>JAAUXT010148947.1_pt1 | contig 15263 bp, 11 predicted proteins | sample 7278171 | NCBI WGS metagenome assembly JAAUXT01 (sample SAMN14350112, study PRJNA611818) | marine sediment metagenome | isolation source: surface marine sediment (1.8m) | place: French Polynesia: Moorea | collected 2018-08 | reverse complement strand
GGGGTCAGCAGAGGGGGAGGGGGTGGGGGTCTGGTAGGGGGGAGGGGGTCTGGCAGAGGGGGAGGGGGGTCAGCAGAGGGGGAGGGGGTTTGGCAGAGGGGGAGGGGGGTCTGGCAGAGGGGGAGGGGGGTCTGGAGAGGGGTGGTTACATTCCAAAGTGTGGACAGATGCACACATGAATGCTAAAACAGCGGCCACACAGACATGTTTATTTTTGATGCGCGTCAATTTTTGACATGCGTCAAAAAATGTCTGTTGAGATGTTCTGAAAAATAAACGCTTTATAAATGCTTCCTGTGTGGCCACCCTGGTTGAAAATAGTGGGAGATATTTTTGATGCTCGTCAAAATTGACGCGCCTCAAAAATAAACGTGCCTGTGTGGCCGCCCTTTAAGGGTTTTTAAGCCGTCAGCGGCACCTAGATGGCCTACGCGACCATCAACAAATCAAACAGCAACACTGATGTTATTCACACGGTCCAAAATGCGAAAGCAATTGACAATTTTTGTGGTTCTCCCTCTTTCCGAGAAAAATGAAATTTTATCGAGAAAAAATCGACAAAAGACTTTTTTCCTTTGCGGATGATATAGAAATCGCACGCAGAAACTCATGCTGCTCCGTTTAGTTGGTTCGTGTCGCCGTGTGTAGAGAAGGGTCTGTGAAAACAGGGAGGCAGCGAAACCTAACAGACCTGTTCAGTGTTCGTGACCACTCACTTTGTAACAAATACCAATTATTTGCTATCAGATTGATAGAACTATGTGCAGTGTACAAGAAGATGGTGAGATATCGCCAGAAAAATTTATCAAAACTCGGTAAGCGACACACATCCTTATTATCGCTCATTTGTATTGCATGAGTTTGGTCAGCGCAGTTCACGTGAGCCTGGCAGAATGACCCATCAAATGTTCATTTCCGTCGCTTCATTGTGCTCCACAGATACCATGTACTTTCGAAGTCCCACCCTTTGAACAGGGTCGAGTAGAAATTCACCGCTGTTGGTAGTTGGCGATCGAGAATTTGAGAATGCCTCCGCGTCGGTTCGCCCCTCACCATCTGCACTGGCTCTGCTATCACAGGGTTGGGATGTCCCCTGGGGATTTCGACGAGTTTCTCTGAGAGCCAGGCTGCCCCCCCCCCCCCACTTCGCCCGGGTGGGAAAGGGTTGGTCCAAATCTTCAGCACGCCCTGGTTTGCTTGGCAGGATCCTCTTGTCACTGATGTGCAGACCGCCGACCTGCTTTCTCCCGCCTGCCCCAGGTATATAATACTGCGTTCCGAGTTCCCTGGCGTGCGGTCAGGCTGTGTGAACAGCGGCCAGGCTGTGTGAACACGACGTAAAAACACCCAACTCTGTTCTTGCAGATGCGGCAGAACCTGCATGAAATGCAAAAGAAACGATGCAGTGGTGGTTATTCGAGCAGTGGATCCGCTCTGTCGGTGAGAAGCCAAAGTCCAGTTCTATTTCTCAGGGTGTTCAGGAGTGTCACTTGACTGGGTACTCACTCACTCACCCTCAGTAACTGACTGACTGAATGAAAAGCAGTGCTCAAGGCAACTGAAGCCCCTCCTAAACATCACATCACATATCTGTTTGAGGTTCAAGTCATCCTGTTGTCCTCCTTTGTTGGTGTGAACTTGCCTGTGCAGGTCACATGGTTTGGTTCAACCTGCCAAAAAATAACACCCCAAAAATATGGAGTTGTACAGGTGTACACTTTTCCATTTGAGCACCACAAGTACCTGTGGGTGCGTGGTGGGATTTTTTCATGATGTCAACGCAGGCATGGTGGGATATCCCAATTTTCATGAGTTTTGCAGGTGTGCATTTTTCCACTTAAGTACCTCAAGTACGTGTAGGTGTGTGGTGGGACTATTGTTCATTGAAAAAACACAAACATTGCGGGATCTCCCAACTTTCATGGGTTGGCTGTCAGCCAATCAGAGCAGGCTGTGAAGGACAGAAATAGGTGGAGACTTTGGCCTTTCTCACCAAATATGCAGTCAATCACCAGGTACTCCTCCCTGAAGGGACTTCGTACAACAACGAGAAAACAGTAATGGCGGTGGTGGGCAAGGGGGAAAGGGGCAGCTGGGTGACAGTTACATGCTTGAGAAAAGGATGCCCACACTACAAAGAGAAATGCTTTTCCTCCCTCCAAATGCCCACAATTTTTAGATCAAGGTGTCACCTGCTTCAGGATGTGGACATTTGGGGGATGGCTGTTTACCTTGTAGTTGTCAATCCTCCCGTGTCCATTCAAGAGGTCGCCTGTTCCAGACATCGGGGGAGAACGATAGCTGCACGTGAGCATCCACCCCCTCGCTGTGTCCATACATTTCAGATTGGTCGAGGTCGCGGTCACGTACCTCAAGATGAAAAGGCGCTGCTTGGCAGGTGCGATTGTACACTGGAGGTTCTGTGTACCCGAGGTTCTGTGTGTCTGTGCATCTGTGTGCCAGAGACGCACTGAACCTCAGGCACACAGGCGCAAAAAACCAAGCATGCTATTTCTTGCACCAACATGTTGCTCTGCCTGTGGCTCTGCAGCAAGTGATGCTGTAGGCCAGCTGCACACACAGAGGCAGACTGCTGTAGCCAATCACATCCTCCACCCCACAGTGGCAAGAGAAAGAGATTGGCTGCTGCTCAGCAACAAGGCGACTTGAGCAGGTGGTGAAGCGTCCCTTGGTATACCTCTAGTGTGCAACAACAGGGTTGTGGTTGCAACGCAGTTTGTGCGCGTGTGAGCGTGTGAGGGTCAGCATTTTTGTTTCAGGCCAAAAATTGTCTCAGATTTGCCTTTGTGAGAGAGATCAAATCTCAAAACCAACTCATGTTCTCCTGTGCAAATTTAGAGATGGGCAAATTGACGTCGGAGGACTGAATGTGAAATTGTTGTTGGCCTGAGCGTGGAAAGGCAGGCGCTGTTTCCACAGCAGCTGTGCTGTGGGGTTCCTCACTGAAGTTCAAAACCGGGGAGCAATAAACGGTGGGTGGGACATAACGCGGATTTTGCTTTCTTTCACAGGGACTGCTTTCAAGCTTACTGCTCGCACAAGTTCAGGATGTCATTCGGCAAGAATCGGCTGATCCGAGACGGCGAGACGGTGCTGGCGGCTTTCTCGGGGGGCCTCGGTTCCACTGCAATGCTCCATCTCATTCTGGAAGTGAGTAAATGGCGGTCAGCCTGTTGACTGCTCTGTGGAGTTTCTTTTTTTCTCTGGACGAAGAACAATAGCTTATCCATTGGAGCACAATTTGGATGCCTGTTACCCTGATTGCATCCGAATGTCTACCGTGGAGGGCGAGACTGTATCGGATTTTAACTTCAGTCAAAGCTCACGGAAGAGACGCTGCTGGGCGTCTGCAGCGCGGGTTTTGTGCACTCACCAGGAGTGTGTCAGTGCATGTTGGCTCACTGGGAAGTGGGGTCAGTCACCACAGGTGGAAAGTGATCAGCGTCAAATTCTGAGCAGGAAATTGTCATGATGATTGCGCATGGTTTCTTACTTGGCTGGAGGTGAGTCACAAAGGCAGTTTCCAGCTCAGCATTTGATGCTGAATCCTTTTATTCCCGAGTCATTCTGTTGCCACAGACATCTTTCAGTGCAATTGCAATGGTTGGCTTCGCTTGCCCAGACGCGTGCAAATTGCGCTTTTTTGCTTGCTTTCTTTTGTAAAAAGTTTTGGGGGGGCATAAACGAACCAAACAGATTTGCTGAAGCAATGAAATGAATTTTTGGTTTCTCCCGCCAGCAAATCAAAATGAATTGGACTGTTGAATTTGCCTTGGGAAGAAAACTAGCTGTGCATGACCTGTTGGATGGCACAGTGAGTGTTCTGAGCTCAGCTGTGAGGTGCTGCGGGCTTTTTGATCCTTGTCCCACACCCATGCCACAGTGGGAAGTCACCGTGGGAAAAAGAACGAGTTGTCTGATGTGGTGGAACCGCGGACTTTCTTGGCCTAGCCTTCTTGTTTTGTTGAGAATCACCCTTAGGACCAGCTTCTTGTGGACCCGTTTGTGTACAATGCCCAGCTTTCTTTGCTCTTTTGTGCATCAATTACTTTGCAAATTCAAGATTGCTCGTGCAGTAAAGGAATGAAAATTTTGTGGACAGAAACATTTTCTCAGTCCAAAGCACAACTGCAAACCCCAAACAAGTTCACTGTCATCTGTTGCGATGGTTCATGATGGCACCTTCACTTTGTCCATTGCAGTGGACTGTTGCGCGGAAAGGCACGTACCTTGGCCGATTGGTGATCTAATTGCGAGGTTGTTCGCTTTTCGCAGGGAAGGAGTCCACGAGCCGGGAAGAAGCTACGCTTTTCGCCCTCCGTTTTGTTCATCGAAGGTGAGGCTCTGATCAAAGTAGTCTTGGGGCCACCCACTTTCTGGTGTAGGATGGGTATGTAAGTTATGTGGTTTGGCCACCATCTCAGATTTTGTAAAAACACACTCAAGGCTGCCCAAAACACACCCCAGTCCAACCAGTACAGTCTTAAATTTTGAAACACAGATTGTGCATTGCACAACAAGAAAGTAAAATTTTGTTCTTTTGTTCAACTTTACATGTCAAAAGTTGGCCTGTAACTGACCGTAGCTTTCTTGTTTGCAGAGGGTATTCTCATGAACAAGTCGATGGAAGAGAGAAAGGCGTCTTTGGAAAACGTTGTGGCCAAGTTGCAATCATTCGGCCTGCCCTTCTACGTCTACCACCTCGAACAGGTAAGGTTATCAGTCTATCAAACTGCAGCAAGAGAGGCACGGCAAGCCACAGTACACAAAACCAGACGAACAGACAGGGGCGCTGTACCGAAAAGAAGCAGTGCGCCGGTTTACGTTACGCCCAGTGTCCGGGTGTCACAGTAAATCGCGGCAGTGTTTGCTTTCTCCCAAACTTTTTACGCTTTCTGTCGTTCGGAGACAACCGCCAATGGTTGTGTGCCATCTCGGAAGGTGATTGTTTTTCACTGTCGTGGAAATAGAAAGTTTCACTTGGGACTTGACAAGTGTCTGGGACTTGCCAAGTGGCTGTTTCTTCAAGGAGAACTGCCTGTCCCCTCTCCTCGTGAATGAAAAGTTCACAGACCAAGAGTTGCTCTCGAAGTCCCTTGTTTGCTGCGTCTCTAAGTGCTTAGTCCCGCGTCATCCACGCTAGCGTCGCAACACTGTCAGGTGTTCTTCTCCGCTCCAGACTGTAACAAAAACTGTTCAACAAAACAGGCCCGGCAGCTGCAGACATCTCTCGGTAGTGTGCGAGTGCTGTCATCTGACCGGGGGTTTGGCACTCAGTTCTCGATGTGTGAGTTCAGAAGTTGTTCAATCGGTTATCCATGACTCGTTTTTGTTCTCTCCAATGTACGAGGGCACATCAACATGGATTGGGACTCGACATTGCGTCTTCGGGATTCTTTCGCGGTGAAAGAACAAACTCTTACACATTTTGTCGCTGATGTGAAAAAGGCGTTCCCGTTGCGTTGAGGAGACGAGGTCTTGAGCGGGTCCGGGAGAGGGCTCACCGCATGACCACCAATTTGTGTGCGATGTCCTTTGTCCTTTCAGTGGTAGTGTGGTGTGGGCAAGGTCGGTCAGACGTACCGGTAAATGGATGACTACCCGCTCCCCGTGGATGACCAATCCCTCCCTGGGAGAGGGCACTTGTCTGGTGTGTGCGCTGGCTTTTCTTGAATTTCGTTGTGTCAACTGAATTTCAGTGGACACTTTGTGCCTGAACAAAGCAAAATGCAGTAGAGCTTGGTGGGGAAATGAAGTTGTGGTGCTTCACAAGCACGAAGATGCTCTTCGCGATCGTTCGCAATGGAGCGACTTCAGTTGTGGAGTGATTCAGGTTTCGCCATCAGGTGGAGTCATCGAACTGTGAACCAGCGCGGTTTGTGGAGTCGGCAGCAACACTGGTACTTTTTGTTGCGTCCGTGCGGTGGAGTTTCGAGGATGGAGCATGAGAATGTGGTGTTTTTTACTGGTACAAATGAACACTCTGGTTGGGCCCGTGCTCACTCAGGCACTTCTATCAAAAGGGTAGAAGTAGCGATCACCAGTGAACAATGTCGGACGTTGAGGATTGTGGTTGGATTGTTGTTGGGATCAAGCTTGACTGCAGACGGTCTCTTGGATCAAATGCTCCCCTGCCCTCTTACAAGGGTAACTTGGTTGTTTTTGAGCACCGAATTTGGCGGAAAGTTTTGGAAACATGAAAAATGCAAGTTGGCTGTGTGTGCGTGTGTGTGTGTGTGTGTGTGCATGTGCATGTGCATGTGTGTATGCGCGCCCCAGTGCGAATCGGTCTCAAAGGGCTGAAAATTTTAGCATCCAGACAGAAGGAAACTTCCCTCTTTCTACACGATAGACCTTCCTCATTGAAAATTGTGTTGCGAACATTTGTCGACACGACGTGTTCAGTATTGTTTGATTCAGAGAAACCAAGAACGAAAAGCTGTGAGAGCCAAGGAAACAAGAAGTGCTTTGAAACCACCTTTCATCCTCGACGAGTGTTCACAGGTGGCACATGAGTCGTACTTACTACCTGTGCTTCAGTACTATGGACTCCCATTTCCTTTCACTTGTCTGAACAACATTCGGCACTGATTATTTGTGCAGACCTCACTCCAAATCTGACCTTCCTTTCAATCTGATCTTCTGATATTGCAAAACAACACCTTGAACCTTTCATAATCTTGTCTGTAAATATTCTTGGCTGTCTATCGATGAACCAGCTGAAGAAAAGAAAACTGGCGGATGGCAGAAAATATTTTTGGGGGAAATGTTGCTTCCTTCCGCTGTTTCTTCACATATATACGCATGTGTTCAACAGCGGTTTGGTCAGGCGTTTGATCAAAGTGAATCAGGTGAAGTTCTGTGGAGTTTCCAGACTGAATATGTTTGTTCTGTTTCCTCGAAACAGAACTTTCTTGTCAAAACGAGAGCTTTCGAGTCAAAACTTGCACGGGTGTTTTCGTGCTGTCACAAAGTGCTCGCCCAGAACGTAGCAGTCTGAAAGAGGCAGATTTTTCTCTTTTGTCACGCAAGTCTTGATGATGTTTCTTCCCGTGAGTTGAGTCGGAACCGACAAGAATTCTCATTGAACACACCGTCAGCACCCGGCAAGAGAATCCGACAACGCTATCGCTGTTCACAACGGATTGTTGGGCGGAGTGAGGAGTGTGAGAAAAGATGTCCCCATTCAGATGTTGCGAGCATTCCCTGACAGATGACTGGATCCTCGGCATTTTCAAGATCATGAGAATCCCATCTCTTTTTTGTTGGGAAAGCCAACTAGCCAACATCTTCCGTTGATAGATTACGAATTGCATTGGTGCTCAACCGTGGTTGAAGCTGTCCATGAAACAAACAAAGATCTTGTCCGCGAGAAAGTGCAGCTGCAGTTGCGGTTTTCAGCAAGAAAATAACGACACACCTGTTGGTATTCTCCGATCTTTGTGCCCCACTGAACAGTCACTGCAAAGTCAGAATTTCACAACGATAAATTCTTTTGATCTTCGAGCAGGCGGAACGGTTGTTGTGAAGAAAGCCACGGTCGAAGTGAACTTTTTTCGCTGCCATTACGTTGAATCCTCTTGCAAGGGTGGTCGGATAAAGTAGGAGAACGAGTTATTGAGAACAGATTTGGCGTTAAAAGGCTCCAATTTTGTACGGATGAGTTGGAGGCGAAGGTGAAATGGTCAATTCCTGGCTCGCGGAAGGGAGCAGCAGGGTGAAGGGTTCATCCCACCTCGATTGACTCAAACAGATAAAATACGAGAGCTTTTCTACAGATGGGGCCGTAAAAAACTCGAAGAACTTTTTATTACTGGGGGCTATCTTCAGTCTCTGATCTTCTGCAAGAAGTCGGAACTTCAGTCTTTTTGTAGGAATACCGATGAAAGCTGGACAACTGGAAAATGTTTGTTTTGCTTCATTTGGTTCGCGTGTTATACTACCTGTTGATTGAACTCACACCAGCAGTTGGTACTCGTACATCCTTCAACGCAAATTAGTGTGTAAATCTGACACAAGAAGATACCCCAAAGGCCCAATTTTCATTTCATGCGAGAGCAAAGAGCACAACACTGCATAGTACTACCTGGCGGGTACCTGATGTTTTTATGCCCACAGTTATATTTGTGTGGTGTGCAATTTCAACCGAAGACTTATGCACTTGGTAAATGAAAACCAGCAACACGCTTCTGACGGTAGCACAGGTGGAGCTCCGACTTGAAGCCTCCCCCCCCCCTGACGTCCCCGCTCCACTTTCTGGTCGAAGCGTGGGCCCCGCTGGACTTTTGGGTCACTGTTGAGCCTGGCTCTGAACGTAAGGTTCCTCGGGACTCTTCTTTTCTGGAATCTAAAAGTAAAATTTGTTTGGACCCTCACCTGACTCTCCCCCGTTCTGAATGGCAGAAGTTGCTGGAGCTGATTTGTCAGGATGTGTTTCAACAACAGACCAGTCGCGTTGCTCAATGCGGTTTGACAAGGTGTGTCCGGATTATTTTCTCCGCGCCGCTCACCGGACGGTGACCTTGTTCTCTGTTTGGATCACATTCTGTGTCATTCTCGTTTCAGGCGATGGCGCTGGCAGAGAACCCTTCTGGAACCTCGGACGCTGCTTCTCCGCCCTCCGTTCACCCCTCCGTCTCCGCTCTGACTGCCCAACTCGAAAACCTGACTGTCCAAGGGAAAGAAGCGACAGAATTCCGGCGATTGTTCGATTCCTGCAAGACGCTCACAGCCAAAGAAAATCTGCTGAATATGCTACGGTAAAGACATAATTTTGACCAGACGTGTCATTCTTTTTGGTGCAAGTGTACAAACACGGATCCGCAAGAAAGTGAGTCAGATGTGACCCCGCAACAACCTCCCGGGGAAATCATTCACGACCGGCTGCGCAGTCAGTGTCCTCTCTCAGAATGGTCAAGCATATTAGGACTCATCACCGCCCAACTTCATATCTGAGACACGATTGCATTGGCAGGCAGGGCTGCGATCTCATACAGAAAGTTAAATAGATTTGCTGCTTCGTCAGTTGCATGTCTGACCAGTGGGCAGCAGTTGGGATTGTGCTCGGTCCGGAGCTGAGGACACGCGGGGAGCGAGTCATTAGGCTGGGGCCACAGGACAGTGGACACAGGTCAAGCTCTGTCCGTCTGACCGGTGCGACGCCGTGAAATGTGGGGGTCTCTGACAGGCCCAACTCAATTCTCGACTTTGCACCTGGACGCTGTTTGCCCTTATCTTCTTTCGGACAACGTGACAAGCCTTCATGCGCGACAAACACTGCGTGCGTACAGATGTGCCGCGAAGGTTACACTTCTGCACAACATGCAAAACAAAAAAAAAATTAAACAGCTACAAGGGGGGTGGGAGTTATTGTTGTTGCTGGAACAACAAAAATTATTTCCTCCAGAGAAATGTCTCCTATTCTGGACATGGTGAATTGTGTGGCACGTTCTGTTCGTTCCTTGTCCAATTCTGTTCTTATCTGTGAAAATAGACACCTCACTAGTGAATGAAAAATTCTGATTGGTACATTGCCTTACATTTCAGGGAGAGATTGATGGTTTACGCAGCTCAGCAAACGGGCCACACAAAGATATTGGTTGGGGATTCTGCAACGCGGCTCGGGATTAGAATTCTATCCAGCATAACTCAAGGTCGTGGAGCTCATCTCGCCATGCAAGTGGTAAATAACACCCAGCTCCCTGCTCCGCTGTGATTGACCCTGAGCATAGGGCTCAAGAATTCCATTTCACGAGGTTAATTAATTTTGTTCATTGCTGACAGGAGTACAATTGAAGTAGAAATGAAATGAAAACCTATCAACTGGCTATCGCCATTCCAGTTGACGTGTTTGACCCTTGAAGTTGCTGAAGGGTTGTGTCGTTCAGCAGTTGTTTGACCCAAGTATTGTTGACCCTTTTCGTGAATCAGAAGTTTGATTGTTTCAAGATTTTTAATCACTCACGAAAAATGACAAAAAGTTTGTTGTCCGAAAGCTTCTAGAATTCCAGAAGGGTCGAGTATTTTTTTCTCGAGTAGAATCGGCCCAAATAGCGCACAAACGTGTGTTGCTGACTCTGAATTTGTACTTTCATGTTCGTCAATTATTTCATGTGGATCGAGATTCAACTTTTCGTTTTCGCGGTGAAGTGGCACTGGCGCGCAAGTCCGAGTGCAGCAGTTTTCCGTGACATGTAACTTTGCTCTTGCATGAACATGATGACACCTGACAATGGCACGTCCGATAATTTTCAAAATTTCTTTCAGAACTTCGCCGATGATCGACACGGCAATGTTTTTGTGGTACGACCCATGAGGTGAGGTCACAGTGAGTGACATCGGTGTTTCGATATGATTTGTTCTCCTTGTTTCCCGCCCGGAAAATCCACTAAACGTGAATTGTTTTGCAGAGAATTTGTCGCGAAGGAGGTGGCTATGTACAACCAGATGAACGGACTGGAAGCCATAACGGAGGCAAATTTAGCAACGAAGGTGAGCGAGTTATTGAGTCTTCACCTCGTGATGACTGCCACGTTCTTTGTGGTCGAATAGGATCCGGCTTTTCTAAAAACTCCAATCCATTGCTTCTGCACAACGGCTCATTATTCAATGAATCCTTTGCAACAAACAACCCTGTTTCCGCGACGGGCCTCACCTTTTTCCTGCTGCGTCGTGGTGCTCATTTTGTACTGTGAATTTTGTGTGCGGCGGACACAATTTCATCGTGATACGTGGTTTGATAAGAAGTCGCTTCGTGCGGAGAAAGCGGGCAGCATTGTTCTGGCGGTCGTGTGGAGTGTGGATATTGAAGTGAAATGTTCTGAGACCTTCAGCACTAATGGCTTTTCCTTTCGCTGCTGACCCCGAGGGGAATTCATGGCAATGTATTGAAGGCTTGAATTGGGCAAGAAAAACAGAGTAAAAAGCCCGCAAGTTTGTTATGATAAGCACCACCCTTGATTTGCAGTCCGTTGAGTGATAACCACATGTAATATTAGCACAAAAGCCACCCCGTGAAAGTGAGAAAATTGCAAACACTCAGGAGCATGAAAAGCTTGCTACGACTTGAAATATGACATGTGATCTTGGGTCACATTTGACCATCACTAAGCCTGATATCGAATAACTGAAAGCGAAGAAACTTGCACCGATGCCTTAATGGCCTCTCTTCGGGATCTGCAGCTATCAGTGACGCAGGGGCCAAATGGCAGCAGAATAATGCAAAAAAGCCACCACTTGTGACTGCTATCACTTTCGATGTCTGTTGGGCCTTCAGCACAAACTTTTGTTCACGAGTATTTGATGGGTGGGCACACTCCGTTTCAGGACGTGTGAAGTCCTCTCAGCAGATTGGGTGGCGACTGCGTACAATTCAGACTCGACATCTGCATGTGTTCCGGGAGACCTGGCCCGTTTGCGAGCAAACAATATTTTCTAAGTTTTGAAGCGGGGTCGTCAGCTTAAAAAACGGACACCTCCCGCCCAGTTTACAAAGATTCTGAATCTTGTCATTTGTTTTCAGAACAGTATTTGGTGGGATATTGTCAAAACAAATTGTCTGTTTTGTGTGAATGGCAAAAGAGAGACGCCTCTCATCCACACAACTAATTTAGAAAACTCAACAAATATGCCAAGGGAAGTTTATGCTAAATGTGTTTTCAGTGAAATCTGACATTTTGGGAGAGTGGTTTGTCAGTCCAAAGAAATTCGCACGTTTTTCGTGTCATGACCGTTGAATGCAGCGCGTGTTTGCGTGGTGGATTTTCTTGTTCTGCTTTTTCAAGCGCGCGGTCCGGCTCTGCCGATAGGACGCGCGCTTATTGTGGTTCACACAGAGTCTCTGTGTGTATGTGGTCACTTTTGGTTGAGTTGGGCCAACTCAACCACAGGGGGGGGGTGACTCAACCACACCAAAAATGATTTTTGTATCATTTCAAGCTTATTTCAAGCAACTTTCATTTTTAGCATGATTGAGTGACCCCCCACCACCAGTTGAGTTGGGCCAACTCAACCAAATTTTCAAAATTGTCTAAACCGGCCTGAAAATCTTTCTGGTGAAATTTTGTGACTGGCCAACTGAACTGGCCAACTGAACCATGGTCAGAGCTCAGAGCTCTTTGGAGACAGCTACAGAACTGTGCATGTGTGTGTGTGGGTTTTCGTGTGTGTGAGGAGAGAGAGAGAGACAGACAGAGAGAGAGAGAAAGAGAGAGAGAGAGAGAGAGAGACAGAGAGAGATGGGAAAGAAGAATTTTTTCATGAAATTTTATTGTTCATTCATCCAATCCAAAAAATATTGTTCAAAAAGAGGGTTACAGATTGTTATCCTCCAATCCTTAATTTGTAAAATGTTTGTTATGTTGAGAAAAGATGTGAAGGAAGTGTGATGTGAAGGCTGTGTGTTGAACTACGCATGAGATATTGATTGGAATCTGGAAAAAAGCGTGCCTCGTAATTTTTGTGACGGTGGCAAAAGTGAACCAACACACATCGTGTAAAGCAGAAACGCGTCCAATTACGCTGTACCCAACTGAGAAGCAAGTACTCGAATCGCAGGAACGCTCTTTGACGTTCAGGCAAGAGGAACAGGCACGACACCACTTTAGCGTGCTGCATTCTGCAGTCGTGACGCTTTGAAGGTTCCTGGCATGGCGTGAGCTCTTTGAGACTGTTGCGAAATAACGCCTGAGGAGCTGTTCTTTTGTGAGATGATTTTTTTCTGGGGTGGGGGAGTCGTGTGCAAAGGTAAATAGGAAATGGGTTTAATTGTGCTTTGATCTGAGCTCAAGGAACAAAGGTCTGCTGGAGGCCTTTGATTTGAACCTGGTTTTCTGGTGCCCTTTCTTGAAGGCTTCTCTGCTGCATTTATTACACACTCTTGTTAGCTGATCAATGAAGATTAACAAGTTGTGTAATGGACCTTGCGATCTGGGAAATCCAAAGCACCTCCAAGTGGCCTCTGCTGAGTGAGGTGATCGCTCACTTGTGAATGTGCGGACCTGTGTGTTCTCAGGTGAAAACTGCAACGAATGGAAGCTAATATTCCAGATTGGAAGAGCGAGTGACACCGACCGACGAGTGCACTCGCGAGGGCGCTGCTGTTACGTGACAAAGAACAGCGATAACCTTGTTGTGAGGGGGGTCTGTGTTGACGACACCTGCATCTGAGGAAAGTCACAACTTGATTCTTTCACATTTGTGTCTGCATCTCGTCGCATCATTTGCCTTTTCTCTTCTCCCACCATTTAGGTGTGCAGCAGTGAGACAAAAGAAACGAGTGCTAATTGATTTCACAACCTTTTCCTGTTCTTGTAAAAGATCACTGCGGCTATTTTTGTCCAAAATTAATTCTGTGTTCCGTGTCTGCAAAGCGGGGCTGTTTTTCTTTCTTTTTTTGTGCGCGATTTCATTGGCCTAACGCTTGGCGCAACCTCTGTGCGTATGTGTGTGTGTGTGTGTGTGTGTGTGTGTGTGTGTTGTGTGTGTGTGTGTGTGGTGTGTGTGAGGAATGGGAGGGCACCAGCGAAATTCATGGAATAGTCGTGCAAAAATTGAATTGAGAATAGACTTCATCTGAGCATTTTACATTTTACTGGCTTTCAACTTTTGTTGGCCCAGCCCTGCAGTAAACCAGCACATTTCATGGGACCTGCTTCGAGTTTGCCCCCAATAATTCCGCGTTGTCTCATTTCTGATCTCTTGTTATTTTCCTTTCATTTCATCTTTGTCTCAAACCATCGCATCATGTACGCATTCTTCATTGTTAATTATCTGGTTCGCGTGTTTTTGCACTTCGACAGGTGGGCGGAAACGCGAGTTTGGAGCGGCTCACTGAACAGTTCGTGGTGGGGTTGCAAGCCGAGTACCCTCGAACCGTACCCACCATCTTCAGGTGAGCAACCTGCCGAGCTAGTGACGTTGCTCGAATGTGCAAGTTATGCGCAAAATGTTTTTTTGTGAATTGGGGTGAAACTTGTTTGTCCGAAAGAATATTCACGTGTTGAATTTCGTGGTTTTGTTTTTGGGTTTCGACTGGGGAAAATATTGAGTGCACATCCCGTCTTCGTCTTCCAAGAAACACACTGATTGTGAGAGAAATGCGAAGGTCAGCTTCGTCTCAGTGAGCGACGTGTTTACTTTGACACTATCAGAAGATCTTGAGATGAATTTGGACGTGTTTTGTTGTTGTGTGTCCCTCAGATAAAGGGAACCCTCATGGGTTCAGTTTTATCATCCTGAAGTGTTCTTTGTTTTGGGCTGCAGTTTGAGCGGAATTTCATCACCTTCATCTTGTTTCTTTTCCGAAACCACAGAACTGGCGAAAAAATGACCACAGCAGATCACTCTTCAGACGAAGACCAACTTTGCGTTTTGTGCAAGGTGCGTCGGGCCTTTTTTTTCTTGAAGAATCGGCAGCCTCTGTGAAAAAGTCACACAAAAGTCATGCCCAAAAAAAGATGCCCGTTCTGGAATCAAGTTCATACGAAATGAAAACAATGTTCAGTCTGTGGGAAAGGTACCCCACATCTTCTTGCACAAGTGCTGGACTTCTGCAAAATCATGCTCTTGCAACGCCTGAGCACAATTCTCGCACCGGGAAAAAGTACTGTGACAATCAGGTCCGCAGGTGATCACTCTGCCCCTTGATCACAGAGGTGACCCCTGAGTTCCACCGGAGATGGCGAGGGTGATCACTGCCGAGGCAAAGCGACGAACACTCGGGTGTCAACAGTCTTGTTTTCATGTTTTGCAGATTGAGCTCTCTTTTTCTCTCTCACTCTTTCAGGCACCGATCGACACGAAAGTGAATTCCGCTTCCGCACTTGCAGCGACGATTTTTTCGCAGTCACTTTCCAAAAGAAGCCAGCAGCAAACTGCAAAAGAGACCGGGGCAACTGATAGCTCCTTGCTGCCCTCAGCTGAGCGTCAGAGATGCGATACCAACTCCAGCCACGATGCCGTCAGCTGCTCTGGGTAAGACTTGACAAGAAAAAACAACAAAACCCTTCTGACAAGAAATGCGAGACACGAAAGATGAGACCAGAGTGAAACTCTGGCTCGTTTGACCCATTCATGCTCAAGGACGGGCCATTTTTTCGCTTGTTGCATCAATTTTTATCAGCCGCGAAGCGCGTTGACATTGGTTTCATCGCGTATTTATGCGGATAAAAGTAACAGTTGTTTTCATTTGCGGGTAAAGCAAATCCTCTTTCATCAGTGCAAATCCAACAGCAGCAATCTTC
>JAAUXT010054697.1_pt1 | contig 15264 bp, 17 predicted proteins | sample 7278171 | NCBI WGS metagenome assembly JAAUXT01 (sample SAMN14350112, study PRJNA611818) | marine sediment metagenome | isolation source: surface marine sediment (1.8m) | place: French Polynesia: Moorea | collected 2018-08 | reverse complement strand
GTGGTGTGACACACCAGCTGTGAATTTAAACCACCGCTTGACAGGTGGCAGCACTGTACATACAATAAACATAGAGATTCGCGCCACCGCGTCAGTCTCACCCGAGATACCAACCCGTGTGTTTGTGATATCACTACAGTAGGGGAGGGATATATGGAGAGGGGCTCAACCAACAAAGACTGGTAAATGTGGGCAATCTGTTCAATTATGTGAGTTCAGGCAACAGGAAGGAAATCTACCAACAATGTTGTCAGGTGAGTTTTGTTCCTCAGATTTTGAGGGGGCATTCTTGAATTCAGGTTGGCAACACTCAGATTCCGCGGCACCTGCAAACGAGCGCGGCCATTGCTTCGCTTGGCAAAACAACGAACCTGCGCCCATTTCTCTGGCCAGTTTCACAAGTTTGGTTGTTGTTTTATTTTCAGTCTGTGCAGAAACACTGAAATGTTGAAACAACCACAAAAACGCTCAGTTTCCAGCATGTCTTGGTTGATGACGCTTTCACAAATGTCACTTAGAACCTACAATTAATGTTGAATAAGAATTCCCCGTCGCCTTCCGCACTTCTCCCTGACAATGGTGTCCTCATGAACCAAGCAAAAGATGTGAAAGAAAAATTTCTGGGACCTTTCTCAGTTCAGTCAATGTGCAGTTTTGTTTCAGTTGAAAGTCATTCTGTGACGTCAAATGCTGATGTTCACGTCTACATTCACTGTCAATGGATCATCTCCTGGTTCCAGGAGCGGACACAGGGCAACAAACTCAAAAGCCCAGCAAAGCAGGAAAACAACGAAACGATTTCAGCAACTCAATTCCTTTCCAGTTCCGAGAAAAAAACGTCTGACAAACGGTTGGGAGAGGCTATCACGTCGATGTGGTTCGATGTGGTTTCATTTCACGCCTGAGTCGTGCTCATCGGAGTCGCGACTTTTCTCAACAAAATTGGATAGCTTCGAACGTCCCTCATCCTTCAGCTCTTTCTCCTGCAACTTTTTTGGCTTGAGTACCTCCCGATTCCGAACAGCTTTACCTTCCCTGGGTACTATCGTTTCCCGCTCTTTCCAATTCGACTTTTTCTCGTACCCGCTGGTGTTGTCGAAATACTTGTTGCACGTCGACTCGTCCTCGTCTCGGTCATCGTGCTGCCAGTAGCTTTTGTGCGAGCGACGGTGGCTCTTGACGCGCAACGGAGACTTGCGATCGCGCAGGATGTTGCTCGTGGGACGAAGTACTTTTCGGCGCGGCTCTTCCCTGCGACGATGTCGCGAGCGCCTCTCGCACGAACTGCGGGAAGAACTGCTATCGCTGTCGCTGCTGCTGTGTCGCCATCGCCTGCGGCGTCGTTCCGAAGTTCGGTCCCTCGAGCGAGACCTGTCGCGCAGCACTTCGTCCACGTCAACCCGAGGTGCGTTCGGCAAAACCCTGCACAAAACAGGGGAATGGGTTTGAAAGCTGGTCGAATTACTTTCAAAACAACAAGGCTGCCCCTGGAAAGTATCATTTCTGTGCATTTTTGAAGTTTCTGGGCCCCTCCCCCCCCCTCCAAGAAACTTGGTGAAACAGGCAGGTACAAATGGGTGAAACAGGCGCAAATGACACATCACAGGAAATAGTGACCATGCTGGGCACAACTCCGACGTCAGAGGAACATGGATGTTCCCACTTACCGCCTCAAAATAATCACAGCACGGCGCTCCGTCACATCCTGGGGTCTGATGCAATGAGTTATTTCGTCAGCGGCGTAACCACTGAAAGAAGCAAGCAGACTTTGTCAATTGCAGGAAGCATTTGAACTTGTGGTTCCATGTGTCCAGTATCAGTTGCTCACGATGGATTACACGAGTGTAACTCAAACCAATGAGGCTTGTAAAACTCACCTCAGACAGGTAACACAGCCTCTGGATATGGGCAGTGCGAGCACCGGCTTGGACACGCGGATCGGCTTGAAAGTGAACTTGCACCCGAAGCAGAGTGCACTGTCGCTGAAGAAGGAGACAGACACGATCGGCCTGTCAAAGATGTGAGGCGGATCGATGTGGGACACAATGCACCCTCCTGGCATGTAATCGTTGATGACAGCACTGTTCACGAAGCCCTCCGGTATGATTTCAGCTTCCACCAAAGGCTTCACAACAAGATCAAAGATCCATTTGGGTATGTCATCCACCTCTCCCTTCGGGTGTAATCTCTCCATGCCAGGACCTTTCTTGGCCATCTGGGAACCATACGTGTAGCCTTCACCGAAGAAATATTTGTTTCTCAACGGGGCGGTGTCCAACGTTTTCTTCTTGTAAACTCCTTGAGCCCCGAGAATGACGACATCGTCAATGTTTCGCTCGATCACCTGTCGCAAAGCAAACTTGGTTGATTTTTGTGTGTGCAACACCTGATTCAGGATTGCGGCAGGGGACCCCCAACATGGTGTGTGTGCGCGCGCGCGCGTGTGTGTGTGTTTGTGTGTGTGAGAGAGAGAGAGAGAGAGAGAGAGAGAGAGGGGGGTGACAGGGAAAGATGTACACAAGCTATCACAAAATGCGCCGCAGTCAAAAACACTGGAGAGAAAATTTTCTTTGTGGAGTAGATCTAATGGTGCAGGCTCCATGCTGGATGAATTGCCTGGATGTGTGACCGTGAAATACAAGTGAAAAGAGGACGGCAGATAAACCGCGCGACATTTTGGGCGATAATAGAGTATACTCGACCAAATGAAGTTTCACAACTTTGTTTGAGGAAAGCGACGTGTTCATGACACTGAATGAATTGCTGAAAATTTAGTGTGTCAAAAAAACCAATTGAAGCCACGCTCAAAATATGCCAACCGACCTTGCACTGTTCATCGCTGAACAGTCGACGCTGCTTGATGCCCGTGTGAAGTTTTCTCAGTTCTTCCTCTCTTTCTTCAGACGTCTGCAGGTCGTAGCGTGATGTACGCACATCCAGATCGCCTCCGTACCCAGTGTTTCTTCTCCAAGAAGTTTTGTGACTGCTGTTGTGTGCAAAACGGTGAGGATCCTTGATTTTGTTTCTCAGATCGACAAAACCCGTGCTCGCCATGACAGCTGTGTGCAGTGGTGGAGTGCGCAGCTCCCGAGATGCACCGCGCAAAACAAACTCTTGTAAACAAACCTGCCACACCCCCTTCAGAATCTGGCTCGAAATTATTTGAAAAACTGGACTACAGCACGAATAAAAGCGAGAAAGTCCAGTTGATGAGTGCAACTTTTCACAAAGTGTTCACTCAGAGGTCTGGGATGCGGGACAACTTGCATGTTGAGGGTGAGGTGTGAACGTGAAAAGTTGCCTGTCACAACTGATTGATTGATTGATTGATTGATGTGTGCAGACTACTCTGGTTGTCTCCGTTCCAGTTGTCTTTGCAGCGCACCACGCTTGTGTGCAAACAATCAGTCTTCTTCACGCTTCCTTACGCAGAATATATTCACTTTTCGGGGTTAGCTCGAAGTGCCCCTACCCTCTCCTTGGATCCTCCAGAGGAACAGCAGCCATTCTCAATCACGTACGCACGAGGAATCATACATTCATGAAAAAGTGACAAACAATTGGTCAACAACCAAAAACCTGTTTATTCCAGAAACCCAGCTGTTGCGGCACTGACCACAAAGAAACTTGCTCACGAAATGTATTTCAAGCAAATGGCCAACAGGATCACAAAGAAAGTGGGAACACATGCGCGAGCGTGACTGGCGCAAGGTTCCTGAAATGTCGCAGTTCCAGCACACAAATCGGTCACGTTACCGCCAGCTTGAATGTACGTCATATTGACAAAAAGGTCGTTTTCAGCCCTCATCCAACTGGCACCAACCAGAGCCAAACCATTTTCTGCAGTAAACCTGGCTAGGTCGAACAAGCACCTGCAAACATCAGTTGCTGTCACTGCTAGCAGGGACAAATCAATGCAGTTTGAGGAAAAAGTCACCGAATGAATGACACGAAAGGAATTACTGCTCAGCAAAACTTTTCACCTGTCGCAACCTGAAGTGTATCCTTCCGTGCCGACGATGTTCAGAGGTTGTCCACTGTTGTGCTTGTACAGAAGGAAGTAGTAGGTGTGCGGTTCTTTGTTTGGTGGCCTTGGACCTTTGTATGAATGCAGCTCGGTTCCTCTGTGAATGTTTCCGCGCGGCGCATTGATGACTAACCAGTGTATCAGAGGACGCTGACTTGTGCCAACAGTAGGAAAAGGGACATCTGGATCCACCATTATCAGCGTGTGGTATTCATCTGAAGAAAACCCCCCAAAAAAAAACACAAGATGAATTGTCACAACCAAGGAAACATGTGCCACGTGTTCACAAATTTCTTGTACACGTGACTTTTGGATGCGTGCGCCATTTCTGCAGGTACCTATGAAGTCAACAGTGTCGTTTGGAGCCAGTTTGTTCTTGTGCAGTGTGACCATCACAGTGGAGCCGGTGCGCGCAGTTGCAGCGCTGATCATTCCTGATCCAATGGGATCTGTGTACACATTCTCAGGTCTGAAAACAAGATACTGGGGCCTCAAAGAATTGTTTGGTGCGACTCAATGCAGTTGCATGGCTCACCACCAAATCATGAGCATCAAAATCTCACGGATATGTTTCTTTTTCGCAGCAGATGTTGACAGTGAGCGCAGTTGATTGAAAATTCACTCTCACAAATACGCTCAATTCGAACGGACGCGGCAAGAAGCTCCTTGTGGTATGCCCCTCAAGAGCTGAAATGTAGTTATTTGAAACTCTGAATGGGTGCACGCGTTTCTGAAAATTTGATACCACAATTTGCACGGTGGATTTCTCAGTACAACAATGCGCACCTCGATTGACGTAAAACGCGCAGTTCTGAAGAAGTCCAAGGTCAGCAATCCTTTGTGCAGAGTACGGATCTCCAGTTACGGACATCCAATTTGCAGCAATCGGACCTGCATGTTTTACCAGAAAAATGATCGATCGTGGTTCTCGTGCAAGAGTTGGGATTGCAACATCATTGCAACATCTGGACAAATATGAATCCCGCAAATGAGCACCATTTAGCAGGCGTTGCCGTTTTTGGCAGTTGCTTCCTCTTTGCAGTACTTTGGTTCACCGGAAAATAAACAGCACCAACCTGTCAAACCATTGTTCTCCATGAAAGTCTCCCAATTCTTCTGAACAAAGGCAAGGTCATTGGTGTCGGCAAGTTTTTCTCGCCAAAACTCACTGAGTTGTGCGACTCTCGCTGATTGTTTGAACAAGAAAAAGACGTAGAGATTCTCAGCTTCTCTTGGGTTTCCAGGCCCTGCGTAGGGCCTGACTACCTGCAATGCAAAGACATCAAACAGAAATGCACTTGCCAGGCAATTCCACGTTCAATTTTGCTTCGAGTTACGTGATGGTGAAGGATCGATCACTGTTCGCTTGGTTTGATGTCAGACCACAAAACAAAAAAAAAAACATCCAAAATCCAACGGGACGAAAAATAATAATACAGTGGCATTGAGCGGGAGAACTGTGTCTGGTAGACGCGCCGCCATTGTTTACCGTCGCCGTTGACAATTCATTTCCTTCAATGTTCATCCAGAGAGAATGTGTCACTCCAATTCCAGCGTCTTGGAAGAGCAACGTGTACAGTTGTCCAGGCCGGTCTTCACTGGTTGACCAGGAGATTTCGGGAATCATTCGCGTCTCCCAGGGAACGTCCACATTGTTCTCCAGTGGATCGACTGACCACTGCTTGCTTCCAGTGTCCATGTGCTGGAAGTCACAACCGGTATATTTTCCTACACAAACAAGAGATCGGATATCAGAAAGCGCGCCGCTTGATACTGTCACAATGTTCTTTTTTGAAAACAGTCAAACATCAGTCAAACGCAATCAGGGAATCATTTCTAACAATTTTAGAAAAAAAATTCTTGGACCCCAAAGGCAAACAAAGTCCATAAAGGAACAGGGAATCTTTAGTTGTGATAATTTTTTCTTTTTTTGAAAAAGATCTCAACCATGAAACATCTCGTCATTGCACTTTGCACACTCAGGCGAGCCGCCCGCATTTTCAGTGCAGCCGAGCAGCGACCGCCCGTTCTGAAGAACGACGGGTCCAGAAAATGAAATCGTTTTCTGGAACAAACTCTCATTGCCTCGGGCAATTGGTGAACCTTTTGAAATGGTTTTTAGTGTGTTCAAAAATACACGTGCCGCAAAGAACCTCAAAAAACACAAATTGTTTTGTATACCAGCAGGTGCGTTGTAGTTGACCTCAAGCCACCGATCAATGTTGGCAGCCTGCATTCGCCCAGCCCCGTTCAGTGACATTCTGTCCATGATACTGCAATGAGAGAGCGAATTTTCATTGAACATTGACGAAGCATTTACGAGTCAAAGCATTCACAAAATAAAATTCAGTGATCAGCAAAACAAAACAACCAACAAGAACACACAACAATTTGTTCACAAGAAGTACAAATGTTCACATGCGCAGTCATGCATGCCAAAAACTCTGCTCAGGCATCCTTTCAAACACAGACGCAAAAAGCTCAGTGCAAACGTGTATACACTCATCATGTTTGCTCGGACACGGAAGGCAAGACACGGACGACTGGTCTGTGACGTACCTGTGGGGTGGAACTGGAATGAATGTGAAACAGTCAATTCCAGTCCGCGCATTCTCTGGGCATTTCTCGGAGTACGACATGCCGTAAAAGTATTTGACATTGTCAGTCAACAAGCGTCTCAAATCATTCAGACAAGCGTCAAGACTCGCACGATCTCGATTTCTCACTGTTGGACTGCATTTGGTTTGTCCGTCCACTGTCAAAAGAAAGCGTTAAATTATGAATCAGCACTTGACCACTGCTTGCCAATTTGCGACACAGCGAAAAATGTTGCGGACCTTTCCGCGAATATATGAACTGAACAGACTACACACGGGTTGTTATGGAATATACTCACCGACAGCAGCCAAATACACAATTCCTACAAAAACGAAGTACCAACCCATCTTGTGCAACAACGAATTTGCAAGAGATTCTGAGATGCAGGTGAAGAATATTCCCCGATTTCTCATGTCAAGCTGAACCTGTCACCGAGTAAACGGCAAATATTTGCTGTGCGATCACACACTGTGAGATCTGAGTTCGTTCGCAAATGTTCGTCTTTCGCAAGATGTTTTGAATGTGGATTCGTACACGCTTGCAATTACGAAAGTAAATGTCGCTGACACTTGTTCTGGCCGTCTTTTTGCCTTCAGGTACAGTTGCAACACGTGTTCACAAACAAACGAGAGCCTTGGAACAAAAACGGCCTCTGCTTGACAAAGATGAAAATTTATTCTGCAGCTTGTCAAAATCTGAAAGAAAGATGCTGTTTGAGTGTTCGTAATGCCAGCACACTCACTCACTCTCGATGATTTCACCAAAGCTCCAAGTCTCCCACATGCATCTGTTCCGTAGCGCAGGCGCCAGACCAAAACATTGCGATGGCACTTTCCAGATCTGCTCCTATCAATCCGTTCAAATTGGGTGCCTTCTGTTAAATCGTTTCAAAAAGCACCCGACCTGTGACTGCGAATCTGTTTCGCCGAAACTTTGCGTCCGAATAAACGGGGGTGCACTGAACATGGACACAAAGGTCCGGAAACCTTTTCCGTGTTCATGTCCACCCTGATGTCTCTGAGACACGCGGATCCAGGAATGACTGTGGGACCTGCCCGTCCCTCAGTGCCGAGGGGTTTTCTCTCATCATCCGAGGATTGGAACGACGACACACAAGAAGTGAAGATTTTTGCAGTTATTGTTCCAAGATTGGCATTTGCCCCTCTTCGACAGTGTGGAACTCGTCATATGCGTCAGTCATGAAGAATCACAACTTTTTCCAAGTTCCATCAACAGTTTTTTCGAATCTCCAGGGCTTTCCGTCGGGAAAAAGAGTCTCCTGAGGCTTTGGATGTTCATGTATAACTCTAAATGATGCTCTCACGTGATCTTCAAAGTAATCCGGTTCTTGTTTTGGTGACGTCGACATGTACTGGAATGAAACAATCTGATGTATGCAGGTCCAAAGAGGTCAAGAAGTCTTCCTGAGTGAAACTGCTCGGTTTACCTTGCGAATAAACGAGTCAGGAACGCTCAACCACTGCTCCACTTGAGGCCACGGATCCCACTGGTACGGTCCAATCAATAATTGTTTCGACGTGTGGTCATAAATGTTCACCAGCTGCAAGAGAAGTAACACCGTGCGACACACCATTCTTTCGGGGTTTCTTACGTGAGCGTCCGACGGTTTTGGACGGTCATTCTTTCAACGCAGAGCACGAAGTTCACCTTGTCACAGCCTGTGAAGTGGCATGCAGATCTGACATCTACAGCTGGTCCCTTGTCCGGGAATGTTGCTTTGAAGATTTCACCGGATTTTACATTGACAGCTGCAGAAAATAAACATTGGAAAACCACCCGGTACACGTCTGTCTTGCAGTCGTCTTGCAGTCGCCGCGCAAAGAAAAATATGACGCAATTGTTTTTTGGGGTTTTTTCCCGACACAAAACATCTCTCACCAACACCGTAGATCACAGGAAAATGGGTGGACTCCGTCAGCTTGTCGTTTGAATCTGCGACACAAAAAGGTTGTTGCCTTGCACTCAGTAGTAACTTTTTCGCACCTTCTAGAGTTCAGAAAATGAGCTTGCTGGCACCGGTAACTTGTACGGAAAAGGGAATTGTCCACCACGTACCACTGATTGCAGCTGTCATCAAATGAACTTGTTCCGGCTGCTCGATGAAAGTTCCTGACAAAGAAAAGCTACACCTGTTCCATACGCGAGGGGTCTCGGAATTGTTTTTGGAGAGTGGGGGTTACGTGACTGCTGAGAGACAGGCATCCGTCTTGAGGCACAAGAGTATAAAGCACTTCGAAACATGAAACACCAGCACATCTCAAACTGAAATGAGTAAATCAGCGAATTGGACCAGGCTTTTGGAATGAGGGGCGAGGCGGGGATCAGAGTTTCTTTTTGAGTGTTTTTGTGGCGAAGGACTGGAAAGGAGAGAAGGACGTTGGGAGAAATCCTCCCAACATGACGCCAGAGTGTCCGCTGAATCACATGAAGTTCGGTGAACGTGCGAAACGGAATTCGTACTTCGTCCCACAAGCGAAGGGCATCAGTAAGACGCGAGCACTCACGCAATATGCTTGTGGAAAGTCGCTTTGAATCACCCCGGTCGTCCAGAAAGCCGCCGGCAAGATGTACTTCAAGTCTGTGCGAAGAAAGGAGGAAGGCAGCATTTGTGTCAAAACAAGAACATTTGGCAGTGTGGACTTGCGTCGAGCTGGCAAGCCCTCATGAACTGAGCCAGTTGGAGATATTTCGTGTCCAGCGTCCTCTCTCAGATTTTTTTTTGTGTGTGTGTGTGTGTGTGTGTGTGTGTGTGTGTGTGTGTGTGTGTGTTGGGTGTGGGTTCCTGTGCTCCAGCGTAATTGAATTCATATGCCGACACTTCGGCGGAAGATTTGAACAGTCTCTGTAATTCGGAGACCTACCTCCCGTCTGGTTTCCCGCATGACAGTTTTTGAACAGCTGATATCATGTTTCTTATTCCCATTTCTGTATCACAACCATCACAATGCGCTAAACAAGTGGCTCCACTGCCTGAAATTAAGTAGAATTCTGGTTCAAAAATCCAGTGTGACTTGTTTTCTTGCTTTCATTTCACGCTGGACACGCCCGAGGGGTGTTCACTGTTCCAGACGCGTTGGGTTGTGGCTTGAAAGTTGCTTGCATTTTGCTGTTTGTACGTTCCCGGGAACAAACAACAAATGGCAAGAACACTTGAAATTTTACAGGGAGGTGGGGTATATTCACACTTTGAATTCGGACATGAAAATTCACATCTGGGGCTGTCGTGTTTTGGGGTTTTGGAACCGGGGTCTGGCCTCTGGGAATTTGGTCCCAAGCTGGCCTGAGACATGGAGTCCATCCACCTGGGAGTTCTCTCCAACTTTCTTGAGAGGGGGAGGTGAGTACCTGCACGTGAAAACGAAAACACGAAAAAGAACATTCCGCGGTGAACCAAAGTAACTGACGTACGGTTGGGACCTTGACTACGTATATGTGCCTTTCTGAATGCAACCCGATTGGGTTCTGTGCCGTGCGACAGCACAACAAAACTTACCCTGTGGATTTTCACCAATTTGCAAGTGTAGTCAATCATCTCTTGAAAATTTCAAGGGTCAAATCACACCCTGCGTGACAATGGTCTCGGGGAGGATTGACGGCATGCCTCGCTCCTGACAAATTTGATTGATCCCCTCCCAATTTTGTGCTGCTCGGGCCACAATTTGTTCCATTTGCGTACAAAATTTCTGGATGCGCCATTTCAAAGACCTTTATCTGCTCGTTTTTGAGCGCAGCTCACGAAAACACAAACAACTTTCACCTGCATGACGGAGGATGACAATGTGGCACGTGGTTGCATCCTCAGTCCCCAGAAGATTTATCACTTCTGAAAAAGCATTGTCAAACACCAAATTGCTTTTGATGAAGCTTTCTCTTGTCGACCAGCTCAAAAGGCGATCGGACCCTCGTGCAAACAAAAACACCAACGAACCGTCCTCTGGAAGAGTCGCGGCAAATTCCCTTTGATTGACGTAAACAAGCCTCTCAGGACCAACCGTTTTAACTTCCTGATTCACAAGTCTTTCGGAGCCCTGCAAGTGAACCAAATCTGGCTCTGAGTCGTCAACACATATTGCACACACGACGAGATCTATTTGCCTGAAGTACGGCACGGATTCAAATGATAGGTCATGGATGGCCCACTGAAATTTCGCCGTCAACAGTGATAGCAATTAATTCCACAGATGTGAGACCGAGATCTACTCAAAGAAAAAACACTACCACCACTCACCTGAATTGCAGGACACGACAATACGTTTTTCAACACATCCTGTGCAAATTTCAGGACCTGTCCACCGCACAGCAGTGGCATTTTGGCTGGCCAGAATGCTTTCACAAAACTTTCAGTTGTTTTGAATTTGCAAACCACAAACTGCTTTGTATCCATTCATTTGAGACTTAGGTTTCTGAGTACGAAAGTATAGAATCACTGATTATTTGCCTATATAATGTTGTTTGTCAAATAATGTCACAAAATCTCACCAATTTGCAGAAAAAGGTTCAATTGTACATCAATACAAACTGAGAAAGCAGTTTTGCTTTTCCTCTTCTGCAACAAGTCACATCCCTTGCTGACGTCACTTCCTTTTTCGCCGGTCTCCATTGGCATAAACACGTGGTGAGCAATTTGTTTGAACTTTTGTGTTAAAATTTAGTACAATTTTGACTTTCTTTCACTCAAAAATGACAGTATTTTGTTCACAAGTATATTATGGTTCTTTAGGATGCTTGCCTGTCAGTGTTAGATGGTTTCGCTGACCGCAAATTTCTTTTGATTTGGGGCGCTTGTTCTCTGGGAAACTGCCGATCTTTTGCAATTTGTGGAATGTCGCAGATTTTTGCTGTCATTTATGTGAAGTGTGCGCTTTGCAGGTTGATCGCCGTAGCTCTTAGATCAACTGTAAAAATGTCCGGAGGTCTCGATGCGTTGGCCCTCAAGGAGGAGGATGTGATGAAGCTGGTCGCTTCTCAGGCTCATCTCGGATCGACCAACACCGACTTCCAGATGGAGCAGTACATTTTCAAGCGCAAACCTGACGGTGAGCATTCTGTTCCTCCTTGAATCGATTTGGAAGTGGTACTTCACCATTTTGCAATTTTCAGGTGTTGAATGCTGTAATTCGCTGCAGGGGTTGTAACATCGCGGAATTTTACAGCTTTTGTGTTTTGTTGCAGGCGTGTACATTTTCAATCTGAGGAAGACATGGGAAAAGCTCCTGCTGGCGGCGCGCGCCATCGCCGCCATAGAGAACCCGGCCGATGTGTGCGTCATCTCGGCACGGCCGTACGGGCAGCGGGCGGTGCTCAAGTTCGCGTCACAGACGGGCGCGACGCCCATCGCTGGTCGCTTCACGCCTGGAACCTTCACCAACCAGATCCAGGTTTGTTATTTGGTCACCAATGACATTGATAAGTGTGCGGTCACAGATAAGCCTCTGAAAAGATTCCGTTTCAAACCACTACACTGACGTGAACAGCTGTTTTCGACCGATCTCAGACCTTGCCCGACTTTTCACCCCACGGGTCTGTTCACGCGTTTCAGGCTGCGTTCCGTGAGCCGCGTTTGCTGGTCGTCACCGACCCTCGCACTGACCACCAGCCGGTGACCGAGGCGTCGTACGTGAACATCCCTGTCATCGCGTTCTGTAACACTGACTCGCCGCTCCGATTCGTGGACATCGCTATCCCGTGCAACAACAAGGTGAGGTCGTCGGTATTAGATTGCTCGTGCAACGAACCTCGTGGTACCGCGCATGACAAAACTCGCCCTTTGTTCTCAAATTGGAAGCAAAAATGGGCTCAGTCGCTCTTCTCTTTCCTCCCCCTCCTGACAACAGGCATTCCAGGTGAACTTTCACAAGGCATGCCCCAAAAACTGGTCACAACTTTGTTCCTCTCTCCTGGTAACTATTGCAGGCATGTATATGATTTGTTCCTTTCGCCAGGGTATCCACTCTGTGGGTCTCATGTGGTGGATGCTGGCGCGGGAGGTGCTGCGTCTGCGTGGAACCATCAGTCGTGAGGTGCCGTGGGAAGTGATGCCAGATCTGTACTTCTACAGGGATCCGGAAGAAGTATGTAGAACGGTTTTGAGCAATTTAAAAAAAAAAGCCTGAAAATTTTTGTTTTGATCTCCGGCCAGGACACGTCAAGAAACGATCTCCTGGAATGGGCCTGTCTTTTTCAGGCGGAGAAAGAGGAGCAGCAGGCGCTGGAAGCTAAACAGAAGGAGGCGGAGACGATGCAGCAGCAGATATCAACTGGGCAAGATTGGCAGACGACCGACATTTCGATGGCCACGACCGAAGTTGCTGACGTGAGTCTCGTGCTTTCATTTCAGACCCTCAACTTCGTTTTGGGTTCTGCGTGATTTGATTCAAGCGTTGGTGTGATCTCCAGCGTATGGTTTCCATTACTACAAACGAGAAGTACCCGGCAAACCTGAATATGTGCGAGTTCTATCATGTTCAAACTGGTTCTTTCAGTGGGCAAGCGAACCGGTGGCCGTTCCGTCGGTGCCGATCAGTTCTGGCACTGGATTTGGACAGGCCCCCGTGCCTGCCGAAGATTGGTCGACCACTGACACTGGCGATTGGTCGCAGACGCCCGCTCCTGCGCCTGCAACTTCGACCGGTCAGCAGTGGGGAGGAAGCGCCGACAACTGGGGTTGAGGCCGATTCGATTTGCATTTGTCAGCCTCGCACCGGGGCGGGTCAGTGCACCGTTTCCATGGCCCTATGAAGCCGATATGAAAAATAAAAATAAATCGAACGACACCAATTCGTTTGCAGTATTTTTCCATCGCCTCGCACACGGCACTCTAAATGAGTGGTATCAGACGACGCTTTGACGCCCGAGTTCAAGAAATCAAATGTTCATGCGCTCAGTTCACCAAAACAACCTTCAATGAAGTTCTGTTTGCCTGTGAGCAGAGTTTGTTCAGCGACGCGTGCAGCATCATTTCGTAGGCTCGTTTCTCCTGCGCATCTTCAGAGTCTGAAACCACTATGTCCACTGGATACGAAAGGACGATTGTTTCCAGAAATTTCATCCGAATCACTGCTTTCATGTCTTCAAGCAAGAAATCTGCATTCCGCGGTGCAACATTGCGAGACGCGTTCCAGTATCGCAAGTGCTGCAGCTGTTGCAAATTGACGTTGACCAGATTGGAAAATTGCAGTTCATCAATGAAGCAGTCTTCTGTTTCGAGAACAGAAATTCCCTCAGTTGCGCTCAGTAGAGCGCAGAAGCTTTCAAACTGCCGTCCCAGATTGTTCTCGCTGATGTCCAGGTCTTGGATGTGGCGGCAGTGGTGTGATCTGCTCAAATACTGGAGGTCCTGGTCGCTCAGCCCGCATGCACTCAGTTCCAGGTGCGTCAGAGGCTGCTGAACCTTCCCGAGAATGGTGGCCACTTTATGTCGGATTCGGTTGTTGCTCAAATTCAAGCGTCGCAGCTGTGGAAGACTTGCCAGCGTATCAGCGAGCAGTTCCGCCGTTTCTTGATCGTTGATCAGTGCGATGTTATTGCACGACATGTCTAATGATGCCAGAGCCTTCAAGTTTTGCAGAATTGGTGCCAAAACAGTCAATCCATCAGGGCCCATTCTGTTGTACTGCATACACAGACCAAACAGGTGCTGCAAGAATCCAAAAGGATTCGTGAATTTGCAACTCGCGCATAACCAGAAACGAAACCAAAAGCAACTCGTGCACACCAGAAAAACGAACCCATGGCGTCTTCAGTGAGCGTGCGCCATTAGTTTTCTGAACACACATGGCAACGCGTTTTGTGTAAAAGTTCTTCAAATGAGTGCTCGTGCCGTCGTCCTTTTGCAGTGTCCAAGTGGGTACGAAAACGAGAATGGCACTCTTATCCGGTCAGACTCACCTCTGCATCAACTTGCTCAAGCAGCACTGATATTCGCGGGACCCCAAGACTGTTGATGTCGAGTTTGTTGATTCTCAAGTTCAAACGAGACCGGTTTTGATTGGCTAAACGCAGGGCTTTGCAGAATTCCATGTGGGTCTTTTCATTTTCGATGTACGCGTCCAAATAGACCATATCTACAAGACGGAAAACACCAATAAGAGAGGCGTTCAAAGATGCAAATGCGAATTTTCAAGGATGTTCTGTATTGTGACAAAAAGTCTCACAACAGTCGTCAGGAAGGGTTGTTTCCAGCTGGTATCTCTGCTTCGCTTCCTCTGGCAAATTCTGAGCGACTTCGTTGTACAAAGAAATTATTTCTCTCTGTCGCGTTTCGTTGTATACCAGCAGCGAGTGGGATGACAGATATGCAATGATAAATTCGGCTGAAAAACGGAGAAAAAATTGGCGCCTGACGACGTCCGCGGTGATTCGAACTACATAAACATTTCAACGCAAAAATAGCAAAATGCGCGTGACACTCACAATCTCCGAGACCATATCTCAAAGATTGCATTTTTCATACCTACCAAGAATCAGTGATGAAAGTTAAAATTTTTCAAGAAACAAAAAATTCAAAAATGCACTTTTTGTGATTCTGAAAAAAAAATAGCTCCATGGAGCTCACGGTGATTTGAGGAAATTCTGATTTCGCTCACTCTGATTTCGCTCACTCTGATTTCGCTCCCTCT
>JAAUXT010003986.1_pt1 | contig 15265 bp, 18 predicted proteins | sample 7278171 | NCBI WGS metagenome assembly JAAUXT01 (sample SAMN14350112, study PRJNA611818) | marine sediment metagenome | isolation source: surface marine sediment (1.8m) | place: French Polynesia: Moorea | collected 2018-08 | reverse complement strand
TCTCTCTCTCTCTCTCTCTCTCTCTCTCTCTCTCTCTCTCTCTCTCTAACCACCTCTCTCTTTGTGTGTGAGTGTGTGTGTGTGTGTCTGTGTGTGTGTGTGTCTGTGTCTGTGTGTGTGAATGTCTGTGTGTGTGTGTGGATGTCTGTGTGTGAGTGTGTCTGTCTGTCTGTCTCTCTCTCTCTCTCTCTCTCCCTCCCTCTGTCTGTCTGTCTGTCTCACACACACCCCTTACCAGTACACACGCACACATCGCAAGAAAACCCACTGCAGAATCAGCCCTGGACTGACTAAATTAGACGGGGGAATTCCCGAAGCCTCGGGCAAGACGCCGCTTCGATCCAGGCCCGAGGAAACCGGAAGTGAGTTTTCTGCGGAGACCGAGCGCTCTGCACTTCCGCTTCCACGGTTCAGGGGCTCGGTTTCGAACGCCTCGCTCCACAGTCACGTGCCAGACTTTACCTTGGATAAAGCCTTGATACTGGAAACGTCAGAAGGGGTTTTCACGTGGGTGACGCGAGGTCGTTTTTGACGTCGGCGTCATTGAACCCAATGGTGGATTTTTTGACGTCAGCCTGAAAATGACCGCGCGTCACAAATGCGTAAAACCCGATACGTTGCGTCTCGTGGCGCGTGGAACTCTGTGGGTTCTGGCGCATGGCCTCACACTCATAGCCCCAGTTCCGCTGACACCCAAGATTACACTGCAGCGTTTAAAAATTCATACCTGCTCAACGTTTTTGTTTTGGGGAGAGCAGGAGTGTAGAACTGCACGCTGCAGCTCCTGAGACAAAGGATCAGCTACATGCATGGCGATGCTCGTTTCGTGTAGGCGTGCACCAAAGATGAGAAACGCGCTACGTCCTGCACAAAAGATCACCTGCACGCCAGGGCTCATTTCGTTCAGACTTGCTTCACCATGGATGAGCAAAGGAGATGCGCCCCATCTTGCTTGATGATTTGTGTTGGCATGCAGCACGCGAAGCACCAGGTGAAACGAAATGACGAGACACGGGTGTCTGACCAATGCATTCACACACTGAGATCAGTTGACACAGGCCACTCGGAGGCTTGATACGGATCGGGCCATTTCAGGTGAGAAATGAAACAGTGAGACAAGAGGCAATGAGCCTGCCACAAGACCTGCCTGACCTTCAGCACAAGACCCCTCATCTCGTATCTCGGTTTTCTCATTGGTGACGCGCGGTCGTCTTTTTGACGTCGGCGTCTTTTTTGCTTTGAACCTAATGGTGGAATTTTTGACGTCAGCCCAAAAATGTGAAAACCCCTTAAATCTCCTCCCTCCCTCCATAAAACATTCTGCAACATTTGAAATCCCTTTGTTTCGTCTTTCTGCGTCATTGAATTTGAAGCTTCAGAGCCCGGAGCCCCGGAGCCAGGGCTGTGATTATGAAGCGAAATCCTTTGTTCTGCGCTCGTCTTCCAAGAATCAATCAATTTCAAAGGCTTTTTAAAGTTTGGGGGATCGCCCCCCTGGGGGTGCCGCCCCCTGACCCAAATCTGGATCCATCACCTGGTCCCTTTTGTCTTGATTCCTGTTCCAAGAATCAATCCATATCTTCCCCCTGTATCTGTGCGGATGTTACGTGGTGCTTTATGCGCGGGGCGGAACTAGGGAGGGGAACCACCCTAGACAGGAGGGCAGATACAGGGAGAGGGAGGGCCTGCAACCTTGGTCCTGAAGTAGATCTAGAGCGAAGGTAAGATTCTGGGGCAGATCCGTGGGATGAGGGTGGAGCACCCTCTACTTCAGGGGCAGGTCCAGGGGCAGGGGAGGGGCACTGCTACCTTGTCATGGAAGGGATAAGATCCTGAAGCAGATCCATGGTGTCATGGAAGGTGTCATGCAGAAGCCTTCGTCCTCCAACAACAAAAGAACAAGTTAAACACATTGCACAGAAGGCACACATTTTTTATCATCTCCATGTTTGTTTAAACTGGGGAACCTGGGTTCGGCCTTTTTCCCTGTCTCCGCGTTAAATTATCTAACACTGGGAACCCCGACCCCCACCCCACTTTGTGGGCTTGGCCCTCAGGACCAAACGTTGAATCCGCCCTCACCCCCCGCATCCTCCCCCGAGTCCCCCTCAGGGGGTGCAGCCCCTGACCCAATCCTGGGTCCCCTTCCCCTCCCCCCCCCCCAGCGTCCTTTGTCTCGTCTCGTGTTCCAGGAATTGATCCGCTCCTCCATAGAGGAGACTCAGTAGGGAGTTTAAGCGACGTGGCCAGGCCCGCCGCGCGTGGCTCGTGTACCAAGCTCGTGCACAGTGACGCAGATGTCCCAATCGCACGTGTCAAGGTCAGGGACGCAACGCGCAAACGCATCTCGTGCGAATTCGGACAGTTTCGGGACCACGTGACTGCATCACCACAACGTTGACTTGAACACCACACACATGCACACGCATGCACAGACACACGTGCACACACAGTCGATTAACACGCACACACATGCACACACAACACACGCACGCACACCACACACCACACACACGCTCACACACACACACACACACACACACCCTGAAAACGCAGCGCCCATCAGGGCCGCATCACGTGACGCACCCAGTGTGACGCAGCGTGTTCAACAGATCTGCCCAACACAACACAAAGCCTGATAGATCTGGGGTTTGAGGCTCCAATCGTTTGTCACTGACTCGGAGAATCCGTCTTTTTATGGCCCAGTTTACACCAGGTACGGTGCGTATCTACCTCTTGAGGCTGAGTCCACACTGGGTGTTGTGTGCTTTAGGTTAATTATGCTGTTCTGTTTGCATCCAAGACTGTCCAAGACTCTTGAGGGTTCTCAAACCCTCACACAAGCAGACTCAAGCAAGAGTCCAAATGCCAGGTGGGGTCCAGGGCTCTTGGATTCTCACGTGACTATCTCTCTTGGATGCACCACAAGGTCGACTTCATCAGTTTCCACATTGGGTGACGCGCGAACAAAATTTGACGTCGAACCTAATGGTGGAAAGAAGGACGTCAAAACGACCGCTCGTCACTCAATGTGAAAACCCCTTTTTGCGGACCAGGGACACGTGAGAAGTCGGTGTCCATTTGCCAAATGGACTTCTCCTGACACACATAGTGCATTACGGAAATGGACAAAACGACAGTAGCGAGCCGAAATCAGGTCACCCTGACCCAATTTAGAGAAATTTAGAACCTTGACCCAGTTTTGGATTTCAGGTCACCCAGATGTATGTTGATTGATGTGTGCGTGTGTGGGAGTGTTGACCTACATTTGTACCACGTGTTGCTGCAGCAGAGCTGGGTGTGTTCGTTACGCCTCCCCCGGGGGCAGCAGCGGGTGGGTGTGTTCGTTATGGCTCCCCGCGGGCTCGTTCGCACCCGGCCGCAGCCTGTATTATCGCTCGTAACTTTGACGCGTTACGCTGCTCTGGTGGCGGCGTAAAGAGATTTGCTGCAGGCGTTTTCCCGCGGAGAATGTGGCTTCGGGCTGAGAAAATCTCGAGCAGATCCAGGGCTCAGATCTTGGGGTGCAAAACCCGGGGGGGGGGGCAGGGGTCGGAAGTCCATACCCCCTAGATCTGCTGAGATGGTGCCTCCCGGGCACATTGGCAACGCGTTGTTTTCTTGACGTCGACGTCAAAATCTAACGTTGCATGCAATGCAATGGTGGAATCGTTGACGTCAATGCAAAGAACAACTGCGTGTCACCAAAAGGGAAAACCCCTGAAGTCTCAAGCAGATCCAGGGCTCAGATCCAGGGGTGCAAGATCCTGGGGGCAGGGGTTGGAAACCCTTACCACTAGATCTGCTGAGAAGGTGCTCTCAGGCTGAGAAAATCTCGAGCAGATCCAGGACTAACGTCAGCGAGACCCTGATCCAAGGGCCCCGGAAGTCCAACCTTGGTTCATTGAAACAAGCAAAAGGAAACCCAGATCGCGCAGGGTACTTTAAAGTACAGTAAATATGAGGTAGGGGAGAGTCTTATACCCTTCCATGCTCCCTGGATCAGTCGTCTCCAGGATGGTCTCGTGAACTCCAGAAAAGGAGATCCTTTCCAAAGCCTGTCTCTCCCCGTTGTTTCGAGTCCGGTGCTTCCCGAGGTCCCCCTATCGTTGCTTGACCTGCCTTGCGGTACTCCCATGAGGCTTTTTACATTAGGTGACGCGCTGTCGTTTTTGGAGCTGACGTCAAAAATTCCACCATTGGGTTCAATGTTAAATTTTGACGCCGACGTCAAAACACGACCGCACGTCACTCAATGTGAAAACTCCTTTGTGGTTCTGGGAGACAATAATATCTGCGCATAAATCAGCTGTTTCTGGGAACCGCGGGTTGGAGCAGGAGGAGCAGTGATTTAGTCGCGTCGCAGGATCACAATGCATCAGTTCAAGTTCCGGTTCCGGTCACGTGGCGCAGGGCCCTGAATCTGCGTATTCTCACCAGGGGGGCGGAGGGACATAAACTGGAGCTCGTCATTACGTCATTCTGGGGTCCAGGGAGTGGGTAGGGGGGGGGCTTGAGCTCTTTCTCTCTCCCTCTCTGTCTCTCTGCCTCTCTCTCTCTGTCTGTCTGTCTGTCTGTCTGTCTGTCTGTCTGTCTCCCTCCCTCCATCCCTCCCTCCCTGCAGCAGCAGCCTACTTCCAGGACCCACTCCTCTGCATCAGGACATCACGAGACGAGTTTCGTCCAATTAACCTTCAAAACACAGCTCCTTCTCCCAGAAAATTAGACGCGAGACGCGACATAAAGCCTCCGGCTCCGCCCCACACTGGGTGCGTCGTGAGTTGCGTCCCTGTCCAAAAACAAGAAGCAGTGCTCAAGGCAACTGCAGTGCGAAGTCCCTTGCCAGTAATGTCGCTGATTCTTCCTTGTCCTCCTTGTCTTCCACAAGTCATGCTATCTGCAGGATGGTCAGGGGGCATGGGTGGTCCAGGGGCAGGGAGTTTGGGGGTGGGAGGGGGTGGGAGGGGAGGGGGTTAAGGGGGGAGGGGCAGGGGACATTTTATCCACCTTGCCATATATACTGCACTACCACATGGTGCATCGCCCTAAAGGGACTTCGCACAATGACGCATCTGACGCAAAAGACGTCTCAAACACTGGGTGCGTCGTGCGCTGCGTCTCTGTCCGGAGCAGAGGGCGCTGTGTTCCAAGTGACCTGCTGCAACGTTTGAGACGCCTTTTGCGTCAAATGCGTCAAAGGTTGCGTCTCTTTGCAGCTCAAAGGCTGGGCAGAACGCAAGGCGTGACCTGGACGTCACTCAAGACGTGACTGTGACGTGAAGCAAGACGTCACCTTCACGTCTGGACAGACGTGATGTGGACGCAAAGCGTGACGCGTGACGTAGCCTAAACTCGCTATTTCCTGGACGCCTCTGGGTGTGTCGTTACCTCGGCAGGTGTCCGGTCCTTCCGTTAATGGGCGACGTCCATCAGTAACGTCTCCATCGCAGATAGAACCGTCCATCAGTAACGTCTCCATGGCAGATAGGACCGGGGCAGGGAGGGGCAGGGTAGGGAGAGGGGCAGTTGGGGGGGCTAGGGGCAGGGCAGGGCGGGGGAAGGAGGGGGAACCAGGGGCAGGACAGGGAGGAGGGGGCTGGGTCATGGCTGGGAAGGGAGAAGAAGGGTAGGGAGAGGGTCAGGGAGGAGGGGTGGGGCAGGGCAGGGTGGGTGTCCAAGGGTGGGGTAGGGAGGGGGTCCAGGGGCAGGGCAGGGAGGGGGTCATGAATTGGGTCTCAGGCTTGGCAAACATGGGCCTGACCCAGGGGGCGATGTCAAAGTTGAAAACTTTGCTGAAAAAATGAGAGAATTATGCACATGTGGTGCACAAATAGATGAACAATTTTTTGGAGGGTTTGGTTGGATTCTGACTCGAAGACACTGCGTCCGCTTCCAGACTGGAAAACTACCGACTCGAACTCGGGTCTGACCCTGGAACGGCGCAGGTCCAAATGATTTTGTACTCACTATTTGCGCTGCGCTGTCTGGTGCAAATTATTCTCATTTTCAAAAGAAAAGAAAAGAGAATTCAAGAAAATTCCTCACATCTGTGACTCGCTGTACGGACCCGACCCCGTCCCGGTGTAGACTTTACGACGGCCAATTGTCGCAATGGTCAGGGACGGCAATTCTCGTAACAGCGAAGCGCACTCACGTCTATTGCCATGGTAACGCCTGCTTCATGATGAACGCGTCATTGCGTTATGCCCTGCGTGAGTACTATGAACTGTGTGCACTTGAGTTGGTCGCTACGTCGGACGCTGGGTGTGGCAACGTTGCACTCCTGAACTCGCGTTGCGGTGTGTGTGTGTGTGTGTGTGTGTGTGTGTGTGTGTGTGTGAGTACTACGAACCCCACGCGTCAAGCTGTGTCCAAACGCACTGGAATTGGCGTGTACGTTGGACGCTGGATGTGGTACGCGTTGCGCCTCTGGACGAGTTCTTAGGCGTGGCTGCAGGCGACGCGTGACGTGTCCAGCATCACAAGCGACGTCGCAGCCGTTGACGTTGACGTTCACGCGTGACGCAAACGTCAGACGCAGTGAACGTGACCCCACTGAACGTCCGGTGACTCGCAATGCATGGCGCATCCAGCGTCAAGCGTTACGTCGCAGCCGTTGACGTTGACGCTGACGTTCACATGAACGCAACCTCAGACGCAGTGCATGACGCAATGAACGTCCGGTGTGAATCCCGACTCGTAATGCGTGGCGCGTCCAACGTCACAAGTGACGTCGCAGCAACGTCGCACGCTTGACGTTCACAGGGACGTGACGTTTGGCGCAAGACCTCAGACGCAGTGCGTGACGCACAACGAACGTCCGAATCTGACCCGCAATGACGCAGCGTTGGCGCAGCACGCACACCAAGTCCTGGCCGCGACCCGCAACGCTGTGCGCGTTGACGTGGTCTGGCACGTGATGCGTCACGTGACGCAAACACGGACGCGACGCACGACGCACACAGCGCGACCCCCGCCTACACACCCGTCCCGCCCACAAGAGTGATATCGCCTACGCTTTACGCCCTGCAGTAAACTTTGGCCCGTGATGGGCGAAGGACTCACACGGGAGCTACCCCGCCCCCATCACAATGGGAAGTGTCCATGGTTACCACACCCTGGAGACCTGTAGCCAAGCGACCAGCGCTGAGGGGTTTTTCTCACGGGCGACGCGGCGTCAAAATTTTTCGACGTCATGAGAGGTGACGTCAGGAATGGACTGAAGAGTTTTTACACACGCCGTCAGGGATCGGCGTGTGATATGCAACGGTGATAAGTTTCGTGGCGAGGTCGGACCCCCGCCCCCCCCCCCGGTTTCGGACAATTTTGGGTCTTGAGGGACCCCCCCCCCCAGTTTTGGACTTAGAAAATTTTGGGCCTTGAGGGACCCCCCCCCCCCCAGCTGGGAAATTTGCTGGGAGATGCAGATCGGAAGTAAAAAAATTCAATTTTGTTGGTGGTTTGTTCGGTCGTGTCCGTGCAGAAGGACAAACAACGCAATGTTCAACGCATATCCTCCAGACACCACGCCCTCATTCCAGTCGTGATCATTCTCTGATGTCCTTGTCTTGTTTTCTGCTTGCAGGTAAGAAGCGTTCTCCACTGATTACTGCTCTTCATGCTGGAGCGAAAACTGCGCACGTGTGGTACACGTGGGACTGCGGGCATCACGTGAGTGGATCTGCGCATGCGTTCGCGCATGCACGTTGGCGAACGCTTGCGCGTTGCCTTCATGACGTCGTGCCTGGGAGGTGGTCCGCTGACCCCGAATTGTTGTGGAAGTGTCCAACGTGCAGTGTTCACTCGGGGGCTGTCATGGAAACTGTCCTGTGTCTGGGTCACTTGAGTTCACAAAGGTCAGAGTGACAGAGGAAGGGAGTCGGGGGACCAAGTTTTGGGTCAGATGGTCTGATGCACTCAAGTTTCACATGGGTTTTGTCCACAAACATCAACATTTTGACATTGACGTCATGGACGAAAGCGTGTACGTCGCCGCACTTGGGACGCTGCGCAGAACGTCGCGCGCAGAGCGAGCGAACGCGGTCGATGGAACGCGACGCGTGCGGAGCGCTCGTAACTCAGCACGATTCCCGCTGCTTCTTCAAGGTTCGCTGCTCGTCAACAGCCACGGTGAGGTGGGCGGAGGGTGTGTTCGGGGGGTACCCTCCCAGCGCTGGGTCCAGGGGTGCACCCTCCACTCCCAGGCTGGTCTTCCCCCAGGAGCGGGGTCCCCTGGGTCTGCCCTTGGGAGTTTGGGCCCCTGGTTCCGTACTTGGGCCTGGACCCCTGGATACGCCCCTGGGTCTGAGCCCCCTGGATCTCCCCCAGGGAAGCAGGCCCCTGGTTCTGACCTCGGGGCCGGGCCCCTGGATCCACCTCTTCCGCAGTGGAGCAGCGCTTCTCTCTCATTGCCTCCGCCATAGAAACGGCGCTGAATGCAGAAAATCGACGTTTCGCTGTCGGCCTTTGTCAGCGAGAGGCGGTGCTGTTTTCAGGCCTTTTCACGGTCTGGTGGAGGCAGATCCAGGGGACCCGACAACCAGCTGTGGATCCAGGGGTCCAAGACCTCTGAGGGTGTATGCAAGAGTGCAACCCAAATCCAGGACACAACCCAACCTCAGAACCACGAACCCAACCATCAACTGTGGCGTGGCTCCAGGGTCCTAAACTAAAGATCCAGGGGCACAGGTCCCATTTGTACCAAAGGAGATTGGGAGATCAGACTCCGGGTGAGGGGTACCGTGAGAATGATTCGTGTTCCATGTGATCTGGACTGTGACCTGAATAGGGGGGGGGGGTGCAAATACGTCCAGTCCTTTTCTGATGTGCTAGAATGGCCAGATTGGTGACCAAGAAACCATTTGCTTGTTTGTCATTGGCTCTCTGTGCAAACCTTGGTGATGTGTGGTAACTAACATTGCTTTTGGGGCACCGGACGTTTTCAACGCCGTGCTAAAGGTCCCCGTGTGTCGTGCGTCTTTGCTGCTGCCCGTACTGCAGGGTGAGTGAGGCCTTGGTGTGGTGCCAAGCAAAACAACGCAGGGAAATAGACGGGCTGAATAAGGCAGCGGCGCAGCAGCAGAAGTTCATTACTCTGAGTGGTCTGTGCGAGACGCAGACAAAGGGAGAGGGAACCAGGATCCAGGGGTGGGTCCAGGGGCAGATCTGGGGTGTGGGTCCAGGGGTGGGTGGGGTGAGGGGTGAAGCCAGGGGTGGAGTCAAGACAGGGTAAGGGTGGGGTCAATGGTGAAGCCGAGGGTGGCGAAAGGGGTAGGACCTGGGGGTGTGTCCAATGTGTGGTCAGCCTTCTGCGAAGTGGGGCGGGAGAAATTTCAACTCTGAGAAAATGCACCCAAAAGGTGTGCATGCGGCCCAAGAGAAGATGGAGGCTGTGAGGGAAGCAGCGCCTCTACCCCCCCCCCATCGTGCGCCCCAGCCCCACCCCTGAATTTGCCCCTGAACCCGCCCGTGGACCTACCTCTGTACCCACTCCTAGACCCACCCCAGCCCCACCCCTGGACCACCTGCGTCTAAACTACAGTAAACTGAGGAGTTCGCATTTTTCATACGCAGAGCTGGGGCCTGGATGCACTGAAAGATTCATAACCCACCCTGGACCCACCCCTGAACCCACCCCAACACCCACCCCTGGACCCACCCTTGCCCCACCCCTGGACCCACTCCTGCCCCACCCCTGGTCCCACCCCTGGTCCCACCCCCAGCCCCACCCCTGGTCCCACCCCCAGCCCACCCCTGGACCCACCCCTGGACCACCTGCGTCTTAACTGCAATATTGTGAGGAGTTCACATTTTTCATACGCGGAGCTGGGGCCTGGATTCACTGAAAGATTCACAACCGACCCTGGACCCACTCCTGCCCCACCCCTGGTCCCACCCCAGCCCCACCCCTGGACCCACCCTGCACCCACCCTTGCCCCACCCCTGGACCCACTCCTAGACCACCTGCGCCTAAACTGCAATATTGTGAGGAGTTCACATTTTTCATACGCGGAGCATGGGCCTGGATTCACTGAAAGATTCATAACCGACACGACGGGTTCCTCCTCATATTCTCAAGCCGTGTGCAGCAGACCTGAGGGCGGATCCAGTGGGGCCTGAGGCAGACAGGGGCACCCAGCGGTGTAGTGACGGGCACCAGAAACTCGGACGCAGCGGAATCCTGCGGGCAGGTCCAGCGTGGCTCCTGGGTACGAGTACCACCTCCGTCCAGCCTGAGGGCGGATCTAGTGGGGCCTGGGCCCTGAGGCTGGGAGGGCAGGCTGGGGAGACCTCCCCTCCGCCCCAGAGGTGGAGTGTGCGGCACCCTGGCGGCAGGTCCAGTGTGGTTCCCGGGCACCTCCTCCGTCCCTCAGCCCCGCTCCTTCCTGGGTCTGGCTGTGAATTGGAAATTTCAAGCTCATTCACCTGGACTCTCACAGTGAGCTTCTCTGGATCGTCGGGGCCCAGAGTCAGCCACCTGAATCTCAGGGCGCAGCGCCCCTCCCTTGGGTCCACTCTTACTCCAGGTCCTCATGATCATCACCTCGCCCCTCCCTGGGCCCACTGTACCCTTCTTTGATTCGCAGCTGTGCATCAATTAGCTCTTGCCCCTGTTCCCCTGGATTTGCCCCCCTCAAGGGTCCCTGGATCCCCCTGTCCCAGGGCCTCCTGCCCCAGCCCCCTGGACCCACCCCTGGGATCGCTGTACCTCACACGGAACCAAGACCGACTCGGACCATGTACCAGGCAGCGGAATCCAATCAGCAGGTCTGAAGGGAATTGAAATGACGCGGCGTGAGACACTGAGTGACAGGAACGAGGGGTCTGCTGCAGGAGGTCCAGGGTGGATCCAGGGGTCTGCTGCAGGAGGTCCAGGGGTGGATCCAGGGGGTCTGCTGCTGGAGGCCACGGGTAGATCCAGCGGGGTCTGAGCGAACTATGCTGAGCAACTGAGTTGGCCCAAGAGCGCCAGCGAGCGCTTTAGACAGCTGGCTTTCAAGGTGCCAGCCTTTATGTCTTCCCAATTAACTTTCCACAAATGAGCTGAAGGCCTAAGTACGAAAGTCTGCGTACAGGATTTCATATTGGAGACCTCAAGGCCAAGCAACAGATGTGCAGGTCCTCCGTACGGGATCACAATTTCCAGATGAAAAAGCCTGGACTCGCGGTGCAGAGACAGAGCAGGGAGGGGTGTGTTTGTGTTGTGTGCGGGAGATGTGTGTGTGTGTGCGTGTGTGTATGCGTGTGCGCGCGTGTGGGAGAGATACGTGTGTGTGTGTGTTCAGTCGCAGTGCAAAGACACAGCAGGGAGGGGTGTGTTTTTGTTGTGTGCGGGAGATGTGTGTGTGTGTGCGTGTGTGTGTGTGTGTTCAGTCGCAGTACAGAGACAGAACAGGGGCACATGTGTGTTTGTACAAGTGAGAGAGAGAGAAAGAGAGAGAGAGAGAGAGAGAGAGAGAGATATGCTTTTGTGTGTGTGCACGCGTGTGTGTGTGTGTGTGTTCACTCCCAGTACAGAGACAGAGCAGGGACGGAGGAGCCTTGCGCTGTTGATCAGGTGTCACGGACCAAACGCTGAAGCGTTGACGCATGCGCACAAGGACAGAAACCACGTGTGCACCAAGGACACAGCCTCACCTGGTTTCTAAAGGAGTTCACGCAGGGCGAGACACACAGCTGTGTAGGGGTAGATCCAGAATTCAGTTGGTTGGGGCAAGGGAAAAGGTGAATATTTTCACCCGCAAGGCAAATTTGGACGGAAAGGGACGGGCAGCGAAAATTCATGTGTGTGTGTGTGTGAGAGAGAGAGAGAGAGAGAGAGAAAGAGAGAGCAAGAGAGAGAGAGAGAGAGAGAAAGAAAGAAAGAGAGAGTGTGTGTGTGTGTGCCCCAACCTGGAGTGAACAGTGGCTGGTGTGTGTGTGTGTGTGTGTGTGTGTGTGTGTGTGTGTGTGTGTGTGTGAACGCCCGCGAGGACAGCCCCACTTCCCGCAGAGTTCACTGACCTTGACCCCCGCGGGAGTGATTGACGTCTCTGGAGCAGTGGGCGGAGCGACCCTGCAGCCTCGGGGGAGCCTCCTCACACCTGCACTGACGTTGCCTCACGAACAGATACCGAGGACGACGACTTCTGTGTTGACATGCGCAGACAGGCCTTGCGCGTGCGTAGAGAGACAGACAGGCCTTGACCGTATTGCTGACGGGTTTGGCTGTGTTGTGGTACCATGCGACCTGACAGACATTGAGAGGGGATCCTCGGGAGCCCACGACCAGACCCCCCACAGTACTGGACACTCTCTCAGATGGGGGGGGGGCCAGAGTTTAGCTCCACAGGGGGTCGTCTCGTCTGTTGTGTCAAGGGATGGGCGCGGCCCCTTGGATGAACAAGATGTCATTGGGAAAAGGGGGCGCCCCCCCTGCTGAAAACAGTTGCGCAAAAGGTAGTAGATGTTCAGAGGCCTGGCTCTTGTCACCCCCTGCATCCACCCCTGGGTGTTTGCAGCAAAAAAGCGAACTCTTGATCACAGTCACCGCAGCCAGACTCGCTCTTTTAACGTGTCAGGCAGGTTGCTATAGTCCCCATAGGGAGCGATAATTGGACATGGTCCGGCCCTATTCACTGTGTTAATCTGCCCGTCTCTGCCCCCGCTCACTCCGTCAGTGCGTCAGGCAGGTTCTTATGGTTCTCACAGGGAGCCTTGATTGAGCGTGGTTTGGCCCTTTGTAAGATCAAACTGCGGAGGGGGTGGGGGTAGATCCACTGTGTCTTGTGACTCCACACCCAGGTCTGACCCTGAATCTGCCCCTGTATATGTGTGTGTGTTGGAGGGGGAGAGATCTAAAAGATGATTGATTCCCACGTTTGACGTTTCTGCTGAAATTCCACCCTTATCCACTGGTCGAGCCCCTTGACCTGACACTCAATCCTGAATCGGCATGTGTTGGTTTGGACGCACCATGAACGCAGCGCTTCGGCCAATCAGCGCACGTCTCTGCTCACTGGTCTCCAACGCCTGATGGGCCTTGGCAACGGAGCCTTCCTGTTTGCACAATCAGCGCCCGACCCTGGAACCCTCACTGCGCCACGCTGCTCTGCACAGATTGAACATCCAGGGGCGGGACCAGGATTTGGTCGGGGGGCCGACCCCCTTGGAGGGATTCCAACTAAAACCAATTTTTGTGAACAGGATTATGCACGGCGCAAGATAAACTCATTTTGGGAGGTTAGGAGGACTTGATTCTGTCGGGGGGGGGGGTACGACCCCCGACCCCCCCCCCCCCCAGGGGGATTTCAACAAAAACAAATTTTGGTGAACAGGATTGGGTACGGCGCAAGAGAAAAAACATTTGGGGAGGTTTCGAGTCCGAACCCCTTGGATCCACCCCCACCTCCTGCAAGAAAAACATTATTTTTTGGCCACGAGCAGCAATGCCGCCTTCGACCTGCGTCAGCTGAAGTTGCATGTGAAAGTTAACTGCAGGGAAACCAGGCGAAAGAGGTCTGAAGTTGCAGTGTCACCACGGACATGACTTGAAAAGTGAAGCGAGTTCTTGTTTCCATGGAGTGCAAGCGCAGTGCAGCGAGAAAGTGCGTGTGTGTGAGTTAGGTGTACGTGCGAGTGAGGTACGAGAACACAGGGAATGTGAAAATGTGTCTTTGAGAGTTTGGTGTGTGTACGAGGCAATATCCAACCAAAGTGAGAATTGTCATGATCACCAAAGAAACCAATTGGCCTGTCTGCACTGAGAAGGTGAATGAAATCAATTGTCTTGAATCAACCACCCATGACCTTCCAGGCTGATCGTGAACATGACAATTCTCACTTTGGTTGGATATTGCCTCGTATGTGTGTGTGCTTGTGTGTGTGCACGTGAAATGAGGAAGTGCGTGTGTGTGCGTGAGGTGTACGTGCGAGTGAGTCAGGTGTGCGAAAACACAAGGAACGTGGTAGTGTGTGTTTAAGAGAGAGAGAGAGAGAGAGAGAGATAGAGAGAGAGAGAGAGAGAGAGAGAGTGAGTGAGTGAGTGAGTGAGTGAGTGAGTGAGTGAGTGAGTGAGAGTGTGTGTGTGTGGATAGGTGAGTGTGTGGGTGGGGGTACACGTGGAAAGAAGAAGTGCGCGTGTGTGAAGTGAAGTGTGCGTTCACCTGCTCATTTTATCACAGAATGGGGCGTGCCCCCCTGGATCGGCCCCTGGACCCAATTCCCCCTGACTCAGGAAACTTGAGCCTCCATTGTGCTGAGAACAGAGGAATTTAATTGGAATTTGACGCGCACGAATTGTCGTGATGTAGAGGTGGCGCCACTGAGGCAGGACGCACGTCGGCAACTTGTCTTGATGACGTTTAAAGAATGGTCTGGACTATTTTTTGATGCCCAGCAATTGGGCGTCAGGTCAAATTTTGACGTTGACGTCAAAACTTTGACGTCGACGGCACCAACGTGAAAACGGCTTGAGCTATCACGAAGTATCTGGCGTCAGCCAATCACCTGTCGCAACACAACTGTAGCTTTGCGATTGGCTGACGTCAATCACTTCGTGACGGAAACGCTCAGTGTGTCCTGCGCCTTGAAAATCTGGTGAAGGAACAGTTTGAGTTTGCGTGCGTGCGTGCGTGCGTGCGTGCGTGCGTGCGTGCGTGCGTGCGTGCGAGCGTGCGTGCGTGCGTGCGTGCGTGTGTGCGTGCGTGCGTGCGTGCGTGCGTGCGTGTGTGCGTGCGTGCGTGCATGTTATGTTTGCGACTGCGAACGTAATCCCTGCGGTTTTCCGTTGGACGAAGATTTGCGATTTGCGGTTCATGGTCAGTTCAAGTGACTGTTGCCTTGTGTTGAGACGCAGCGCGTGACGCTTCCAGCGTGACTCAGACCTGACGCAACGACGCAGCGCATGACGCAGCCAGTGTGAACCCTCCCCACTCTTCCTGTCTGTCGCAATTCCCGAGGGCCTTCCTGCCTGAAAATGTTAAATGTAGGTCAAGAGGTTGCTCGTGACAACAGCGCCAACGGCTGGTGTCCGGGGAGACGGGGAGCGGCGGTTGCCAGGCAACGGCGTGTCTGTTGTCACAAACGGTTTGCATCTCTTTTTGCGTGTCATTTCGTGTTGATATCGGTTTGTTGTGGACGAGATGAAAAGTGGTGAAAAATGGCCAGCTTGGCGAGTGATGTGAGGTGTTGTGGTGTGTGTGTGTGTGTGTGTGTGTGTGTGTGTGTGTGTGTGTGTGTGTGTGTGTGAGAAGTGTGTGTGTGTGTGTCTCGGTGTGCGGGTGTA
>JAAUXT010074537.1_pt1:5000-15266 | contig 15266 bp, 7 predicted proteins | sample 7278171 | NCBI WGS metagenome assembly JAAUXT01 (sample SAMN14350112, study PRJNA611818) | marine sediment metagenome | isolation source: surface marine sediment (1.8m) | place: French Polynesia: Moorea | collected 2018-08 | reverse complement strand
CCACGGCTTTCTCAGGGAAGAGCAAGGACAGTTTCCGCTTCCGCGACCATCAGGGTTCCCGCCTCGGAACTTCTTGTTTGAACAGTGCCAATATTCCAAAACTTTGCTCCATTGACCAACTGGAATGGGCGATCAGAATAATCAACTCCAACCATTGAAAGGAATTTCTGGCGCAAGCTTTGTGGGTCAGATTTTTGGAACAAATTTGCAGTTCAACGCATTGTGTTTCAAGTCCACAATAATGTCCAAGGTCTTGAACGAAACGGAATCACCGTGAGGTCCATGGGCCTATTTTTCTCAACGCGTGAGCTTCGATCTTCAGCACGTCTTTTGGCCGAACCACCGAACACACACGGCCCTCCGAAGCTCTCCGGAAGAGTCCATCTCAAAAGTCTTTTTCCCTTGAGCAAGCCACCCTGTGTGCAGACCTGTGGGTACAAGGTTCAGGATCGTAAAAGACATAGACAGAGAGAGACAGAGGGGGAGAGAGAAGAGAGAGAGAGAGAGAGAGAGAGAGAGAGAGAGAGAGAGAGAGAGAGAGAGATGGTCCAATTGAGGTCAACCTGAATCTTGCATCTGGTGGTGCAAAAATTTGCTGGCAAATCTTGTTTTGCTGGCTGGGCCCGCTGGAGGTTTCAGATTCCGTGAGCCAGATCCCTGTGGGTGTGCCAGAGTCAACACGAGGGCGAAAGACCACACGCTCAATAGCACCTGATGTGAACCTTGCAGGGACAAAAACATCCTTGCTCTCCAGTTCAAAAACTTGGACAAACCGCCCTCCTCATATGTTGCTGAAGCAAACACCTCTGTGAAAAAGCCTCACACCTCGAACGCTCTCTTCACTCTCCTTTCTTCAGTACTTGAGACCACCTCAGATCCCAGACAACGAGCCTGGAAAACCTCGCGGCTTGACGGACGTGCACACTTTGCTCGAGTCTGCGGAGTTTCCTGTGCATTGTCTGGGGCGCTGGGTGGGTTGGGTGTCAGTCTGAATCTAACCACAGCCGCCCAGGCGAGAAACACTTTTGTGGTGTAAATGTCGACGCACGGAGCCCATTGTTTATGTGGGCAGGCTGCGCACGGAATATCCAGGATCCCAGAGAACCGCAGAGACCGTGATGCGATGCATGAGTAGACTCCAGGGGACCAGGGTCCAAGTCGTTGTTGGCCCAAACCCGTGCCAAATGTGAAGCACAAGGTTGGTTTCCCCGTGGGTCAGGAGAGGAGGGCCCAAGCTCCGTGCCCCATGGATGCGCTCCGTGGGGGGGGGGAGCACAAACTTGTCAAAACAGGGAGATTCGGCGTTGTTCCCTTGTTGTTGTGGCGCGTGGCATGCAGTCGTTCCGTCATGTTGAGCCTCTCAGGATCTGACGCCATGGCATGCAGCAGACCGAGTTCGGCCCTGCTCCAAGCCCAGATCTGCTGAAGCTGCATTTTCCTTCTGGTTTGATCTACAGTGACTGGAAACTGGAGAAATGGAAACAGACAGTGCTCACTTCCTGTTGCTGTTTCCCAGTTCAACAAGCGTCCCAAATTTCCCAAATTCCCTCAGAGTCCTTGGTCAGTTCCATCCTGGCCCTGAGCCAACATACCCAGGGTCACCAGTCATGCCTCTGTCCCCAGCATTTTGAACCTCCAAAGGTTGCACCTCTCGATCAATCCTCGATCCACTGGAGCTGCATTTACATTCTGGTACTGCGAGCTGAATTACCCCAGGAACTGAGCCAGACGGAGCGCACTTCCCCTCGCTGTTTCCCGGGTCAGTGAGCAGCATTTCCTGGTCCGATGCTCAGGTGCGGTTCCGACTCCCTCCCATAAAACTGCAGGTGTTGGAAATCTCAGAGATTTTTCCACACCACGGCTGAGAAGACGCACCTGCACACCACAGAGCGCAGACCCTGCAAAGCTTGTGGTTCAGAACGCACTGAGTGGACTTTACAGGAAGAATGTTCCCAATTTTCCATCAGCAGACTCAGTCAGTATTGGAAACCAAAGGATCCACCACACATTCTTCGGTGTTGGGGTCACCTCCTCCGTGTAGGGCAACTACACCCTCCTTGCAGGAACCACCACACAGTCCTCGGGGACAGGGCCAAAACTTTGAGGTGAGGACCATCTCCCCCTTACAGGACCACCACACCCTCCTAACAGGACCACCACACCCTCTTTACAGAACCACCTCCTCCATACAGGACCACTACACCATCTCTGGGGTTCTCTATTCCACGTGCTCCAAAGGGTGGAGCCTCCTTCCCGCACAGAACTACCACACCCTCTTTACAGGACCACCTCGTCCACACCCTCCTCACAGAACCACCACGCCCTCCTCACAGGACCACCACACCCTCCTCGGGGTCATGACAACCTCTGTCATGCAAGACCACCACCACATCCTGTCAGCAGTGGAGCTTTCAGCAGGGTGAAGCTGCGATTCTGAATTCTTAAGGAGCACAGATAGGAGGACTTCTCTCCTCACGAAACACCCACAAACATTGGCTGACGTGCAATGACGACGCCTGAGCTTCGAGTGGACCTGGACTACCTGTTGGTGGTCGTTTTGACCTGCTCATTCTTTTTATTGCACAGAGTGACTCAGGGTCTCTACTCCACGTACAGATTGCTGAGTTGGTGCCGTGTTGACCTGTTTGTTTTTCATTTTGTTGAATGAACAACTGAATTTATTTTGTGGAGAGCATTTATATACCAAAAAGATTAGAGAACAGTGCACAAGCTCAATCCCAATGTTCGTCTCATATCTCCTGAATCATGTTTGTCAAGAAAAGAGAATGCTTTTCATTCCTTTTGTTACAGCACCAAATACAAAACGATGAAAGTCAATTGTTTGCTCTGCTAATTCCAAATTAATAGAACCTGAATAACAGGATGGACCACAGAACTCAGGGGCAAAACCACAGCAATGGTCCAATGCACAAGTTGAACAGAAGGTAAAGTTGAGAACAAAGACACTAAATAGGCAGCACTGCTGAGCCACCAACACACAGTGTTCAGCAACAAAACCCCAAAGAGTTGAACAAGCATTCTCCCACCAATGTTGGTGTTTTTCTGTGAGAGAGATGATTTTGATGATTGTTTGGTCTTCCTGATCAAAGCAATATTCATTGCTGCAACTGCTACAACTGTAGCCAGTTTCAAGACTGCATCAGCAACACTCAGAATCTTTGCAGACAAGACTGTGGCAGTTGGATCAAGAAGGGCAGAACACAATGGAGAAGAATTGAGGTGCAACTTAGTGACGACAAATGAGATCCCAAGAGCAAATGCAAAGACCAAGAGTAACAAACTGAGGATCCACTTCACCACAAATGGTGTTGATTTGAATTTGGTATCAAAGGGAAATATAACCACCATAAGGCGGGACAACGTGAGGAACAGTTGTGAGACGGGTTGCATAAAAGAGACCAGAGAGGAAAGGACAAGAGCTGTGAAACAGAACTGGCTTCTTTGCCAGAGTTTATCAGAGGCAAAGAAGTTCTCCTCAAACCACAAATCTGCTCCCCAAATAATGATCAAATTTGCTCCACACAAATAATCTGTCCAGTTCTGCACACACAGAATCACATTGTTTGGCCCAGCTGTTTTGTCAGTTGTTCTCTGCATGTAAGGCAAAGTGTAATGTTGAAACATTTTATAAACATTCATGCCAAGAAGAAGTGAGTTGAAGATAACAACAGAAATTGAAACACAAATGAAAGTAACAGTCAGACCAACTGAAGTAAGTAGTCTTGAGCAAGAGAAGTGATCTGGAATTTCAGTTGAGCAGGTGGCTTCTGGTGGCTTCACGCAACAAATGTGGTACAAATCTGTGCTTATGTATTTGATATCCGTGCTGGCAAATAACTCTTGTGAAAAACTTGTGATGGGATTGTTTGTCAAGTGAAGGATTGCTAATTTTGGAGACAGATGCAACCAATTCTTTGGAATTTTGTGTAGTTGGTTGGCAACAAGATTTACAGTGAGGAGAATGGGCATCTCACTGAATGAGTGTGGCCTCAGGCTTGACAAAGCATTGTTACTCAGTGAAACCAAAGTTAAATGCCTCAGATTACAGAAACATTTCTCTTTCATCTCAACCAGTCTGTTGCCTGACATATCCAGGAGAGTCAAACTGAGGTTTTTAAAGCCGCAGAAAAGGCAAAATTCTCTCAAACTGTTCCATGAGAGATTCACATACAACATTTTATCAGAAAGGAATTTGCCAAGAGAAAGACTGACAAGCCCAAGGTTCTCACAATGGAAAGAAACAAAGGTAGATCTCAAGAGCATAAGTGCATCAGAATGATCCCAAGCTGCTGTCTTGGTGCATACTATGGCCAAATTCAGGCAGGCACAAGGAGATGTGCACATGGAAACAGAGACAGTACATTGGTGCTCATCATCACCCAGAGGACAATCCAACACACCATTGCAGATATCAGCTCCTGACACACACGTAATAATCCTGTCGTCATCCAGCTTGCACCTGAGCGCACCCAAGCAATTCTTTTCACAATGTGTGGTGTTCATTTCATCTTCACCACCAGGACAATCACGCTTTCCGTCACACAAATAGCCCCTGGGAACACAGTATGAACAGGGGCATTTGAAAAACTGCCCACTGCATGAAAACAAATTGCACTGCTGGACATGGGATCCTGTTCTACATGGGTAGAGAAACCTTTTTTCATTCAGCCTGAAGATGCAAATTTGGCCAACTTGGTAACATCTGGAATGACCCACCACACATGGGAGCTCATTGGGATTGGAACAGTAGTGAAAAGCCTGATCTGCCAAAACCTGAATCAGAAGAATTTCGTCCTTTTCTAGTGGGTTGTGGCAATCTTGAACCAAGTCATCAACTCTGTCCTGGGTGATATTACGCCCACCAGAGCAAGGAATGGTTTCATTGGGAGAAAGGACAGGTTGTTGGAGAAAACTGTGGCATTTTCCCTTTCTGTCTCTGTAAAAGTACGTTGTCAATGAAGCGTTGGTGCAATTGCATGAGATGGGATTCTCAACAGTGGCAACATTCCATGTGATCTCTCTGAAGCTTGAATGGCAAACATGTTCAGTTGCCCAAAACACAGGTTCTGCATCTTGTACTCTCATCAATGCCAAGTTCTGCCTGCTTCCATTCAGACTTGTCCAGGTCAAATCCTTGATTCTGTACATGAGCTGTGAGACTGATGAGCACAACCATCTTACTCTGGCTGCATCTTCAGACATGTTGTGAAATGGTTTTACATTTATTGTGTAGGTGTTCAGCATCAAGTTCCTTTTGAAAGAGAATTTTGTCAGAATCATATTGTCAATGTTGAACAAAGAGGAAAATTGTTTGGCATTGCTGGCAAACAAAACTCTTCCCAATATTTTGCTGTGATCAAATTCCACCACAGATCCTTTTTGTATTTTACACATCTCTTGCGTTGAGCCAGTCAGATCTTTTGGAATCTTAACAAATCAGATGCAAGAATTGTTTGCTTGTATTTGATAGAACTGACAAAGCTTCATTGATTTTAAACCTGATTTTGGAGGTTGAACAGGTTTCACCGTGTTCAGAGCATGGCTAGAGCAAACAATGTTTGGAAGAATTTCTTCCTTGCACTTTATGCTCACCCACTGGGGTGAGGCCAAGTTGGACAACAGAAGTAAAGTGCAATGCTGACTGCCAGTTAACACAGGCTGCAAGACACGCTGAGTCTCCTCTTTCACTCTCATCAATAGTCTGTCGTCTTCATAAACCCAACACTGTTTCCTCAGACTGGGCTTCAAGTATAAAATTTTGTATCGTGTGGCTTTGGTTTTTCCATAGTTTTCATTAGACCAATCTTGGAATGCAACAGGAAAACTCATCTTTGTGTTCAGAGTTTTCCACTGAAAAATCTGAAAAGTCCACATTCAGGCTGAAAATTGTGTCAAATAGAGCAGTGATTTTGACCCACAGACAGAGAGAAATGTAAGTGTGTGTTGATTCACCTTGTCTTTCTGCACCAATCCAATGCACAGAGCTTCCATTGGAACACGTTTTATGCTGTTGATATGCAAAGCATAAATGAGGTCATGTTGATCTTCTCTTGACAGCAGGATGGGCAAAAATTGTCCTATGCTTGCACATAGTTGTTGACTTTTTACCCAGGAAAACATCATTGGTTTTGCAAATTGAGGGCAATGTTCACCGTTGGTAAACTGATTGTCCAAATATTTAAAGAAAGAAAAATTAGCTCTTTTGTTTTGTTCAAAGTGCAAGAAAAAACTGATTGACATGTTGGGAAATGTTCTGATTCCTCTCTGAAATATTTTGTAAAATGCCTCCTGAAGGGGTTTCCAAACAACCTCAAGAACAACATGTTCTTTGGATGAGATCCAGGCAGGTTCCTCCACTTTCAAGTGTTTGGCACCTGTGACTCCACCCGGTAGTGAAGCAACATACTGGCTGCTTGTCTTCAGTGACACAGTTTCATTCCAGTGAAGTTCCTGGTCATAGAGGAACCCCATTCCACCTACTGTTTTGCTTCTTTCAAATGATGAATGCTGGAAAAATGAAAATAGCAGGCCTTGGAGTGTCCACCAAGGAAAAAAAACAAATCAAGTTTCTGAGAAAAAACAAGGTTTGGCCAAAACAAATCAAGGTTCCTCTTTTCTGTGCCCATATTTGGGCAATAATAGTACAAAATATCAGCTGAAACCAACAGAAATACGAATTCAAACAAAAGAGATTTGAACACAAAAAAGAATATCTGAAAAATAAAAGTTTTGAAATGAAATTTTCAGAAATTTCTTATGTCGTTCAAAGTAACAAATGGAAACAGGTGAAGCAACAAATACACAGTTTGTGATTATTGTTTGTGAAAAACACAATAAGTGACAGTAACAGTGAAAGCCATGACCAACTTTGGAAAAATAGCCCAACATCAAAAACAATGAGGGGTGTATCAATTCTGGTTGATCATCACAAAGAACACACTTGCATTCTTGATGATGCATGACTTTTTTCTAAAATGTTTTCTGCACAAGGGTTATCTCTGTAGTGGGGTCATTTTATTGCAATGAATGTTGTGACCACCAGAATCCCATCCCAGGAGGCTTTGCTCCATGTTAACAGTTGGAAACAGAGAAGATCACAAGAGTTGAACTGTTCAGGTCAAGTACACATCAAGGTAGTCAGTCATCTTTGAGGCATGACACAGGCGTTCTTGAAGAATTCTCATTTCACTATTTTGTGGGAAATGACAAAAACCAATTCAATCTGGAGATTTATGATCACAACAAGAATGCTACGCATAAAAAGCGTGTGGTCCATAATGCTGTCACAAACATTTGCGTATGAATTTACTGGAACTACTTGTTCATGGGACACCAGGAATTGTCTCAGATGGGACCATTCACTTGCACACACACACACACATACACACATACATACAGACTGATGGTGATTGCACTAAGCGTGTGGTCGAGACCCTTCGGGACCACACGCTTAAAAATCACTTTGCATGAAAAGCTTGAGAAAATTGTAATGATCAGTGAGAATTGTTACACCCCTCACACAAACCCTACTTTCGCTGGGGGCATTGGAACCAAACCCTAAAAATGCTTTTGATCACAAAAAATATCTCCAAAAATTGCCAACATTCACATGAAAACTTACCCCAAAAAGTGCCGACACCCGACCGCAAGGGTCTGCCAGCCCCCAGAAGCATTTAATTGGTTCAACTCACAAAGGATCCAGATGACGTCAGACTGAAGTCCCAGTCGACACTGACCTTTGATTTGAAGCCGACGGTGATGTGAACACCAGAACTGTTGTTTGTTGAATGCTTCATACCACCCATGATGATTCCCATAACGAGGACTGATCTACCAACAGGAAGGAAGACAACTCTGCTTTCAGACAAGCAGAATCTTCTTGGACCTGTGAGAAAATAATAGATTCATCTTCAGGAGCAGAATCCTGACGATAGTATGAGGAATCAGTGGCAAAGTCCTCTCCTCTTGTGAACACTTTCAAGGAAGTCTAAATTCACATGAAATTCCCAATAAATTTTTGTGCTTTTGCCAATCGAGAAGCAAGACCGGGACGCCTATGCACAACTGACCTGGTTTTGTCTCAGAATACAAAAAATCTACCCAGCTGCCTGAACTTAAAAGGTCTATCTCCAAAGTGTGTTTTCGCTCCACCAGGGGTGAGAGAATTCTGTGGTAGCTGAACAGTTTCCTCTCACTCCACAACACTTCAAATCGAAGAAAAGCCTTGTTCAATCCCCCCAAATACGCGGTACCAGCCCTGGCAGAGACAGAAGAGAAGCCACCAGACAGGTACCCTGTCACCTGCAAAAGAAACCATGTTCAGAGGAGCTACAGCAAGAAAACTGAGACAACTTGCCAAACACACAGACACCTGCTGAACACAAAGGCAAATACACACACACACACACACACACACACACACACACACAACAAGATGGTTTTCGCTGCAGACAGCTGCTTGTGGTGGAAACCCCACCTGAACAAACTCAGGAAGAACGCAAGACACGCCGGAAACCAAATCTTCCAACTTAGAAATCCCAGATCTGCAATTGGTGCAGATCAGCCCACATCCTGAGTTTTTAGAAACAAGACATTGCCACTGAGCCACAGCCTCTGTTTGCAAGTGCAACCCCCCTGTTTTTGTCTCAACTTGACCAATTTGAAGCACAAGGTTTCATGAAATTCTATTTTGTGACGGGATTTTCGGGCTGATGGCCTGTCTGCTTGTTTTGAAACAAACATCTGATTACCTGCATCGAGTAGCGCTCAAAACTTCTCCTCAAATCAACTTGAGGCACTATGACTGGGTCGAAAGAAACCAGACTTCCATGCTTTACAAAAAATGGTTCCAAGGACACCTGAATTGCAGTGCACCTTGCCCCATCAAGGTAGAAACTTTGTGAAAGGTAAATGTACCACAGAAAACCTCTTTTTATCACATAGTTGGCAAATGGTGCAACACATTCATGGGTGGATATCTTGTTGCAGAAGAGCAAAGATACAATGTTTATTCTGACAGGTTTGCACTGGGACTGAGATACTTTCAACTTGATTTCAATATTACTGTGGCTTTTGTATGCATAAAAGGTCACAAAAAGGCCAGCAGAAGCACTGACAACATTCTGCAGGTTTTTCCAGTCATCTGGGATTGATGTGCAGATTGTTCTTATCAGTTCTGTGTGGTTCTTGTCAAAATCATGAAATACCAAACCTCCAAAAAGACACTGAGTTCCATTGTCCCCAACAAAGAGAAACTTTTGAAATGAAACGTTCAAATATTTTCCTGGCGTTGCAAAAATTGATATCCTTCTGAGATATAGATTTCTATAAAATGTGTACTGTGACGACAAATGTAGGGCAAGTTGTTTGTCTTTGGGCAACACTATTCTTCTGTCCTCTTCCTTTCTGTGAGAGACAAAAACAAACTGAGTTGAAGTTTTAGAAACATCTTGGCTCGAGGATGCCCAAATGTCCACAATGACTTGAAAACCCTTAGTGACCACTACTGGCTGACTCTGGATTAGATGGTTTCTGCCAGGCCCCTCAAATAAGTGGTATTCTATCCCCAGATGATGAAGGAAAAATAATTTTAAAGCCTTGGTTTTGTCTGTTGCAACATGGTAGTTGGAAAGGCTGCTGTTTTGAAGAAGCATCTTTGTGATAAACTCCCTTTGATATAATGTTCCTCTGTGTTCTTCTTTGGTGTTTGAGGTAATAACACAACTGGACCAAACCTCAAATATTATTGAGGCAGCAAATGACACAGTGGGCACAAGAAAATCTGCTTCAATTTTCACACAGTGTGCTGAGGCATGAGGAAAATATTCTGTTCTGGAAAAGATGCCACAAATCCTCTCTCCAGGCAGTGATCCTTTCAGTTGTGGACATTGAAAAGTCAGGTAGCTTTGACAATGACCAAGAACAACACCAAAAACTCTCAGGTGTTTGATGAACACTCTCAGGGCAACATCTCTGACAAGCTTGAAACTCCCTTCAAACTTGTAGTAGCTGTTGAAAGTCCCATCCAACCGGCGCCTTCTACTTCTTTTGAATATTTGAATGTCCACTTGCAGGTGGAAAATTGGATATTTCAGATTGTATTTCATTGGACTTTCCCAAGAAGCAAGAGGTTTTGTCAGAATGAAGTGTTCAATTCTTGTTAAGTGATGCGCACTGTACCTTGCATGAGATTTTGGCAATGCTTCTGTGAAAACTTTCTTTGTTTTCACATTTTTCATTGTGAGT
>JAAUXT010033989.1_pt1 | contig 15266 bp, 9 predicted proteins | sample 7278171 | NCBI WGS metagenome assembly JAAUXT01 (sample SAMN14350112, study PRJNA611818) | marine sediment metagenome | isolation source: surface marine sediment (1.8m) | place: French Polynesia: Moorea | collected 2018-08 | reverse complement strand
TTTTCTGCACTTCCAAATTTGACCTTTTTGACCTCAGAAACCTAAAAATTCAAAATTGACAAATTCCTTCCTCGCGCATTATCCCCAACCCAAAATGAACCAAAAGAGCCTAAATGATCCCAAATCAATCCTCATCTTGACTATGAAACTGGTGCTGACATACTTTTGGAAGAGGCTGCCTATAGGTGATTTGATTTCGCTCACTCCGATTTCGCTCACTTTTTCCAAAAGCTCACAAATTGGACCAAGCTCCTCAAATCACCTAAAAACTGTTTTGATACTTTCATCCAGTGGCGATAGTCACAATAGTCACACAATAATCACAAAGACAACTCTTGAGCGTGATGTATTGAAGTACTGCTGGCAATTCATTTGTTTTTTCCCCTCCTTCATGATGAAATTGTGTGAAGATTAACACACATTGTACACGGTGTGGTACTGTCGTGTAACCCAAAGAATCGGTTCAACCGAACCAATTGGACCGTAAGTGTGACACAAGCTCCACGACTGGTTGCATCATCTGACCTTGATGACAGGTGCAACCTAGTAACAAAGGAAGGCGCTACCAGGCCCTAACATTTCTGGGAACATCAGATAAATATGAGAGGTCACAAAAGTGATTTATGAACTTGTGCTGACCATAAATAAAGCTTTCACAACTGACTCGGGGCATTTGCTAGAGACAACCTTACTTGATTGATTACTTGCACATTGTATATTTGATGAACTGTATTGATATTCTTATTCTTGATCTCATGGTATGGATAGATCAATAAACCTAAGACTGTTGGTTCAACAGGCTGAAACTGAGATGAACTGGTTTGAGTAAGTGTGTACGAGCATGATTTTGGTTTGGGTAAAAAACTTGTGGTGGGCGTACCTATGGCCCAACACAACAGTACATTCCAGCATTTCTTTCATGCTTGCAGTGTGTAAAAGACAACAATAAATATGATATTCATTGTGCTCAATTCTCTTTGTTCTTTGGTCTTTGTTCTGCTTATTTTCTTTGGTTTCTCTTTGGTTTCTCTTTTTCAGAATGCAGGTACATAACAAAATGATTCAGAATTACATGGAAGGAAATTTATTTCAATCTTCTTCATGTAAAAACTGCAAAACTGCAAAGAGGTAAAACAACATTTCTTGATATGTGTCTTCACGTAACATGATGGTTTGCATGACATTTTACCAAACCACATTTGTGATCTTTGGCAAAAAATTCTGCTTTTATCTCAAAAATCCAAGAAAACGGCTGATTATTTGGGCCCAGCAGGTCATATCTTGCTATCTGATACAAATTTGATACAATAGTCACACACACAAATGCAAATAAATCACATTGGATGGAGTCACAAGTAAGTTGAATACACAACAGAACTTAATAGGCGTAGCTTTGGTTAGTTTATATCAGGCAAAAAGCAGGCAACAGCAACATGAACAGTGAAATTGAGAATATAGGAAACACTCACTTTGGGTCCAGGTTTGGGAACCTTACTGGCCTTTGCTTTCTTGAAGGATCAAGAGGAACAGGTGGTTCAATTATTCGAGAAACATCACTTCTATCACAGGGGTGAACAATATCATTGGCAACCCAACTGCAGCTGGCTTTGTCTGGCTTGTTTAGGCTATAGTACTGGACAGTTAAAGGCTGCAGACACGCCACTCATGTACAGAAAGTGTGGCCTGTACTTTCAGAAGGCTTCACCAAAATGTGATCACCTTCTTCAAGCTCTGAAACAGGGTGCAACACTGGTTTGAGGTGCAACAGGGGGACATTGTCCTCCAGGACATGTGATGCATCCAGTTCCATAATGGTTTGGGAAACCTCAGCTATCTTTTCCTGGGACTCAGCACTTTTTTCCTGTGATGGGTTCTCATTTGTGGATGCAGCAGACACAACTTCACTGGAATTATATTCCCAGTTTGACTCAGGAACAGCATTAAGCAGGAGCAAATGGTACTCTTCATTTGAAACAGTACTGTCATGCCAAAGCCTATCAGCTTCAGCTTTTGCTTTTGTCACTGGGGAACTGACTTGCTCTTTGCTCAGTGTCACAAGTGTGCTACTGCGCTCTGAAACCTGTGCAGCGTCTTCAGCCACCTGTGTGCTGCTCAGGAGTTCCAAATCACTAATATCACCCCACTCATCATTATCTGGGGCCACACTCCCATGCTCAGCAGCGTGACCTTCACCATGACTGATCTCCGAACCCTGTTTCCTCAAACTGGACATGTTTGCACTGTCAACTGATACAGTCTTGGTGGGAACCAACTTACCATCTCCTGATGTAGGTGACCTGCTGGGGTGCAGTAGACTCTTCCTTGGTGTTGCACTGGAATATGTGGGTGACATTGACCTTGGCAGTGAGAAGTGGACAGAGTGGCTGCTCAGTGCTACCACCTTCTTTTGTGGTGTTCTGTTGGTGGAGTTTGTTGGGCTGGCACTGCTGCTGCTGCTGGCTTTCTTCGAGGGTGATGGCAACTCGTCTCTGCTGCCTCTGCCATCAGGCATGAGGCTTCTCCAAGGCAGGGAGAGGTCCCTCCAAGCTCTGTTGTCTGGCATTACTGTCATGACACTCTGCTTTTCTGACGATTTGCCAATGCTGGTGCCCTTCGCTGGTGAGGCCGGGCAAATACTCCTGCCCGGCGACCCCTGCTTCTTGGTCTCAGGCATGGCGCTTCCATCCTTCTTCTTCGGGCTGCTCTGCTGCGGCGATGCTGCCTTCCAGGCACTCTGGGTTTCCCATGCATGCAAACCAGCTTTCAGCGAGGGGCTGAGTACCTGGCAGAGCTGCTTTGGCGGAGCAGGGCAAAGCCGAAGCTGCACTCCCAGACAGCACCTCATACCGATCTATTAAAGCCGTAAACACATCGCCCTATGCAGGAGAGATCTTTCTCAGCAGAGTAAGAATAAATGTACAACACCTAACAGAGTTTCTTACTCCAGCACAGCCAAGCCAGAACCTGAGGCTGCACAACCGTGGTGCCGTAAGCAATGGCGAGTGTACGGAGAGCCCAACCGGGGCCAACTGCACACAACACCCACCTAAAAACCATGTAAAAATAATCAAAAATCAAATGCTACCTCTCAAACCTTCGTACAATATACTACATTTCATCAATATTCTTCTTTCACCAAATATTTGTACCTTCTGAGATATGGAGACATATCTACATCCACACCCCATTTTTTCCACACTTCCAAATTTGAACTTTTTGACCTCAGGAACCCAAAAATTCAAAATTTGACAAATTCCTTCCTCATGTATTATCCCTTACCCAAAATGAACTAGAAAAGCCCAAAGATCCTGAATTGATCCTTATCTTGACCATCAAACTGCTGTACACATACTTTTGGAAGATGCTGCCTGTAGGTGCTCTGATTTGGCTCGCACCGATTTGGCTCACGAGCCCAAATCGCACAACCCACCTCAAATCACCCAAAACATGAGGAAGTTGACAGTAGGATATGGTAAGACACCAAAGAACGGAACACTAATTTCACAGAGGAAATATATTTCTCTCAACAAACCGAAAGAATGAGGATGGCAGGGGAAAGGGAACACAGTCAACATCCAAAGGCAGTCATGCTGATCACAAGTAAATTTTTTTTTGTTCAGAGCCATCTTGAACTGTTTTACAGCAAAGCAAGAGGGAGATCCCCTGTTTGTCGGTGAGAGAGAACTTAGAACATTTCAGGAGAGGAATGAATCAAGTTTGTATTAGCCTGTCCCAAACCAGTCAAGCGAACTGTGTTTCTGTAGTGAACCGTATCCGTGATAGAGAGACTGGGGTGTGTTTGGAAACATGGTGCGAGTAGATGGCCTGAACAACAGCATGAAACGGTTGTATGCTGGCCACTTTCGTGTGGGAAGACAAAGGAGAGCATGACAAGGTTGGACGGTGGAAGCCTTTTTCTGTCTAAAGCCTGCAAGCACGTTCTCCTTCCAGCCTCGCGATACTATTATTGCGCGCTACTTGTTGAGCTTCAGCATGATTTCCTCACATTACTGCCAACAATTGACAAACCTCTCAAGAGTGTTCAGCAAGAACGTATCCGTTCATATCATTTTATGCACAGAAGAATGCGACTCTCTGAGCACAGGAGACAAATTACGCCCTGTCCCACCGGACCCAGGACCTTGGTGCTCCACGTACCTTGCAGCGTAAATCAACTTTGTCGGACTTGATGCGATTCCGGGGAATCTGCGGCACCAGAAGTTGAGTGAAATTTTATCGCTCCGAGAAGACACACTGATCTCCGCAAATGCGCCAATGTGAATCCAGATTTTGGTCGAGGAGTTCTTGTTCTCTTTGCGAAACAGTTCAGCATGTGAAAACAAATTGTGCCTTGCTGCGGGTGAACAAAAACGCCGCTCTTCTCAAAGGGGCGCCAGAATGTGCCCTGCAGGTATAATATTTGCGGGCGTTTTTCTCTTTCAGGTTCCGCCACTGAGCTGCAAATGGGGCACAAGAGACAGGAAGACCCAAATGTCTTGAATTCGTCTTTTTAGGCTCCGAAAACGATTGAGGTGACAAACAAATCACACATTTCTGTCCTCATTCAGGTGCGGCCACTACAGTCTCAGGAGAACTAAAATGCTCAACTGATGCCGGCTTGAAAGCTTGCGATGCAACACACCACGCGTAGAATTTACCAATAATCATAAAACACTCGTGTGTTAACCTCATCTTACCACCCATGTAGTCGCGAGAATTCTCGCCAGTTTAAGCCAGTTCACCCGTTCGAGTTTTTCTGCTGATGTTTTCTGGTCTTGTTTTGTTGTTGGTGTGTGTTTTTTGCTGCTGCTCAAACCGAGTGATAATGCTGCATTCACAAGAGATTTACATTTCATTAATTCACTGCTCTTGTGTTGTCCTCAAGCGCTATCTGTCTGAACTGAGACAATATTTGCTCTGGTGAGTGGAGGACCTGCCAAGAACACTTGGTGTTTGCTCAGAACAATTGGAGGCGCTGGAGTTGGTGAGGGAGAAACTCACCAGTGGCCATTTCACACTTGGTATCCAATACCTGACCGGAAAAGTGTACCCGTGTTTGGAGGGCACCTCCGTGCATTGTTCGTCCGGATTTGAAGCTTTGACAGAAGCAAAGTTGTTGCCGCATTTGGAAATGGAGTGTTGTTCTTGGAGTTTCAACACATTCCTGGCGCTCGTTGAAATGAGCAAACGAAATGGAAAACAAACACAAGATTCCACACGCTGCACTCACTGGTGGAATCACGGTCTTCGGGCCTTCACTGTGATGCGAACACAAACGCTCGTCGATTCGAGTTTCTGTATCGGGGTTTGAACAACATCAAAACTTTGCAAGAAAAGTTCAATGCTGGGAGACAAAGAGGAGTGTTTCCAATTCCGTATGCAGCCACGTGCATGTCACATTTTCGGTTCAAGTAACACTGGAGGTGCATCAAGTAGATTCCAAAGTGTGCAGTCACGAAAATCATTTTGAACTCCATTTTGCTCACATCATCCATTGAGGCACAGCAAACACAGCAGCACTGCGGTCGTCCAGAAGGCAGCGGGCTTCTAAATTTCACAGCCATTGCAAGTTTTTGTTGCGTTGATAGTTGGTTTCCAGAAGTCGTTTGCATTGCTGTACAGCATCGCAGGAAACGTATTTCACCTGCAGAACAGGAGTCTACAACGATTCAGAACAGTTCGATTGCACTTCGAGAAGACCAACAAAAACAAACGTGAGTCAGAAAAGGTGATGTCGCTCGCAAATGCGATCATATTCTGAGAACAAGAAATCAACAAGTCTTTCTTGTGGAGCACGATGCTCTGAAACAGGTTGTTCAAGCACCAGGAACATTCACTTGAGTGGAAGCAATCTCGGGAGAGGCCGGCAGTGACGTCAGGCGGAAGTGGTTCTGACCACACACAAAAATTCCCACCAATGCCAAGCCTCATCTCCAGTCTAAATTGGACTTCCTGCTTGACCTTCAAAGGTCAAGAGGTCAAGGTCAACTCTAAGGTCAAGGTCATTTTAGGTCAAGGTCAATGGACCTACCTGCAGCAACTCAAGGTCAACCGCAGCAGAGCCAAAGTTAAGCCACTTGAACGAAGCTCAGTACACGACGGCGCTTTGTGAGTGTTTTGTAAAGAGACCTTTTGCTGTACGAGGCGAAGATGTTGGGAACAGATGGTCCTGAAAGATTTTCTTCCACTGAGCAACGGACCTTGCAACCGTCCTGAAGGAAACACCACTGCACGTGCGTCAGCCTTGATGTCTTCCTGAAGAAACACTTGCAGTCTGCCAAACGGAACAATGAGAGAGTGGAGCAGTTTGTTTACAAGATCAAACTGAGTTATTTCTTGGGGCAGTGACTGAAGTGAAAGGCGGATCCTCTGACTTACTTCCTAGTGTCTCTCGACATGTTCCTGTCGGCTGGTGCAGCAGATTCCAGTCCATTTGCAAGAGTAACTCGAGAGGTGTTAGGTGTCCAGTGGCTGGACACATGGCTCAATGACATCAAATTCTCACCATTTGCATATTGTATTTTAGAGACGGGTTTTGCTGGACTTTGTTCGGTGGTGAGACCAAAGACACATTGCTGCACTTGTGGCTTACTTCCAAGACAATGACGGTTCAACTGAAGAGCTGACTGCAGGCGGAAAGGTCCATTTGGTTCTGTCCAAATCCTCCATTAGTGGCGGCTGCAGCAGTGCTCGGACTGGAACAGTTACAAACTACAGTTACGTCCGTCTGTTGTGGATAACGGCGACGAACGCTTTTCTCCGATTGCTCGTGTGATTGTGGAAACTTTGCAATGGCCTTCGGAGCGAAGCATTTGATGTTGTGCGTGTGGACTATTCTGACCTCCCGTCGTCAGAGTTGGAGCTACGGTCCAGATTTTCACCATCCAGATTACGGGTTCGTACAACTCCTCCCGGTTTGTGACTTTTGTGTACACTCAAGCAAGAGCAACAAAAGTAAGAATCGTTTGTGGCATTTCTCAAATATTTCTGATCATTGTCAAACAAACACGTTCTGTTGAAAAAGTACAAAATCGCATTCGATCTGGGAGCAACTGCACTTCCTCGGTGAGGCATGTTTCCCACATTTTCAGGAAGAGTACGATCTCTCACTCCACCTGCAGATCCATATTGCTGCCAACGCGATGGCACTGTCCCTGCTGAAATCGGCCAAAAATGTTGCTGCCAAAAACACAAGAGTGACAGCTGCCTGACAAGCGTTCCTTTTCCCCGTCCAAGTGAGTGTTTTGGAGAGGGGTCGTTTTGACCATTGCCTTGAACTTCGAAAGTTCCTTGGAAAACACATCGAACTTTGAAAAAAGAACAGACTTTCGAGGAAATTCCAGGGACAGGACCACGCCCAACCAAAGCTCAACATTCAACATGTCCAGACCTCGAACCAACTCATTCAACACGTCACTTTGAAGTCACAAAACATAAGAAAACGCGATGGCTTGGTCAACTTTCAGCACAGGCAATGAAAAAGTTCGGGTGCCTGCTGTCGTGACACCAGTCAATCAGAGGCTGCCAGACAGTACGAGTAAACTCCAAGACAGGAACCACTTTCATCTGGACTTGTGCAAATGTGGTGCCAAACAAACGTCCTTGGTTCCTTCCAGACAAAGAGACATTGTCGCCTATTTTGAGGCCATAACTTATTTTGATTGCCTTTGTTGTGTTTTGTGACTTGTGTCTTGTGTCAAACGCAGCATTCCTCCGCCATTGAACGTGAGTGCGAGGTGCGAGGTGCGAGGTGCGAGGTGCGAGGTGCGAGGTGCGCGTGAAACAGCAACGCCATCGTTCGAGGCTGTTTCCAAAAAGACTTGCAGTTCAAAAGTTGGCTGTGGCCCATTTCTCTGTGCCACTGTGGTCCATGCCATTGTTGCCAATGTTGTGGCGAAAATGGGGAAAGCAGTCTCATACAGAACTGTGTCTTATGCTCGCTATGTACGTGTACAATCAGGAAACCAATGACTTCCGTGTCCACTGGAATGCCGTGTTGACGGCCCATCGTCTCTTGTGGAGCAACTCCTGAGGAATGTCAAATTTTGATGCACAGTCCTATCGTGAAAAGCAAGGAGTTTCTCCCATTCATAGATCCAAGGAAAGTGGCGAAGAGGCTTGAACTTGACCAATGAAAAACACAAACTTCGTCAGGTTTGTTCCAAAAGTCGAAAGCCCACATCCGGCGCATAACTTTTGACAGCACGTCACAGTTCATTGAAATTGTTTTCTGCTCACAATTTTGCCCAGTTCTGACGTGATGCTCTCAGCTTGCCATGTTCAGCTGTTCAGCCGTGCGCTACTGTTCAATTCAATCCCGTTTCGGCTGCACTTGAATGTAGTTGCAATCACGGTCCCAGGCTGCCAACTCCCAACACTCGAGACTTTGATGGACCTGCAGATGTATCGACCGTCCAGAGAAAGGCTGCGTTGTGCTGGGTGCGAATGTTGTTTGAGGAGGTTTTTTGGTCTGGACGGTGCAGAAAGGGCGGGAAAAATGGGAGTGACATGAAACTATGGCAGTGATTTTTGGGCCCGTGTGTGTGTGTGTGTGTGTGTGTGTGTGTGTGTGTGTGTTTGAAACACCAAGGACGAAGGCAAAAAGAATTTGGCGTTGAATCGATTGTTTTTTTGAGTGGAACTTGAGGTGAGATTTTTGCATTTGTGTGGATGTGCTTCAGCATTGCTGTCGTCAGGCGCCTAACCTCGGCTCGGGGCGCACCGGACGAGCTCTCGGCGCCCAACCAAACCGTCAGTCGGAGCAGTGTGAGAGTATGACTTTCGGAGACTTGAATAAACAGAACAATCGCTGGAATTTCCTTGGGGTGCCCTCCTCCTTCACAAAATACACTCTCAGTCTGTGTCTGCCCACACTCAGGGATAATCGCGGTTCCTGCCCATCAACTCAATGAAATACACTCTGGGATCAGACAGTGAATGCAGGGTCAATTGCTTGACGCGGCTGTTACTATCCTAATAGAGCTGTTGCCACAAACTGTGGCTGGAAGAGACTTCTCAACCTTGATCACTCCGATTCACAAGGTCAGTGCTGCAGCTCTATGGTGTGCGCAGCTCCTTCACTCTGCAGTGTGGATTGAGAGCGATTACTTGGCTGCACATCCCAACAAACCGGAGAGTTTGACGGGTTTTGTTCTCAACCAGTCGAATCTTCTGGCTTTTGCAGAATCAAGTTTCTCACAATGTGGCGTTGTCAACCTGACCACAAATGAAGCGGCGGAACGTTGAGTTCGAGACACGAGTCTGAACAACAATGAATGGTGTTTTCCACTGCCACAAGCACGCTTCACATGCTGTGCTCAATGTTGTGTTCAGTGGAGCTCCATGGAAAAAGTATTTGCACCACTTCGAGACCACGCCGTGTGATTCCGTCAGAGATCATCAGGTGCGGCAAAACCAGACCAAAGCGTTTGTGAAAGCAAAGAGGCATGTGGACGCGTCGACCGCATGCCTTTCGTCGCGTCCACTCTGGTTGTGTGTGCCGACTGTGATCACCGGTATGTTGCTGATCTGGAACGGAAAACCCATCCTTTCACAATCGGCCGTATTTTTCTGTGAGCTTTATTGACAACAGGCTCAGTGCGTGGTCGGAGTTCCTGCGCGACGTCATGAGACTGTCACCCAACAGTCTGGCTGACACATCAACAGACACGACAACAGCACTTTTCAATGGACTGTGAATCTCTGAGTTCAAGAGGAGACAGATGTTCTGAGCTCCTCCGTCTCTTTGGCCACACAACTTCATTCCTGTGTGAACATGTCAAAATTAACAAAGGGCTCCACCAGGACAGACTTTCCTTCAATCATTTTGTTGATAAACGTCGATCCCGGCTCCCTTCCCGACAGCGTTTCAATTTGAGGGGGAAAGCAGATAAACTCAAAAAAGGATGGCTTGTGTCTTGTTCGGGCCACATGTTATGTAACATACAAATGCTCTTGTCCTGTGGATCAACAGATATTGTACAGACAACAGACAAATACCTGTGAAGGAAGGCCATTTTTGTGAACATACCACACCCTGCTTTTCCAAACCCAACTTGCCTCACACCATCATTACAGAATACGTGTCAGTATACAATTGGTTGTCAATGATATCATTGTTGAGACAAGTGACTCTTGACTAATTCAACCAAAGGTTCTCTCGCATAGAATATTGACCCGGGAACAAGCAGGTTTGTACGAGGGCAAGTTCTTCAGACGAAACAGGCATGACCCATGTTTGGATGTAGGATGTGGAAACATGTGGCAACATGTTGCTGTTGTTTCTTGATTCAACTGATCAATGTGCTTTTCAGTTGTGCCTCAATAAAATAGAACCAACCCTGAAATTAGTCTTGGGGATATTTTTGTTATGTTGTTTTCCATATCTAAGTACAACATATCGAACCAAACACATCATCTGTCCCTGTTTCTTGGATATGGGACTGGAAAGACCCAGTCTGAATACACAAACACACAGAGGGCAGGATTCTGTCAGCATTCAAACATTTTGCTATCAATCGACACCAACAACGAATTCTGTGAAGCCTTCTTCAAGCGGAATGTTTTGGGATTACACCTCTGAAAAGGTCGAAACAGCACAGTTCGACTGAGTCTTTTCTTGGCAAAAGGGAAATTTGTATGTCAGCACTAGTGCGCGGAATTTGCAGTTTTTCTGCAGAGGTTGTCAGGCAGCGTCAGTTTGTGTCTGCCCAACGCCAGCGCATGAATGCGCGCTCTCAGAAAACGAGCAAATTGAAAGGGTCAATGTCATCAAATTGGGTGGAAATAATACCACAAGAAACAGAGGCCCAAACACCGGATACACACCTTTGTCTTTGCTGTTTCAATGTTGCCACTGGTGTGATACGGTGTCAACCAATTCTCCCTGATTGTGACTTGTTGACCGGACCGACGAACGACTGACAGAATTGACACCAAGCAGAAAACATCGTTGCCTAGTGAAAGGACTGGAAACATATCTCGCCCCTCAGAAGAGCTGAAGTTTTGTTCAGAGCAAACACGAATGAATTGGACTAATTTGACAGACTCAGATTGAACCCCGACGTCGTCCGAGGCGATCAGAAAAATAAACCGACCAGATGAACTCAGGAAACTTGAGACCCTCCGGATCCAGAGAATCGTAAAATTGTTCTTGCCTTTTCTTCGAGAATTTGCTCACAAGGGGAGATTCGATCTCAGGAACATGTCTCTGTGTCGTGCGGAATCCGCACCGAATTCTGCGAGTGCCACACTCTTATCCCCATGTCAGCAAAACCAAGTGAGAAAACTGCGACTGGTTGTATTTATCTTGTCTGAACTTTCGCTTCTTTATTGGAATCGTTGTTTGTTCGGCACGTTCCGAGGTACGGAGGGCGTTGTGTGGCTCTGTTCGCAGGTCTGACGCCCAGATGAAGTGAGTCTGTGAGTGGCCTGCCCAGTCCCACGATAGCTCTTGACGGTTGTTGACGCAGTGACCGTGTCAAGAACGCGGTGTTGTGTCTCAGAAAGTGTGGGTCTGTTCGGTGAACCTGCTTCGGGACGACGATTTCTGCCACTTGCTTCCGACAAAACGATCTTGTTGGTGTTGTCTTCTGTGGAGTGACCTTGGCTGAGAACCACCAACGGACTTACCTGGTGTGATGCAACCACGTCAGTGGCAATCTGTTGGATCAGGATTCTGAGGGATTGATTCGGCACTGGACCCACCAGTAAAGTGGGCCTCACAGGCCCCCACTGCAGCAGAATGAGTAGCTAGCAATCCACTTCTGTGCTCAAAATCCAAAAGGAATCGAACTATGGCCTGTTTTAAGCAGGAAAAACACTTTAATCTCTATCACACACTGTTGTGCAGAGGGCATTTTTCAGAAGAGAGGAAAAACCCAGTCACGTGATCACATGATACCCCTGTGGAGGGAGGGATGCAGGCTAAAGCCAGCAAAATAGTTGTTGTAAAAATATACAGAATATTAAAAAATTGTCTGCTGATACCATCACCCCCTAGTGGGGGAGGAGTGTGGTGTGACACACCTGACCCAAATGTTAGAACCACCACTCACTAGATGGTATGATTGAACACAATAAATACAGAGGTTCCTGCCCTCAGGGATAGTCTCTCCTGAGATACCAACCTGTTTGTTTGTGATATCACTACATTCAGGCAGAGTTTTTTGATGCTGTTACTGTTTGGAGAAAAAGAAAAAATATACAACCAAGGACACTGCATGATTTGAACTTCAAATGTTTCGCATGAGCAATAATAGGGTGAAGTTGGTTGGTTTATTATCAACACCAGGTGCTGCAACTTACCAACTTACTAACTTACTCCCTGGAACTTTTTCTTACATTTGCACCAAAATTCCATGCTTCATCTACCACCAATACCTTCCACCTTTACTGGTATAAAATTTTTGATACTTTGTACAATTTTACTGTGCAGCAAGCACCACATTTTGATCCAAAAAAACAAAAATCACATTTTGAAATTTGACCAACAAAAAACCAGCAATGAAGGTTGCCATAGCAACCAATCACCAATTCTAAAAATTAGCCTCAGTGATTGTCTACATTTTTTTAATATATATCCTTCAGCAGAAATCAACCATTTCCGAGCTGTAAAGCCATTTATACAGCCATACCCCAATTTCACCATGTCAGCCATGTTGGTTTTTTGGCTGTTTGAACTTGCAAAATTAAAAATTTATTCTTTTGACATAAACTACAGCCCAAAAGTGAATGAAATGAACAAACATGACTGACGTTGAACAAATAGAACACTTTCAAACTTGTGTTCACACATTTTGCCTTTTGATTCCTGTAGGTGATTTTTCACCACCATTATACAATGTGTGGTTCAAATCACATGAAAACCGGATAGTTTTGAAATCTGGCCGCGGAAGCATGTGCCACAAAGCGTTGTGCATGACAATCCTCGAATGGCAAAGTGCAAACAAATCCTGAGGCACGCAAGCGACAGAAATACATATTTTATGCTGCTTTCTCAGCGTGGCTTGAATGCGGCCATTCATTGGCCAGATTAGCACGTTTGTCTCTCAGCCAGCAAAAAGCTGTTCATTTTGGTCGACTCAATTAAAGGTAAACAGAAGAGGACCCTGCACGGAGGGAGGCACCAGCAGCTGGGCAGAAGTCAGGGCCTGACAGTTGTCCGTTACGAGTCTGGACACGGCGCTGACAAACAACGTTATGGCCCAACCTCGTGTTTTTGGAATCCAACATAGTCCAGCGTATCTGGGGATGGACAGCGGAGACGTGCGCACGCGGATGTTTTGACCCCGCAGGACAGTGCGTTGGTCGAACAACAACCAAAGACGCAAGACAACATTCATTTTTCATTTCAGGGCTGATTCTTTTCATACAGTGGTATACACGCACTACAATTAAATTTGCATTGGTGGTGAAATTTTACATTTCTGCGATCGTCACACAGGATTTGATTCAGTTCTGACGAGGAAGGAGGTCGCAAACCTGAGGAATCATCAGTCTCGCCAAGTTTCAATCTCAACTATGGATGTTTGTTGAAATTTGAGGAGACCCTTGTCTGTCTGTGGATACTGAGCTGGTGCAATGGATATTTCGGCGTGCTGGTTTGTCCTGTGCACCTTCACGCCTGCAGTGTGTCCCATCATTTACTACTACAACAAGTAGGTTCATGGTCAGCACTCTCCCAGTTTCCTTGCCACGCCGAGCAACAGGTGGCAGAGAGAAATTGGCGTGTCTGCACAGCGTGAGCTCTAGTGTTCACAAAAGGGACGTTCAAAACAACAGCTCTTATCGGCAGAGATAGTCTTTGCAAAAGTTCTTTGCGAGATCAGCAATGTCATAAAATACGCCCATAAGTCAGTCTTCCGTGTGACAACGCGCAATGTGCATCAACACCGACCGTGACCACCAGGTCGTACGAGATGTGTACGTTGGACACCTTCTTGCGCTCGTCCTTTTCTTTTCACGAGCCATGTTCTTGAACTCTTCCGGGTTCTGAGGACCATCGATCTGCTCGGGTCTTGCTTTGCACAAGTTTCAGAAGGGCGACCGTTCTGTGTGGTTATATGCAGAGTCTATGACAGATGCAACTGAACATTTGCAACGATTTTGGCGCTGTGCGCATCGAGCTCTGTGCATTATTGATTGCATTCCGACGTACGAGACTGATTTGTCCGTCGTCTGCTTCTCGCTGCATTGTTTTCATCGTCCGATACTCCGTGCCCTTTTGGTTCTCCTGCCGACACCACACCACCCCTGACCTGAACGGCACACAACACTGATAGATGCCTCTCTTTTCTCCGTCGCAGGGACTACGACAGCATGATGCCTCAGAAGACGCACTACTCGCGTCCGTTGCTGTTCGACGGGGAGTACGCGGGCGAGAGCGCCAACGTGTCGCGCGTGCTCGACTCCTTCCACTCGCTCAACGGCTACGACAAGCGCATCCGGCCCGGCTACAAAGGTGCGTGCGAACAGGATCAGACACAGAGAATAGGGTCTGCTCCCGAGGAATCAGACTGGGAGCTGTGGTTGAGCCTTGAGAGCAGGAAATTCAACGGGTGCCTGGGATCCGGCCCTGAGGTCCCTGAACTGGAGGGATTGTAGCTGAAGCTTCTTCTCGATGCCCCTGCTTCTTTGCTTCTTTGCTTCTTTGCTTGGTTTATTGACGTGGAGCTGCAACGTGACGAAAGTTACTCACACAGGGTTTTGATCTTGACGTGTACAAAAGTACACGTACGTGACAGAAATTTGGGGAAAGTTGCAAGATTCATTTTCTGGCACGCAGGAGAACTTGGGCCCAGCGAAAGTTATTCGCAATTCACCGGGAGCGTCTTTTCCATTCCTTCCCAGTGGCAACTTGATCTGTCCACCGGGAGACATGCTCGGTTCGTCTTTCGTCTTCATTATGAGGGCAAAATGCTATTTTTCTGAGTGACAGTTCAAGCTTTTGCATTGTCGACCTGAGCCAAAATGCGCACTGAGGATGAGTGCGCCTTTCTGTACTCAGATCTGGCAACATGCTCCACCACACCAACTGTCTGAACCAGACCCGCCACACCAACTGTCTGAACCAGACCCACCACACCAACTGTCTGAACAGACCCGCCACACCAACTGTCTGAACCAGACCCACCACACCAACTGTCTGAACCAGACCCTCCACACCAACTGTCTGAACCAGACCCGCCACACCAACTGTCTGAACCAGACCCACCACACCAACTGTCTGAACCAGACCCACCACACCAACTGTCTGAACCAGACCC
>JAAUXT010009984.1_pt1 | contig 15267 bp, 17 predicted proteins | sample 7278171 | NCBI WGS metagenome assembly JAAUXT01 (sample SAMN14350112, study PRJNA611818) | marine sediment metagenome | isolation source: surface marine sediment (1.8m) | place: French Polynesia: Moorea | collected 2018-08 | reverse complement strand
GAATATTTGCATTGTACTGTTGGGTAACTGAAGAACATGTTTCCAAAAAGCCACATATCTCCGATCATTTCTGAGCGCGGTGGATCGGCCAAATAGAAAGCGAACCTCGTATGTGTGTGTGGTGTGTTGAGGTCTAACTGTGCACATTCTTTTTGAAAATGCTCAAAATGAGCAGGGAACCTTGGACCAACTTTGCGTTTCTCCAATCTATTGTCTTGAAAAGGTAAACGAGAATAACTCCCCCACCGACTGTGTTGAGGGACAAACTTTTTTAAAAAGTCAAACTTAGAATACGTATTGGAGCGTCAAGCACCGCGCGCTTTCTTGGCGCAGCCTGCCACCTTTGACGAACCAAAATCAAAGGTCTGGAAACACGCGTTGCATGTATTTTGTTCGGGCACACAGTTTCGATTCACAAAAACTCAAGTCACCAGTCTCCTTCACTGAAAAACAGTTTTCAAAAAGTATTTCTTTTGTTCCAGCAAAATCAAGCGACACGTCAATTCTGCGTCTCCAGTTCGTTGTCTCCGCTTCAAATTTTTTTCTGCGGACACGAATAATGAACTCGAATGCTGTTGTCATTTCAGCCGCAATGTGAAGACGGCACCGTCGACCCCGGACGTGGAGTCGCGGGGCTTGGGCTCGGGAGCGTCGTCCTCGTCCTCATCACGTCACGCTGAGTCGACGGGGCAGATCGACATGTCGGCCGTGTCGGTGACGGGAGTCGGGGCGGCGGGGCCGGCTGCGGGCGGCCCCCTCCCGTCCCCCACCTCCCCCACAGTGAGCACCGCCAACAGCTCGGTCGCCCCGGTGAAACAACTCTCCAAACACGACCGACCCAACAGGTGAACATTTGTTTATCTCTCTCTCTGTCTCTCTGTATCTCTCTCTCTCTCTGTCTCTCTCTGTCTCTCTCTCTCACACACACACGCACACACACACACACACACACACACACACACACACACACAACACTGTGTTCGGTCCCGCAGTGTTGCTGCAATGCATGGGAAGTTCAATTTCCCCCTCTCCAACATGTCATTTCAACATGGATTGTTGAAAGAAGGTTCACAAAGACACTCGTTCTTTTTCTTTTCTTTTTCGACAAAACTGGGTGGCCTTCCTTGTTACACATCTGACCGACAAAAAAAATAATTTCCAGAACTCTGAAGAAAATGCCATGTGAACAACACGACAATCACGACAAAATGGATTTCCTCACGAAAGAGGATTTTTGTGAATTGTGCAAAAGAAGTTATCCTGAGCATGTCAGGTAATCAGCTCTGCTCCAGCCTCTGATTAATGCTTGCCAAATAAGCTTAAATTCATGATTGAACCTGCAACGCTCAGCGAGGTGGGGGGGGGAGTTGTGGTCGTGTCTTCTGACAGGGATCTGCGTCTCCTTCCCTCATTTCTCGAGAGTTCAGAAGGTTCCTTGTGCTTTAGTGGGATGACTGTCCAAACCCTCAATTGAAAAAAAAAACAACAACAAATTGTTTCGCTCAGAAAAAGAAGGGGGGGGGGTGTCATCCGTGGTGCAAAAAGGAAACAAGCGAACAACTTACGTACACACACCATTTGTTGCACAAGACAAAGCGTGGGCCGTCCACCGGTGAGGATCTCATTCACAAAACAATGATTGTGGGTGTATCACACACACACTTGGTGACCAGACGCGGTCACAGACCAGGCATCAGCCTGTGTGTACCCACGGGCAGTACACTTTTCATTCCAAATATGATGCAGACATCATTTTTCGTTCACTCATTTTGAGCGGAAAGGTACTGTAGTTGCGGTGGGCATGTCCGTGTGCGCGAGTTCTTCACAGCACAACATGTGGTCCGTCCGAAAAAAGAAGACAAGACCAAGCCCAGGTTTTCAAGCAGCGAATCAAACTTCAGAAACCTAGCTCAAGCGGGGTGTGGGTTGACGATTTGGGATTGCTAACCAGGTACCTGACGCTTTGTTTTGCCGTGGCTTTTTTGGTGAAACTAAACCTGACAGTACAGGCGAAGGTGTGAGCACTTTTCCCCACGAGAACAGTTCTCGGACGCTTGTGACGCAGTGCGCCTGTGGCAGAACAAACAACCGTCTGGACCTTGACAAAGGACAAAAGTTCTGGTTTTTTATGGACAAACGCTGACCAAATAGGGCCATGACAAGAAAGCTTGCCATACTTACATGTGTAACGGATGTGAGCAATGTATATCACTGCCACAAAAAATTGCGCGTGCACTGGAGTGCTTTGTGAGTGTTACCAAATGCACAAAAGCAGAACCTATTCGTGCTGAACTGACAAATTTGTCGGTGCAGACATGGAAATAACTCAAGCCAAGTGTACCGGTAGCACAGCTTGCAGAATTTGGGATGATTCAGTTGTCATGGAGCTTCTTAAAGCGACAAGTCAGTGTGCTTGTTCCAGTTTGATGTGTGTGCACATGGAAGTCCAACATTTGCTCACTTTGCTGAGGTAACGTATGAGAATTTTGTGTTCGCCTGCCATCATGTGACCCTGTTAAATTATTTGAGTGCAAAATATGGTGTTGTGTCAGAAAAAGGCGCTGCTCCAGAAGCTCCAAGATAATTAATTGACAAGGGTGGGAAGTGAGTGCACGCCTCCGTTTTTGCGCAGGCTGAACATCTTCATTTTGTCGCGACCGATACCGAATGAAGTGTCCACGTGAGAGCTCAGCTCGGTAGCAATGCTAATCAAACCGTAAACCTGAAAGAGACAATTTTAAATACGGTCTGCAAGGCAAATATGGGGAAGTGCACCCACTAGAAGAGAATCAACGTTGAAGAAAAAAGCCGCATGTCTGTTTTCTTTCACTTCCTTTCAACTTTTGATCCTTTCTGTTTTTCAGTGTGGATTCCTCCACGCAGAAGTCCCCCCACAAGGTGAGTTAAAAACAAATCACGAATTCGTTTTTTTTTTCTCGGCTGTGGTGCAAAGTGAGGACCCAAAGTTCTGCCCATTAATCAACAGTGACGAGGGGAAAACAGCATTTTTTCAACATTTGCGAGTACAACAGGTCTTTTTTCGTTTGTGAAAGACTGACACGCCGAATCTTCGAACCCTTTCAATTCGAGTTGTATTTGTCTGTGGAAAACATACGGGCAAATTTTTGTGCCACACAAAAAAGCGGAACCACTCATCGAAAGATTTTCTCCCTTCTTTGTTTCTTAGTTGCCGAAAATACACACTTCAAAAGAATTACGAGTTGCCCGGAAAATTGTAAACAAAGTATCATCAATGAAATCAGTCAGGGCCTCCTTTTCACTTCCTTTTACGGACCCCTGAAGACGATCATCTTTGCTCACGGACGCCGCTCACACCAAACATCGTTGATTCGAAATGTATTGTGGATACAGCACGGTTATTGAGGCAGCGATATGAGAACTCAGATACGTAAGAAAGCTTTATCGGGATCCCTATCAATGCTATCCACTCGAATGGAAGCAATTGTACCTTGAACGCTGACACACTTCAATATTACACCTTGGGTGGCACAGGTATCGACGTGCACCACAGAGCTGGGGACAGAGTGAAAGCAGGAAAAAGTTGACGACGCCTGTTCCTCGGCTTTCCACCTGTGTGTGTCTGCAGAAGAACATTCTCAGAAGAGATAGATCTGCAGCTCAAAGTTTCTCAGGCACAAGATGTCTTTTATCGTGTCAACAAAGCAGCGGCGATCTATGCGAAGGCGCAAGTTAAGTATTTTGATCAAATACATGCAACGCTGCAGCGCTGCAAAGCATTGTTTGAGCAAAACCACGACGCGTGCGGACGAGACACAGCTTTGTTGTTTTTGCTCGTGAGCGAGTGATGATGTGAAGCGTAAAATTGAAAGAAGAAGACAGAGTGTTTGAGCCCAAACAAAACAAACAAACAAACAAACAAAAAAGAGCGCGGAGCAAAACTGTGAACTTCAAACCTTGCGTCCTTGGCGCACATTCTTTCACAAAGATGTGTGGTCAGATAAAAATGGGCGATTCGCTGATTGTCCTTGTTGGATTGAGGCGTGTCCTCCAGAGTGTCAGGTTTCCTTGACCAAACCGGGATCTGCTTCCCAGCAAAAAAAGCCAAAACAATTCCAAACGTTTTCTCAGGCACGGTGCATGCGCGGGGGGGGGGGGCGCTTGGTCGGGGGGAAGGTGTTGGCTGTCAGACGGGACTTGCCCAGGGGGGGGCGAACTTGGCCAAATGAGGGACTAGGCCAGGGGAGGGGGAACTCAGCTTGGGGAGGGAGACTTGGCTGGTGAGGGTGGGGGACTTGGCTAGCACGGGGTGTTCGATATTTTCCAAGGGGGATAGGGTGGCATGAAACTTGGTGTGGGGAGGGTGGATTCACCAGAACTCGTTCTCTTTCTCCGCGATGTTCGTTTGGCGGAGGGTCACTCTCCAAAAGTTTCCTCTGGGATGTCATTGTGTTTTTCTGGTTTACACAGGAGGTGTCGCCCAAGATGAGCAAATCTCGGAACGACAAGTTTCACCGACTCTTCAAGTGCGTGCCGGAGGAGGAACATCTCTACAACAGTACGTTCTCTCCCTTTGTTTGGGGAACTTTCTTGGACGAGGAATTGCAGTTGTTACTGAATGATTTTAAAGCATTGATGTGTTCGAAAAACATTGCCCAAACTCTGAAATTGCCAGACAAATAAAGACTATGATCTGTGCGAGTTGTAGTGAGCGACTCAACCGAGGAGTGTTAAACTTTGAATCAGTGTCCTCGGCATCTTTGCAAAAAAAAAAAAAAAACGCACAAGGAGAAAGAAGAAATGCAGGATCTTTGCGAGCTGTTATGAGGAAATGTTCTCAACTCACGCTTGTACGTAATGTGAACAGCTTCGTGCATGGAGTGATGGAGTTCAGCTCATCATCACTTGATGAGCGCTGTTCCACACCTCTCGAATATGAGCGGACGCAATTCTTCGGTTTCTTTTTGTGCATTTTCTGCTTGCGCCCACAAAAGATTTCATTTCTTCGAGAAAACACACACACACATGTGCACACGACAGTGTATCGTGAACCAAGTTGATACGAACACTTTGACAAATCCTGGTTGCAATGGAATCTGCTCGAGAGTTTGACTTTCTTCTGTTGCACGGTGCGGTGCATCGCCCCTGCAGGCGCGCTCGCCGATGGTGTTTTGATGTCGTGATGAATGATCTCCCGTTCTGTCAACAGCTCACTGTTCTATATTTGGAAAACAACAATGTTGGGAAAACAAAAGTATGCAACTCCAAAAAAGTTGCGATCTCTGGGCAATCAAGCTAACAGCTGTAATGATATTCAACTGATGTGCGCAGATGACGCGCTTTATCTGGACAACTGCCCTTACAATGTGTACAACATAAAACTGAGTACACATGTACTTGCGCTGGCAAGCAGGGTGATTTCTGTTGGTTTGGTTGGCGTGCTTTATTTAGGCCAGCTCTGTTCGACTGGAAGGAAGCATCCAGCTGAGGTTCACCCAACGTTCACCAGAGGATAACAAACAATTTTGTTTGGAAACTGGACACAAACATGTGAGAATGCGTGGGCGAATGGTCCATAAGTTGTTCCTTGCAAATCATCTTGCAATGCGCTGATTTGGATCAAAACACTCCGCATAGCGATACATGTTTGCAAAATTTGCGCAGGCTACATGCAACCATCTTCTGCGGCTACAGATAAATATAGAAAGAAATCCTGCGTGGTTTTCAGTTGTGGAAGATGTGGCTGGAAAAGCTCTGTTTTTGAACACAATTAACAAATTCATGTCCATGGAGCTGCAATTTTAATTGCGTTTGAGTTTGGTGAAAGATGATGGGAGTTCGCACATTGGAAGCGGATACTGAGGACAGACAGGTGGAGCTCAATCGTGGGGAAGATGCAATAGGTATTTCTTTCCAACCAAACGGATCCGTTCGGTTTTGTTCGAATCACGGATATCTGTTTTCAACCAAAAAAAGTGTCGTTTTGTGCTTTGCATGTTGTTGTTCAAGGAAATTTTTCAATGCATGAAATTGGCTTTGCGACTGCTCGGCTCGTTCTGCCAGATTGATCACGTCGCTGACAGTTTCCCAGACAACAGAGAACTTTGTGTTGTGAACTGCATGCGTGCACAAAACATTTGAGACGATGACTGTACACTCTCACATTTTCTCGTTGCAGCGTATTCCTGTGCGTACTTCGGGGATATTCTTCTGCAGGGTTACCTTTACATCTCTCTGAACTGGTTTTGTTTCTACTCCAAAATCCTGGGACACGAAAAAGTGGTGTGTGCTTTTATTTAAATTGGTTTCCAGTTTTGTGTCAAGAAAGTTCGACATCACAGCCACAGTGTTATTTTTATGCGCTGGCGGCCAAGTGAAGTTGAAGAAATCTAAGTTCTTTCTCAGCTGCAAAACTTCCTTTCAGATCGAAATCCCAGTGGCCAGAGTGCTCAACCTGACCAGAGAAAAGACCGCATTCATCATCCCGAACGCCATCGGCATCAGAACACCGGATGACAAATTTGTGTTCGGTTCGCTGCTGTCCAGGGACTCCACCTTCAAACTCATGAGACGCGTCTGGGAGCTGTCCTCAGCTGACGTGCGTTTCGTTTTTTACACCGTCACCTGCTTGTTCACACACACAGTAGATCTAAATGTTGCTATTCCAGGATCTCGTGTGTTTTCTTTGTCGTCACTTTGCACGAATCACATCACATTTCAGCCGCAACTCGGAGAGAAAGACACTTCTGCAGACGAAGATGTCTCAGAAACCAACAACAACAACGGGGTGAGTTTGCGTGTAAAAAAAGACAAGGATAAATTTGTTTGTAGTTGGTTAAGACCCTTACATCCTGGGAATCGAAAAATAAGTTGGAAAAGAAATTCGTTGCTGTCACGCATGCACGCGCGCACAAATGAAAAACATGAGATCTGTGGTGTACTACTGAGCATTTCGCTTCTGTTTCTCCACGCGTGTACAAAATGGCAAATTCCTCCGACAGAAGAACAATTGACCTGCTTTTGCCAGTGATTTCAAACCCTGTCATATTTTCCTTTCCTTCCTTCAACCATCCGACTCTTCCGCGGTGTGGACACACTACATGTGACGAACCGCTGGTGTTGGGTTGAACCAATAGGAATGCGAAGACAGCAACTCTGGGAACGAAATCAAGAGAAGCATCCCACAGTCGCTGCACGGAGCGGGTGCGTTGCCTCGTGACTCGAGCTGCGAGTCGAGCGAGTCTGACACGCGGCTCATCTGTCGGCAGTGCGGGGAGGACCTGCTGGACGGGGAGTCCGAGCAGGAGCCGGAGCAGGAGCCGGCGCGCCCCGCGAGGTCCAGCGACATGCGCCGCCACCCTCACTCCACACCCGGCAGACAACACAGCAGACCTGCGTCCGGCATCCCGTGTGAGTATGACAACAGAAGCTCAAACAAATGAGTCCGAGTGCGATTTTGAAAACAAGTCACACAAAGACAAAGGAATTCAGAATGACAACTGTGAACCTATACTGGTGTGAATTTTGCAGTCTTGTACTCTCGTCGAGAAGGGCCAATTTTATCAGGAGCGGTCAACAAGATTCAGAGCATGCCAAGGACGAACCTGTTGCTAGTCGTGTGTACAGCTCTGTGAGTATGATGACACAGTCACTTTCGTTGAGATCATTGGGTTTCTCATCAATTTTGTTTCCTTTTCATCAAATCAATTTGGGTTCAGGAGCAAACTTCTTGATTCCGTGCAGATCGCTGTTCCTGCTGCTATCGGCGCTGGTGTTGACTTACAAAGTGGTGGTGTTGCAAACGCGCCTCGACGACATGTTTTCGCGGGAGCCGCAGCCGCGGAATGAAAAGTACGCGATCCGAAGCACCAACTCGGCGCTTCATCTTCGTCCTGCTGCATTTGTGTTTAAGTGTGCATTCCCTTCTCTCAGTGCTTTTCTTCCTTTTAGTTTTTAAGCCCGCGGTTTTCAGCGATCCGCGGGCTTTGTCCAGTCACGATTGTACGTGTACTAGTATATATGTTTCTGCATGTCTGTGCACGGGGTCCAAAGCATCCCACCTGGGATATGTCGAGGCTGTCATCCAACCCCTCCTCCGTAGGATAATAGTACCAGGCCAGACCCACCTGAGGGTCTGGCCTGGTACTCTCGTCCGTATCCCTTCCCTGGGTTGGAGACAGCATCAAGCCAGATCCAACCTGGGGTCTGACCTGGTGCTGTCGTGCATCCCGCCCCCGGTAGGACGATAGCATCAGGCCAGGTCCCACTGCAAACCCACGGGCTTTCTTTTTTGTTGTTTGAGTTTGCATTCTTTTCAGTTGACTACACACAGTATCAAGTAATATGTGAACGAAATCGCGTACAAAATTGAAGCTTTGACTTCGGGTGTGTCGTTTTGTTTTCTTTTGCTCTCCGGTTGAAATTGTCGAAACGAATGAACTGCAGGAACATTGCACCTTTGCACTTAACTTTTTCCTTGCACGGATGGCATTTTCTGTCTCGATTTTTTGCGAATCTTGACAGAACAGCATCTGTACAATGGAAGTAAGTGAACTTTGTACAAAACTTGCCATTTGAGGTATAGATTGCTGCACAATCTCGACCCAAATGAGTATTCGTCTTTTGTACAGTGTTCAGTAACACTTTTATTGTTGCGTTCGAACGTTCTTGGGTTCATTAACCCTCACAGAATTGTCAGAAGATCAGGCTCAGCTGCCATTTGAAACCGTGAAATGTACGCGTGTTTTCGAAGGAACAGACGCTTGTTGGCTCCTCTGTGGACAGCTCCACATTTTTTGTGAAGCAACAATTTTTTTTTGCTGTTTCAGTGACATGTTGAACACAGATGCGTATTACCTGAACTGGAAACACCACGCAGCTACGATAGAGAGGTTTTACGAGGTCATCAGTGCAAACATTCGAGTGCTCGGGCAGGTGAGTGTCCAAATTGTGTGGGATGGAAATCTTCGCTTCGACAGGGAACACCTTTCTTTTTGTTTGGTCAGTGTTCACGATACCTTCAAAACACACACACACACACACACACACACACACACACACTCTCTCTCTCTCTCTCTCTCTCGCTCTCTCTCACTTACAGTGTCACATTCCGTTCCAGGTCCACGACTCTTTGAAAGATCTGCAGGACAGTTCAGAGCTGGGGCACTGTGCACATGGTGTTGACTGCGAGTGAGGGCCACAGGCCCTGGACGCTGCAGTGGAGAAGCGCCATGCACCATTGACAGTGCGACTGTCAGAGGAACAACATTGGATCTCTTGGGTGCACAGGCAGAAGAATCCTTCTCTCAAATCCCCACCGGGATACTTCAACTGTGATATCGCGTGTAATCCGTCTGTGCAAGGACAGATGTCGTGATGACGGACACTTGCAGTGTTCACGCAGCAATGGCATCCTCGTACTTGGAACATAGCCGTGTGATCTCCAACAACATTCACAAGCGAACAGCGAGAACGTGGATACAAATCCAGAACACTTCAACAAAAGTTGAGAATAACGGCAAGGATGCAGTCAATACGGGTCCTTGGCTGTATGCTGCGTGAATGCAGGACCTGTACGGGTTTAACTTTATTTCATTCTCCAAAGCTGCGGTCACAAAACCTGTTGGACGTACCCTTACCTCAATGTTGGTAGAAATTTCAAAGATTGTTCCTGTTTTACACCAAAGGTCTCGTGACTGATTGTGTAGTTTCACATGAACCTTTTGTGCACGCAGTATGAAAAGCCTGTCGGACAAACTGCATGTTTGTGCTGACGTTTGTCGTTGGTTTGCAGTTGTTCACACAGAAAAACCTCACTGAGCTTGGGTCCCGCAGCAAAGATTCATTGATGTCAATTTTTTTTGTGCAAAGAACTTCAGGTTCACGTGAGAAATGTATCGCGAGGGGTGTTCGTCCCCAAATCGCAAGTATGAGCGTTACAGATTGATTTGCAAGCATTGCAAAGCCTGCATGGCGGGAAGAAACGTTGAAGAAATAGGAGAATGTTGTTGTTGGAAAACATTCCAGGAACGGGCGTGGTGAAAAGAATGTGATACAAGGACGGAAAATTGTGATGGGACTTGACGACGGATTGAAGCATAAAATGCAATCCGTGTTCAAAATCTTCGAAGGGACCACTTGTTCAATGCAGACTTGAAGCAGCCACAGGGGAATCTGTCTCAATGAATCACTGTGTAGAACGGCCGTCACTTGCGACGTAAAACAATTGAAGCACACTACGCACCCCATTCGCTCCTTTGCACAATTGATTCTGTGATATAGAAGTCAACTTACTTCGTGATAACCAAAAAGTTTCACCCGGCCGCTTGTTGAGCCGTCAGTGTCGCGCACTTGGTTCAGGTTCAGGCGGTGGCGATCACTTCTGACAACAACGTGGGGTGTGTTTCCACTGCCAAAATTTGTCAGGCAGTAATCATCCTCCCTCCCCCAGCCCCGCGCACGATTGCTTTGAAAATATCGGAGCGACTCCTACTCAAAATTTTCCTGTCAATTCATGAGTGCTTATCGCTGTTTTGTTCGGTCAGGAATATGGTTTCGTTGGTTGTCAGTGCACATGGATGGTCTAGGAGTCAATTGACAAGCGCAAGCGACACTCGATGGTCGTTATTTTCAACGTCTGGTCAAATCACGGCGTAACCAAACAAAACGTGCACGTGCAGATCTGCGTGAGCAGGAGCGCACACCAGCGAATTGTCACACTGACGAAAACACGTCTCTGAACAAATCAGTGCGAAATTAGAAACGACGCGCTTCTGCAGAAAGCGACTTTTACTTTGGTGATGCTGTTTGTCGTGATTCTCTTTCGCTTTGTTCGGTTCGGTGTCGCGCCCAGCAAGTGCTTATGACCCCTGCAGATGCGGAAGTGACTGAGCCGTTCAACCTTCCAACGGCGGTGGTACTTGTCTGTCTCTCAATGATCTACCGTCCACTGGAGGTCGGCCCCGTGCAGCAGCGCTTGACGCTGTCTTCACGCTCGGGCTGGCTGCATGTTGTCGCTCAGCGGGAACCGCAGCTGTGATGTTCTTTCCCCCTCCAAACGATAGCCGACAATGTCAAATTCAACCAAATTTGATTCACCGGTCCTCATGGAATCACCACAGAACTCATAATTTATCCAGTCAATTCGATGATGGCATCGAACTGTAACTGTTTCACTGTCTGTGATACATGGCCTGCAATCGGGTGTGAAAAAGCGCTTCATGTGTTTGTTGCAAGATGGAAATCTCGTGCAGACTTTTCATGTGTTGGTGTTGTACGTATGTAACAAAACTATTTTCCTGTTTTCCATGCATGCATGACACAAAAGGGACACGAGCATTCTTGTCCTCTGTCGTCTCATATAAATTGGTCTTTTGCAAAGTATCGTCAGGGTATACAAAACAGCACGGTCATGCATGGTGTCCTGCTGTGTAGGAAATCTCTTCCGTATCTTCGCAAACTTCAAGCGAACGCTGCATATCAAATTTTTCTGGAATTAAGCCCCTGAGCCCAAAAACTGGTGTCGGCCACGTCGCCTTCAGCCAGGAACAAACGCTTGCGCCTGATGGCGCAATGTTCAGTTTCGGCGTCAAAACTAAATGTTACACCTGACAGAACGGGCCATTTTTCATCCAATCCTGGATCCCATCAGCCTCTCAGCCACTGCCCTGCCGAAACTTTCGGAAAGGCTGGCTCAACAACCGGCAATGATCTGAAGTACAGAATCAGGAGCCGAAAAGAAGAGTCATGTGTTACCGTGGCTACGCTTGTCCACCTCTTCGCACACTTTCGCTAAAATATTGAAGCAATTCAATCTTTCCAATTTTGCTTGTTCTGAAAGTTTTACATGCTGACAGCTTTTACACATAATGCACCCCTTGCTCAAACGCATCTGTGACAAAGCCAGATCGAAATCTAAAAATTGTATATTTTCTTACTCAACGGCTTCTTGCAAAAGTTTTCACGCTTCGAAACTTGTAGTCAAGCAGGCTTGGCAAGACAATATTTGTCCAAAAAGGTCTGGTCTGTGACGTGTTCACCCGTGCACAAGCCGCGCCCGGTAATTTCACCCCAACATTTGGTTTTGACTTTTTGCCACTGAGGCCCATTGAAAAGATGCGTCTTGTACACAGGAGAATACGGTACATCCAGTATCACGAGCATGTCAACTCTCAAAGGATTCAGCGGATACACATTCAAGCATCGGAAACGTAAACGAGATTTCTTCGTTGTGAACAGAACCAGACTGCACTGCGCTCAATGGAACGAACTAATTTCTGCTAAGAGCAAAGCTTAGAGTGTTGTTTGTCTTTGAACAGACAAGCAACGAGTCCAACGCAATGTTTTGCATCACACGAATTCCTGTCTGCCTCCGAAAGCAAATTAAAGACGGTTTGTGTAATTGAACCTTGCGCGTGGAAATTCAATGAACGAGAATTTTCCTCTTCGCAAAAAGATATGATTTGTTGTGCTGTCGCGTGGAAGAGATTCCATGCACAAGGAAGCTTGTTTTGAACGAGCGTTAGAGTTCTTGTTATTTGGTCTTGTTGTGCAGCTCTGTTTGTGATTTCTTCCCTTCATTTGTTTCGATAAAGACAGACACCTGCAAAGTAGACTCTAGGTTCGTTGTTACTTGTTAAAACTGAACTAAATAAATCAAAAACAGCTGAAAAGAAAACCAACAAAACGTATCGTTTCTCTTAAAGCGTGGAACTGTTCACCGTGACAGATACTTCAGATACCATGGGTGTCTCAAAGTGACCGATTTCCACTGACGAAACGCCAAATTTGGCTTCGGTACAAGGGCACTGCTGTTCGCAATTTCCGCTTCCAATCGAGCCTTCTTCTTCGCACTGACAAGCACAAATTCTGCCAAGACGGGCAAGATTTCTTCACACCAAACAAAAACAAAACGTACACGCTGAAAGTGACCCCCAACTTCCAACAAATAGCGAATTTTGAAAGTGCCTGGACTTGTTCCTTTCGCCAATTCTCACTATCCTCCATTACAAAGCGAATGAAGTTGGAATCTGGAAATCCCCGGGTCATGCAGAAAGTCAACTCACCAGGGCACACAGCACCAAAGCTCAAAACACGCGCAGCCAATCACTCCTCCTTCGTCTTCATGCGACTGTGTCTTTCAGACGACATGTCTGACGTCGTGTCCGTAATTTCATCATCCGCACAATGTCCAGCGTCCTCCTCATAATTTGCTTTGTGGCGCGACGCTCTGCCAGTTCGCGTATTCGCCTTGTCTGGCTTTTCACTGACCAAACTTCTCCACAATTGTTTCAAGTAGAATGTCAGCGTGAAGATGGCTCGCACTCCCGCCGCAAGCAATATGAGAAACGTAACAAGGCACAGGAACACCACCAAAACTGTCACACCAAAACTCAGTTGGTAACTCTGCGAAGCCATGTCTAGTGCTGTGACAGTTTAGTACGTCGATTCTCTGTTCTCCTTGTTCAAGAAGTACACTTTGACCGGACCCTTCGATGTCTGCACGTCTTCGCTGAACTTGACCAGCATCCACGACCCCAATCCATACGCCAAAGTTGGAATTCCTGGTGGGAAACAAGGGTTCAATGTCAGATGCAGGAGCAAAACAGGAAACAATCAGGACCAGATCGGAGTTCACAAAGAGCGCAGCACGTGACACTCGCCGATTTAGAGGGGTCCTCACATTCTTTTCGAACAGTCCCCCTCCGACAACACAATTTGAAGTTAGTGCGAACGAGCCAATTGTGAAACACGCACACACACACACACACACACACTGCAAACACAAACACACACACCACATCACTGTGACTGCAATAAATGCATGTCACTGAATGACACAGAAAGTTGAAAAAGCAACAAGATATTTCAAGGGAAGTTTTTACGTCTTGACTGAGTGACCAGTACATTCAGGCTCGGTCAATTTGAATGTTTTCACAGGCATTTTTCCCTTCGGATCAACCGAGGTCACGAATTTGCCAAGGAAATATGTATGGTTCTCAGTTTGGTTCACGAATGCAAAAATCATCGACTGAAGGTGACTTCATATGGAGCTGCGGCAAACTCATTGCGTTTTGCGGCAAAATGTTGGGTGGCGTCAAATTTTTACATGACGCCCAATGTGATGCAGATAGCTTGCCGCAGATAATCGCTGGGAATCGATTCTTGATGCAAGAAATGTGCGGACACAGGAGTCAATGACTTTTGCCGCAAAACGCAAAACGCCACAGTTCTATATGAAGCCACCTTAAGACAGCAAAATGAATCAACGGAACCCTAATTAGCTGAGCCGGAGTGTATTTCGCAAAGCAGTCAGAACTTTGTCCGCGATGTAACTCACCCAAATTCAGTATTTTCAATGCCAGAAAGAAGCTGTTGTCAAACGACAAGTCCTGATGTGGGCGTCTGGTGCAGTGGTACTTGATGAAAGGGAAGCATCCGGTCCGCAGAATGTGATAATTTACGCCACCAACTTCCCAGTTGAAATGAGACAGACCAAACTGATCGTTCTCCACTGATCTGCAACAGACGTCACGAACGGTATTGGAAAGACCCAACATTCAGGAAAAGGTCAGAAAACAAAACGTGTAGATTTACTTCGGTTTTGCAAAGGATGGAATCGACGAGGAAACGATTTCAGGTTCCACGACAGCAACAGCAGACAACAGCCAAAGCTTGACGAGCCAGGTTTGTCAAACCACAACAGGAACAGTAGGTCACTCCCACACATCAGAACAACTTTCAGCAGGGTTTTCATTTTGGTTGCCTCCTTACTGATTTGTGCAATGAAATTTCCCCACAACTACTTTCAAAAGTTCGGCTTCACACACGCGTGTGGTCCTGGTCACACAGTTCCCCTCATCTGCGCTTACCTGTATTTCACACAAAAAGATGTCCACGGCGGTTGCTTGCACTGCAGCAAATGATTTGTCAGAACCTCGGAAGCTTTCGGTCGACGTGGACGCCACGTAAAAATTCGAATGATCCTGAACAGCCGCTCCGACATTCATTCAACTGAAAGCACAACAGAAAACACTGTGCGTAGACTCCACATGTAGTGATATCACAAACACACTGGTTGGTATCTCGGGTGAGACTGGCCCGGTGGTGCAAATCTCTGTGTTTATTGAATGAACAGTGCTGCCACCTGTTACGCGGTGGTTCAAATTCACAGCTGGTATGTCACACCACACTCCTCCCCCACCAGGGGGGGGGCTGGCCTCAGCCAATTAATTATATTCTAAATATTTTTATATTTAATTATTACATACATTAGACAGGGAATAGATG
>JAAUXT010024934.1_pt1 | contig 15269 bp, 16 predicted proteins | sample 7278171 | NCBI WGS metagenome assembly JAAUXT01 (sample SAMN14350112, study PRJNA611818) | marine sediment metagenome | isolation source: surface marine sediment (1.8m) | place: French Polynesia: Moorea | collected 2018-08 | reverse complement strand
GTTGAGCACACATGAATAATGACAAACAAAGGACTTGACTAATTTGGTCGATCAGTCGCACACCGCAGAGATCATGTTGACTGTCAGAATACTTTGACTCTACCTCGTACAAAACAAGAAGAAAACAAGCTCAACAGCGGACAACAAAACAATACAATGATTCACAGTGCTACTTCACGATGGCACGCAGATATGAATTCCTGTCCGCTCAGACATCGGGTACCTGTTCAATGCACCAAAGGTATTCCTCGTCGGTTTCGCCTTTCCACGCGTACACAGGAACCCCAGTCTTGGCGATGGCGGCCGCAGCGTGATCTTGCGTGGAGAAGATGTTGCAACTGGACCACTGCACCTGCAGAAACCACCAAGGTGACAAGCTTACAGCTTGGTTGTGGGTGTCTTGTGGCTTCACCCCTTGCTGGGGTGAAAATAGAACCAGGCGATCGTGTCTACAAGTTACCTCAGCACCCAACTCGAGGAGGGTTTCAATGAGAACGGCAGTTTGCACGGTCATGTGAAGGCATCCCGCGATGCGCGCTCCGGCCAGCGGCTTCTTGGGTCCATAAACCCGTCGCATCATCATCAGCCCAGGCATCTCATTCTCCGCCAGTTCGATCGCCTTGCGTCCCCATTCTGACAGGCTGATATCAGCTGAAGTACAAAAATTTCCACTGACATTTTGTGAAACGAGAACATTGTTTCTTTCACCTTTGGAAACAAAATCCCATTGATATCAACAGCTCTGCTGTGGGCAGAGGTGAGGACAGTGTATGATAAGCGGAGGGATGGTATATTCCACACATAATCTCACCACAATGGCTACATTGGTGCAATCGACGAATCACCTGACAGCCGTTTTCAGTTTGAGTCAGATTACGCCAGTGTGAGCTGCGCGACTCCAGACTTGTTCGCAGCCTTGCGTATCGTGTCGGTCGGGAGAAGGCCCCACAGACCTCCCACATCAATCGCGATTCTCACGAGACACTTCAGAGTCCCTAACCTCTGGAATCCAGACCCCCGTGGAAATTTTGATTTTCACCAGGGGAAGACCCAGGATCAGGTCGAGGGGGTGGGGCCCTCGACATCACTGGGTCACAAGAAGGCCTTGCACAGAAAGGAACGCGGTTGGCATTGGGGAATTTATGCAACGACGTTTCACTGAACGCCGGGTCAACGCCAAGAGCCTTGTTCCCATAACACTGGCCAATCACGAGACACCATTCGACGTTGGCGTTGACGCGGCGTTCAGTGAAACGTCGTTGCATAAAGTACCAACTGATTAGATCCACTGACAGACATTTTCAGGTGATTTGAACAAAACAATTGATGAAAATTCGCCTGTCAGGGATTGCCAGGGAAAATGTACCCACTCAATTTTGAAGTTCAAGTTTCGCCGTGACCAGAATGCCTCCCCTCGGGAACAGCCCCGCCCCCTTCGTTCGAGTAAAACCCTGGTGCTTTTGAGATCTGAGCCTCCCCCTCCCGAAGTTCGATTGTCAAGTGCGAAAGTCAAAAGGCAATGACAGACGGCGGGAACATAGCATTTCAGGCAGTCCTGCCATCTTCAGTTGAATCCAGATCGACTCGTGTGTCATGCGTTTTTCACATGTTTCAGCTTCATTCAGGCATTGGCCTGGAACAATCGAAGTGACTTACCGACTTTGTATGCAGGCTTTTGTGCCATTGTGCCTTGTGAACAAATCTGTTGTGGATCTATGAGATGATCTCCCAAGCTTGGAGTTTGTCCGAATGAGAACGATCTGTGGCAGACAGCGCTTTTATGTGTTCACTGAAGGCTCTGGTTCGCGGAGGTATTTAGACCAGCGTGTTATCCACCGCCACAAATATAAAATAAAAATGGGTAGGTTTAGCCAAGGAAGGTTGGAACCTGCCAGAAGTATTGTGGACTCGTGTCTGGAAATAAATACAGTTTTCATTGCGAAAAAAGGAAACAAGAAGTGTAGTTTGGCTCAATATGTGACAGTATGTTCTATTTTTATGCAAATTCCAGCAGTGATCTAGCTCTGCGTATTTTTGCAAAGTGACAGTATTTCTAAATGTTGTCGATTTTTGGACAGCCAAAGGGCTAAAGATTTTCTGGGTAAAGTCCATTTTTCCGGAAAATATGGGAAAACTGACAAACGTAAACGTCCTTTGACATCGAGGCTCCAGTCAGGAAACAGCCAGCTGCGTCACATGACCACAACTTGCAGCCATTTCGGGCCGTCAGTATTGAAAGGAGTGTTTTCGTGTATTTGGACAAAATGTCTGAATTATTTTTCAACATCAACAACGGTTACTTGGAAGGGTTGGTGCGAGGTTTTAAGGGTGGAGTTTTGAAGCAGACTGATTATCTCAATCTTGTACAATGCGAAACGTTGGAAGGTGAGGAATCATCATATGATTTGAGAGTCCTTTTGACAGTTCTTGCTGTCAATTTGATCGAGGTCTGTTGCAGATGGATACCAAGGAAAATGAAAACTTGTGTCAAAACTAAGGTGTCGTTCGTTTTTATGCTCCGTGTGATCTAGATCACTCCAATTTGCATTGAACCCAATGGGAAACGGAGTCGGGGTCTGACTCCGGATCACAAAAACGAACGACACCTGAAGTTCTTGTTTGTTGTCATTTGAAGCGTTGGCTAAATTTCAATCCAAACGACATTTGGATGCAATACACTGCACTACGAGACTCACCCTGCCCACTCACATCGACACTTGTCTCGAGACACTTGCGGAAGCCACAGCGTGCACAGATCAAAACCTGAAAATCGCAGAAATCATTTTGCATTTGAGCACGCTGTGGACGTGTTTTTCCCTTGAACGACATTTCCTTGCAGACATGAAGCTTCACCTGCAAAGTACGGACTACGGAAACTTTTTGGCGAACGAAGCCAGCCCACTTCAGGTGTCCGTCATTGACGACAAACTGAAGGAAAAACTTGTCGTCGAGTTTCAGCACCTGAGAAATCTAGCTGTAGAGCCACTTTCAACATTCCTGGATTACATAACGTGAGCTAACATTTTTACGCACTGCGGGATTTTTGGTGTTCGATGTGGAAAGCATTGTAGATGGAGTGAGGCCTCTGTCTGGTGTTTGAATTTTAGATACAGCTACATGATTGACAACATCATTCTTCTCATCACTGGGACCTTGCACCAACGGGCCATTTCGGAACTGATTCCGAAATGTCATCCACTTGGAAGCTTCGAGCAAATGGAAGCTATTCACATCGCTTCCACACCAGCTGAACTGTACAACGCCGTTCTGGTTGACACACCACTGGGTAACAACAACGTGCCTCTCGCTATATCTCACAAAGATTGCGTTTTGTGTTGACAGATCGAAAAAGTTGAGAAAGAAAGTGCCCTTTCGCGTGCGCGATCACGTAGATTGTTTCCGTCCTCTTTTCAGCACCCTATTTCATCGACTGCATATCGGAGCAGGACTTGGACGAAATGAACATTGAAATTATCAGGAATACACTGTACAAGGTAATTGCACCCTTTTCGTGTTCACTGGTATGGGGTTTATTTTTTCCCACAAAGATAGACGCTTATTTTCCAACGTTTGATCTTTCAGGCCTACTTGGAGGACTTTTGCAAGTTTTGCAAAGAACTTGGTGGCGCCACAGCAGACGTGATGTGCGAAATACTGGCGGTTTGTGTGTTTTTTTTCTGTGTGTGTGTGTGTGTGTGTGTGTGTGTGTGTGTGTGTGTGTGTGATCCTACTCGCATATAGATCTATGTGAATAGCAGAAGCCGCAGAATGAAAAATTTGAAAACAAAAATGCTTTCAGTTCGAAGCTGACCGGCGAGCATTTATCATCACCATCAATTCCTTTGGAACGGAACTCACCAAAGACGACAGGGTCAAGTTGTATCCCCGGTGCGGCAAGCTTTACCCGGACGGTTTGGCAGCACTCGGACGGGCAGACGACTACGACCAAGTGAAAGCAGTGGCTGAGTACTACTCTGTAAGTATGACTGCCACTGCTTGTGCCGTCCGGCACATCGCTGGTCAACTCTTTTGCCTGTTCTTGTTTCAAGCAGTTCCTTTTTTGCCTCAGGAATACAAAACATTGTTCGAAGGAGCAGGAAACAATCCTGGAGAGAAGACGCTGGAAGACAAGTTCTTCGAATATGAGGTATTTTCTGTTGGTAATTTTGCTGGTATTTTCTGTGTTGTATTGGAAGCGCATCTGCTTGCAAAGTGCAACAGGTTGCCTTGAACAATCGCTCTGGGCATGAAATGACCCACCAAGATGAAATCAGAAAGGGGACGAAAAGAGGACGTTTTTCTCGAAAGAATCGTAGCTTCAGAATTTATTTCTTTCCGCAATCGGTAATTCTTTGTGTGAATGTGTGTGTGCTTTTTTCAGGTGTTGCTGAACAAGAATGCGTTTATGCAACAATTCCATTTTGGCGTATTCTACTCGTACCTGAAGCTGAAAGAACAAGAATGTCGGAACATCATCTGGATTTCAGAGTGTGTGGCTCAGCGCCACCGCGCAAAGATCGACAGCTACATTCCCATTTTCTGAGGTCTGATGTGGTGAATCTTGGAGCTTCACGAGTATGAACCGTAGTCTACCAGATACGAGGGTGATACCAATGCTGGCGGTTCGGTATAGCATGTTGTATGACCTTTAGAAATTAGGACACCTATGGTGTGCCAATTTGTCGACACCGACTTTCAAGTTGAGCAACGGATCGCTAGCATTGGTATCACCCTCGTATGCTTCGATGTCTCAGATATTTCGTGGCACAGTTCGCTTTTCCAAGTCGAGTGTCGTTCAGGTACTCTACGATTGGCACTCATTTCAGCGAACAGAATCGAAACTCATTTTGAGTTTTCCTCCAAAAGCTGTTTGAAAGGACGTCATCCATTTCTGCATTGGTTTTAAAATAATGCTGTAGAGGTACGAACCTGTGTGGACTCGTTTTCCGTTTCACTAGTCTGTGATAATGTCATTGCTCGTGTTTTCATTTTATCGTTGTTCTGAAGAGACTTTCAAATCGCTGTATTTCTGGACGCATTAGAACTCTCCTTGGTGCAGTTGACCGTGGACCAATAATTTCTCTCGAAATGGATGTGTCGCAGCTCATTTGTTCAGAAAACGAATGTTCATCTTTCACAATCGCGACAAATTATTTGCCATGTGCATGTGTCTAGGTCCAATGTGAAGTCGTAGGGCAAATGTCCATTTCATCTTGGGTGCCTGCTCGTTTGTGTGAGTCAGATTTTGCTGCGTGTTCTTCTAAAATGGAAATTGCGTTTGGTTTGAGTCAAGTGTGAAGCATGCAATGGAAGTGTTTCATTACGTGTGCCGGCTGGCCGAGTGAACCGAAATTGACTTCGCCCCTGCTCCAAGCCAGGGGTAAAGTGGCGCCACATCGCCGCCGGGCAGCTGCACGCGCGAATGGAACGCGCCCAATGTTTTCCCATCTGGCATTGTTTGTTGCAAAATACAATTGAGACTGACCGTCGAACTGTTTCGAGTCGTTGCCATTGTCACATTTGGGAGAAACGCTGTCTCGAAAGTGAGACAAAACATTTTGCGTCGCAAAATGTTTGTCGCCTCTTTTGGACCTTCGAGCAAACGAGCAACGATCTCTGGGTGCACAATTGTGTTTGACCAGTTCACTTCTATCACCAAAATCAATATGCCGGCGGGTCATGTTGATTCAAATTCATGGTTGAACCAGTGCGCTGCGTGGACCCAGAGACATGTCTTCTCAGGGTTGCTGAATTTTCGGCAGGAAACAAGTGCGTAACTCCGGGCAGCCTTTGACCCCGCAAAATATCAAAGTCCGGCCGTAAAAACTAATTTGGGGGTGGTGTTGTCATTAACGCATTTCATCAGGCTGCAAAAACTAATTGGTGGGTGGGTGCTGTGGTCATTGACGCTTCTCATTCGGAAACACCAGACGCACACGCGCGAAAATCTTCAAACAATCTTGCCGCGCGGTAGAGCATCTGTGCTGGAGGTTAGATTTACTTCCGCCGCCAGAGGGAGACAGTCGTCAGGGAAACGTAGCAACGCGCAGAGCAAACAAACGAATTTACACGAAAATGGTAAGATACTCCCTTGCAAAAGCATATTTGTCATCCTATGAGTGTTCTCCAGAAAAAATGTGTGGTCTAGCTTTTGAAGAAAGGGTTGATATCACCAAAACTGTCCAAAGGTTGACACAATCTCGATTTCGAAACCGTCGGAACTTCACTTCCACCTGCGGAAGGGAAGGTTTTGAAACCTGTCCCCGTGTTGATCAGGTCGTCCTGAATTGTGTTGGCTTCTTGCAGAGAAAGTGTTGGTGAAAAGTAAACTCCCAATGCACTTCAGCCCTTTTGACGTTCGATCGATGACATCAGCACAGTTCAGAATGGGTCTTGACTCTGCGAGGATGCATTCACTTCTGGCAAGACCGGTGATCGACATGATGACGGGTCGCCGTCCTCAAAGACCACTTTGCAGACTGACCATTGGATGAGAAGGTGGTCAAGTGCTCAAGAATGCAAACAAAACAAATCGCGCCAATGCTCAGTCTCGCCAGAAGTGAAATCAGAATCTCGTTGACGGTCTCGGCTGGAGAAAGTGGACTTTCTCGTGTGTCCCTGAACGCTGAGTACGTGCTGGGCTTGGTGGAAAGTGACCAAGTTACCAACAAGCCAAATAGTCTCTGAGGACATTCGGAAAGAATAACAAGGACGAAATTTGTGGTAACTTTCCACCTGACACCGGTGTGACACTGGCCATAGGTGTCATTTTGCTTGGTTAATGTTCAGGTCTTGGATCTTAATCTTGGTGGGAGTCGTGGCATCACAGTAAACTTAAAAGTCCTAACTTTCACCTTTTGGTCGACTGCTCGATGTACCGGTAACAAGTGACAGACGTGATGTTTGTCGAAATCACATTGACAGAACCTTCGGAGCCACAAGGTTTTGACTGACCTGTCCATATCTCGGCAATTTTCGACGATATTTTACCAAGTACATGATACGTCATAGACAACAAGCACGGGCCGATTTTTGCAATTTAGCGACCCTTGTGTTGGAAAGGACAATGTTTTTGGTAGGTTTGCCACAAAATAGATGTTCTAGATCTCAAGCACAAATGCTTTGAACTCATCATTCGCAAATCACTCTGCAGATCTACTGGTTTCTTCACACACTGATCGCTTGACGAACTCGTTTGTGGCTTTCTTTGTGCAGCAGATAGTTGGACAAAAAAGTCCCGAAGCGCTTTATTTTTTGGTTGTAATGCCTCATAAACTGAGAACTTTTCCGACATTTGTTTTGTCTCTCACAGTGCGGTGACGTTTAGCATCGATTTTTCGTAGATCAGTTTTGCACAATTATAAACTGAAAAGCCTCCTGGAAGGTGTGCGTTAAATTAGCGTCAATGGCACGTGGCATTGTGGCCTGAGGGAGATCTTATGATGGGAGTGGGGAAGGCCAATCTACTGGGTGGCGAGGTCCAACCCAGACCTGTTTGAAAATTGGTAGGTTCTACCCACCCAGGACCTGTCCGCCTGGTGGGTAGGCCCTGCCCTGGACCAAGTGGCTTGGTCCTGCCGTCCCCCAAGGACCAATCCACCAGGCTCTTACAGATGCGCGTGTGTTCAAAGCTCTGCTTTCGTGTTGATTCACTGCGACAGGACTGCGCACCTGTAGACGTGTTTGCCATCGCACTTGGATTTTGATACCGTCGTTTGCGACCACAGTTTATGAAGTTCTGTTTAGGTGTTTGCAACTGTTTGTGAAGTACACATGTACAATGGTAAATTTTGACAAGAAGAAAACCAAATTCAGGCACATCTTGGGCGCTTTCTGAGAACGTTTATTTCATGTCACAAATGACAATTTGGCATCTTCTTTGCAGACGGAGGTTGAAGAAACCCTGAAGAGGATCCAGTCACACAAAGGCGTGACAGGGGTCATCGTGGTGAACAGTGAAGGTGCAGAAGTCATACTTTATCGAACAGTGCTTGAAATGCTTTCTGTTGCACCACAATTGACGCATGCAAAATCAACAAATGTACCTTGGCGCTAAGTAAATTGGGCCGGGATTCCCGCAGGATCCGATAAATTAACGATTCTTTGTGTACCGTTCAGGTCATTTAGTTGCTGGCGTTCTGGGCCTTCTGAACGTTGCCCTTTCAAAGCACGTTTTTTTCCGCAGGTATTCCAATCAGAACAACGCTGGACAATTCCACGACAGTGTCATACGCCGGACTCATGCACCAGCTGTGCGCAAAAGCTCGAAGCTGCGTGAGAGACATCGACCCTCAGAACGATCTGACTTTCTGCCGGATCAGGACAAAGAAGTACGAAATAATGCTGGCGCCAGGTGAGTAACTTTCTGTGAGCCTCCAAAGCAAGTTATGTAGCTGTGATCCAAAAGCCCGTGCAAACTTTACTCGTTGCACAGCTCAGTGTGTATGGTCAAGAGCGAAGGAGGCTGCGTTTGCTCCCATCCAGGATTTGCTTTTTATTGCTGGACGTTTCTTGACTTCGTCCTTTCTCCTTTTTGCCAGTTCTGTTGCTGGTTGACACACCACTTGCTTTTGTCTCGTTTCAGACAAGGACTACATCCTGATAGTGATCCAGCATCCAGACAGCAAAGCGTAGAAAGCGATTCTCTGTCTATTTTCCGTTCTTTAATTTTCCATTTATTTTTCCTTTGATTGAATGGCGACTACAAGGTGGGGAATTCTAGGGTCAATTTCTGGTCAGTCAGTTCTGTGTTTTCAAGGTTTGAACAACCTGTTTTGGTGGTGTGCGCACTGCTCTGTCAATTTTCGCGCTGTTTGCTGTGTAAAGAACGTTTGTTCGTTGTGCGTGCAGAGGACACGTACGAGTATTTATTGTGAACATAATAAATTTATTTCAAGAACAAGGGGAGTGCCAACGACTTTTTGTGCTTTCTGGAACAGAAGCGTACGGCGAACTGCACCGTGCTGACACAGGATTGTGAAAGGGGAGACAGGACTCTCTGTTTTGAGGGTGACCAAGTGGTTCTGTTCCTGCGTGAAAATGCCCAAAGATGGTGTCGGTTGAACCGTATCCCTGGTGGACAAGGCTCTCTGGATCTGATCTTGGATCCGCACCGGCGCCAGGGCGAATGTGGAATCAAGTCAATGTAACAAAAACACTGCTCTCGCACGACAATTTCGACTTCAGTGTGATAAACTTCGTGGAATGATAAGTTTCATATTTCCACTGTTGCTTGGCTGGTGCACATTTTCACAGAAACCCTTTGCTTTTTGCCCTGGCGTTGTGGTTGGTCCACACATGAACTCATTACTTTCAGTTGACCCCGTAAATTTGTCTTTTCTTTCAAGTCTGCTGAAGTTGAAGAAACACTGAAGAGAATTCAGGCGCATCAAGGAGTGGTTGGCATCATAATCCTTGAAGCAAATGGTAAAACTTTCCGAACATTGGTTGTTCATCGAAAGGTCTACGCGCAGAGCCTGAATCTACAATGTGCTTTGCAGACGTTTGTGTGCACACAGTTTTCACGTCGCACTGGCACAGTCCAACAGCACGGACACAGTTCAGGAAACGTCATTTGCACTTTGTGTTGCAGGATTACCTATCAAAACGACGATGGACAATTCCACAACTGTACAATACGCCTCAGTTTTGTGTCAATTCACTGCAAAAGCTAGAAGTGGCGTGCGAGACATTGACCCGCAGAACGACCTCACATTTATTCGAATCCGCACCAAAAAGCACGAAATTATGATCGCACCAGGTACAATTCCACAATTTTCGTGCACTCATGTCTCAACTTTGAGCCGTAACCACGGACAACAATGTTTCGTGTGTTTTTCAACAAACTTGTGCGTCTTTTATAACCAGATGGCGAATACATTCTGATCGTTATCCAAGAACCACCAGCAGACAAACAAAGCGCAACCAACTGAAGAGGACAGGCGACGAACAAACTTCTCTGATAAATCAATTGTGTGTCCCAGACTTGCAACTCTGGAGTCGTGTGTACAAATTTGTTGGCACAAAGAATAAATTTGCTTTGGTAAAACAGCTCCAATGATTCACATTTGTCGATGAAAAGGACAAAAAAAGCACAACACTTGAACACTCTTGCCGCTGCACAACGCGAATTAGTTCCCGGTTCTTGCTGGTGCATGTGGAAAGGCAAGTCGCACATATTCCGCAGTCTACTGTGCGAAAGTTGCAGGCAGACACCAAACCTGGGGACGAACTTTCTCGTTGTAGATTTGCTGAGCTTACGCAAACACTTTCACTACACCAGAATCGTGAGGCTTTGTTTGGTCTAAAACCATGGCGGTGAACAACAGAGATGTGGGCTTCATGCGAGCGGATGCTGAAGAAATCATGAAGCGCATACAAATGAACAGTGGGGTGATCGGCGTATCCGTTGTTGACTGTAACGGTGAGTTTTGGCATAAATTTCGGTTTCTCAGATTGTGGCTTTTGAATCACAGCTGCGCAAAACATGTTTTCCATTCGGAGACAACATTTCCGTGCAAACGTAAACAAGCGTAAACATTTTGACAACAGGGATTACGATACGATCGTCAATGACGAACGAGGTTGCGTCGCAGTACGCGTATTTGGCCAACGTGGTGACGCAGAAGGCGCGCAAGATGATCAACGATTTTGACTCGCATAACTCAATCTCTCTGCTGAGGATTCGCACCAAGAAGAACGAAATTATCATCGCACCTGGTAAGTTGCGATCGAAACACACTCGCAAACAAAACAGACGGCGTCGCTCAACCTGACGCAACCGACACAAACTTGTGACACAAAACATGCGACAAGACGAAATCTGCGTTGGCAAGACCAATGAATTGAATATAATTGGGACCATACATTTCATTTTTGCAGACGTGGAATACACCATGATCGTCGTACAGAGTCCAGACGTCACAGCTGACGCTTTCTGAGCGTCTCACATCAGTTGAGGAGTTTGTACATGACAAGAAAGCTGCATTGTGTTCGCGCTAATCAGTGTTTTGTTGCCAGAATCGTGAACTTTGCACAGAGCACAAGTTCTTTTCCAAGCAGTCTCAATGTTCTTTAGACCGGTGATTTACTTCTTTGAAACCACACACCTCTTTGAAGAACAACAAGCTGTCAAGTTCTCTTTCGCCAACGATCTTGGGATGTCGAGGTGTTCAACGAGTAGAGGAGAGTCGAGCGCTCCGACACCGGTCGCCGTACCGCCTTCACTCAACTCCGCAGGCTTGGTTCTCAGCAGAAACCCACAGTACTCATCAAGAGTAACTTCTTCATCGTTGCTGTACGGACAGAAAACGAAATATCGGAACCAGCATGCTGACTGCACGGAAAACTCGGCGGAGTTGGAATCACCATCATTTGACGTGTCCTGTTAGGTGACAGCCAAATCTCAAATGTTGAGTGCGCTTCAGGGCTGGGGGGTTGCCTGGAATCAAAAGTTGTAGATGTCAAAAAATTTCAATTGCTGGTAACCCCAGCAAATTTCAAATGTTGAGTGACCTTTTTTTGAGGGGGGGGGGGCTCATCCATCAAAAATTTGACGTCACCTTTTTCAAATGTTGGTTGCAAAATTTTCAGATGTCATGTGACCCCCGGGTATTTCTTGACTATGTCAACTTTTTGAGGACCTCGTAAAAGTCCAGAGAATTTTGGGAACTTTTCAAAACCGGTGGACAAAAATACCTGACTTGTGTTCGGGCAATTTTGACGATCCTCTATTGTCACCCCCCCCCCGGCGGACAAGAATGCCTCAGGCATTATTGATGACTGGTGATCAAAAATACCTCAAAAAAATTTCAGGTGTTTTTCCAGATCTGCCGTATTTCAAATTAAATTTGAACCAATTACCAGGGCCAACCAAAACACTTTGTACTTCTTGTTTGACTAACACACACACACACACACACACACACACACACACACACTTTGAAGCTCTTCAAAGGAACTGCATCATGTGTGTGTGTGTGTGTGTGTGTGTGTGTGTGCTGAAAAATTGAACACCCTGTTCTTGTGCTGCAAGACGTATTTGCTTGAAAATACAGTTCACTGTCCTTGTCCTGCGACAGAAACAGTGGAATTGAGTTTGGTTGTTGCTTCAGTCAGGGACACGAATGCCAAGCCTCACCCCATGATGGAGCCGAAGATGCCCAGTTCGCTGTTCACCTCCTGGATGAAAACCTCTTGGTCGGGACGCACCATATAATTGTCGGAAATGACCGGACACAGTCGGTCCATGGCGATCCACGCTGTTCTCTCTTCAGTGTCTTTCATCTGCTCCAGAAGACCAGTGATATTTCGACCAAATATGTTGTTGCCTGCATGATGAATTCGTACCAGTGTGTTTCACAAGTTCACCTGCAGACAAACTGATGCACAACAAGAACGCAAGGCTCCGGCAGCAGCGGCCTGAAAAATGGTGGGGAAGGCGGGCCATCCGACATTTTTTGGGCAGATGATCTGCCCCTGATCCAGTCTGCACCAAAACACCTGGTGTGAGCCCACGGCAAAATTCAAGTTTTCTTTTTTACCTCCTCCTTCCCTTTGTGGTTTCAACACGAAAAGATCAGGAGACTCCAGAATCATTTTCACATTTGCATCACCAGCTTCGTTCTGAAAGACACGATCGATCGCTAGACCTCAGGGTTACTGTGTGTGGCATAACGCAACAGCACGACGGCAATCAACTGCACAAACCCAGTGATGGTCGTGGAAAAAAATTGTTCTCTCAACGAGCGGCAAGAATCTTACATGCTCAAGGGGATAAAGACCGGCAAACGTGGCTCGAATCTTCTTTACGACATCGGGATCCTTGATGAATCGCTCGACGACTCCGGGCAGTGCGAGCGCCTGTTGCACCTTCTTGCTGCCCGCCAGCTGGTACTGTACTGACGGGCACTTGATGGCGCGCGAGCGCTCCATGGTCAAACGAACATCCCACACCTTGGAGACGGGACAACATTTTGAAAAGTGAAAACACATGTGTTCAAGCAGTTCACAATTTTCGTGACATTTCACGTCTGCTGGAGGCAACGAAAGATATTATCACCTCGGAAGACGTGTAGTTTTGAGGAGCGTACAGATTTCTGAAGTATATCACAGCAACCTCCATCCCGTCACTGAAGAACCAGAAGTATTTGGTTCTCTCTGATGGCACAGCAGAACACATCTTGAAAGGATTCATGAACGAACGTTCTTCACACTCACATGCGGAGGGCATTGTCCTCTGTGAGTGAAGCTCTGATCATCTGCTGAGGTGTTCTCCTGATGACCCGGCACCGGCTTCGCTCGTTTCCGTGTTGCTCGCAAAACTGCTTCTCTGTGGCATATTCCATGGCTCGCTGATCATACAGGTTCCATTCTTTCTCCATCACCAAAAACAGGATGACTGTGCTGAAGCCAAGAAATATTTCACAGGTTCAAAACAAAGAAGATCCCGACTGCTAGAAAACACACAAACGTACGCCCCTGCTTTTTGTCATATTTTCTTGGTGTCCTACACTGGTTTGGAATGAGCCGCCATTCAAGCATAATTCTGCAGCAGAATCTTTTCTCATCTGGCCGTGAAGTAGCATTCGGGCAGGTTTCAACTCGAGTCAGACCCTGATTTGGAGTTTGTCTGCTCTCTCACCCACCCCTTTTGTTTGTTTGCGGTGGCCGGTTTGTGACGTTTGAGTTCAATACATGGAAGGGCCAACCACAATGAGAAGAGTGCTCTCGTCAAAATCCGCCTTGTTCTGTATTTCTTACTTGCTCGAAAAGAACATTCTGTTGTACTGACTGCAGGCTGCAGCCAAACCTTCACCCAACCCATCTGCTGCTGTGTTAGTTGGTGGGCACTGAAAAGCATAGAGTTCGTTTCTTCACACGACAGTGCAAGAGTGCTCAGGTCAGGTGCTTTAGTTTGACAAAAAAGACAACGACAACAACAACAAACAAAACAAACAAACGAAAAAACCTTACTCACATGCTTGTCAGCATCGACGCCCATTTTGAACAAGATGTACCTGCAGGACGAAAACAAAGCAGTTTCGGTGTCGAAGTTGGAAACTATAATGATCATCATCAACATCGATCATACAAACAGAATGTGCACTGAGAGATTGAACTTGCCTTGAATATTCTGAAACAGATGTTCCCAGTCCGCCCATGCCCGAGGCAATGGTGTTGACTTCAACTTGTTTCAAGCAACCTTCGGAGCAAGCGTCCATCATGTAGTCCGCTCGCAACAATCCCAGTGACCAGCTCTACAAAAGAACAATCTGATTTGCTTGTCGTGGGACAATCTTGATGCAGATGCCTAGTTGGTTGCTAATAACTTTCTTGCACTAAAGATCACTCGAAGGCCAGAAGGACATTCACCTGGGCAGCCTTGTCTTGCCGCACTGTCTCGTAAATGTTCCACATCTTCTTGGTGAAGTCATCCACCTGAACGATGCTAATGGGCAAAGAACAGAAACTTGTATCAAAGGTCAACGTCAGCCTGCCCCGCTTCAGCAAGCAGCCTGGGTACACGATTTCCGCAAAGCGAACATCCATTTTGAATCTGGAGACACTGACTGTTCAAGTGTGTTGCTCAGAAAGTCGTGGTCATATGCAACTTTGTGCAGCAAAAGAGCCACGTCCCGTTGGACGTCGCACGCCTGGTGGAAGCACGGCCTCAGGAAGGGTGTCGGCAGCAGCACAAATGGTGCGTGGGTCACTTCTTCTGGTTTCTCCCTCTTCCTGACCAGGACTCCTGCAAAACGACACCCAAAAACAATGCTCAGATGTAAAGTTGGGTCAAACCGAAAACGAAGACAACCGAACAGTTGGAGATTCACCACATAAACCACAAAACACCCACCGTGACTCCATATCCAATCCCTGGCTTCTTGCACTAAGTGTGGCAATGTGTCTGTTTCAATTGGTACGTTGTATGGAGATTCCATCGCAACCCTGAAATGCACAGTTTTCCTGAAATCGCAAAAACACTGAATCTACGCGCCGGGTTTGAGGCGTCCGCCGCAAAACCGAAACTTCCACCCCCAGTTTTCGCCACAATGTTGTGATATCACAAACGTTCAGTTGGGTATCTCAGGTGAGACTGGCCACGGTGGCGCGAATCTCTATATTTATTGAATGAACAGTGCTACCACCTGTACTGCAGTGGTTCAAATTTACAGCTGGTGTGTCACACCACACTCCTCCCCCACCAGGGGGGGCTGGCCTCAGCCAATTAATTATATTCTGAATATTTTTATATTAAATTATTACAT
>JAAUXT010029253.1_pt1 | contig 15271 bp, 17 predicted proteins | sample 7278171 | NCBI WGS metagenome assembly JAAUXT01 (sample SAMN14350112, study PRJNA611818) | marine sediment metagenome | isolation source: surface marine sediment (1.8m) | place: French Polynesia: Moorea | collected 2018-08 | reverse complement strand
TGCTGCGATCAACGTACACTCTGGCAACAGTGTGCACCCTTCTCCTTTGGATGCGACCAGCCTGAACTTGGTGCAGTGGAATTTCGTCAGAATCATCGTGCAGATGATGCAGAGCCAATATCCCCGCCATTCTTGCAAAGAGTTCTGATTGGCTGGGACATGCGTGAAATTCTGCAGTTGCATGCACAAAAAGCTCACATAAATTACGTGGAAAGATCCTTGATTTTGTGCTCAGATGTGTGCTTTTTTTTCGAGAAACCACCCCCTCGAAGATGCGTGGAATTTTGCGTGAAAACCAGAAAAGCACGCATCTGGACCCTGAGATACACGCAAATTTCCACGCATCTCCTTTCGAGAAATAGGCCCCTGGATATTTCACCCTGATTGCCCTTTCAGCTAGGTCTGTCCTTCCACTTATTTCACACTTCCGCACGGTGTAGAAATGTTCATTGCTGGCAAACTTGCGTCCACTCACTTCCATTGGGGTCAAGTGGAAGTTTGAGAACACACTATGTCGGCCATAAAAGCACAAAGCTGTGCCCTCCTCAGTTTCGATCTCCATCTCTGATTTGTCTTTGGTTTCACCGTATCTCAACTGTAAAGATCTCAAATCAGATTCAACTGCACTAAATTTCTGTCCACCAACCCAAAGTTTGTCCACAACTAATGTCGCTTTTTCGCCATGTCGATGAGCCGCCTGGAGGTACGGAAGAAGCTGGGTTCTTGACTGTTGAATTTCCAATGCGAAGTGTTCTTCAAGGTAGAGTCGACTCCCCTTCAGAAGCCTGCACTGGTTCCAAACTGCCAAATGATCCTTGTAGTTGAGAAATTTCACCACAACAGTCCTGGGTCGATTAGGAGACTTATTACTGACACGATGAATGCGATCAATCAAAATTGTCTTGTCAATTTTCAGGAGTTCTGAACAAATTCACAGAAATTCTTTCTCCAACTCACTGTCTGATACAGTTTCCGTGATCCCATGAAGGACCAAGTTTGATCTCTTGTCATGATTTTCCTGATCCACAAAGAAAGCTTTTTGTTGCGGCGTAAGCAGCACCTTTCTTCAAAAATATCACTTTTTTTTTTGTTTTGACTTGGGTGGTGCAAGCTTCAAACATTTTCAACATGTTTTGGGGTCTTCGTTTCGTTTTGTTCTTATCTGCATGTTTATCAGTGTACAAAATTTCTTTGTTTTGTACAGAACATAAATGTGTCACAACCACCTGTTTGGCGCAGCACAAGCTGTTGCTTGATTGTTCAATTCACTCAGGGGCTCCTGAAGGTCTCTCTTGACTCCTCACTGGATCCTTGCACAGATTCTGGAAAAGCAGTACAAGAACACATGTCATTGAAGTCCAGACTGCACTGAGCCAGCAGCATGCACACCGGAAAAAAGACCATTGTGAACTGAGCTGGCACATATTGTCCACATTCATGCAAAGTTGTTCTGAGGGAGGTTGTTCAAACGCAAACATCTTTTCACCAGAATTTGTAAAGAATGAAAAGAAATCTGGGGGGACGGGATGGGCTCTTCCACATTCTGATTTCACCTGTGAATTTCTATTTACCAGATGATTTTGCCAAGTTTCACTTTCAATGTTCACAACAAACAGGTCACCCACGGGCAGTGAAAGCTTCAGCTTTGCTTTTCACCAAGTTTCCAAAATTTTTCCAGTTTCCCTTCGGCCTGACACACATTGGGACACTGGCCAGGACTTCGTGCGAGAAAGATCAACAACTCAATTGACTTCACGTGAACATTGTATTTCTACAAGCAAATACAAGTGGTCTGGGCGGACAAGAACAAAAGAAACTGGATTGCACAGCAAAACAAAGTTTGGAGAAAATTGACAACTGTATTAAAAATTTTGGCGTATGTACAAATATTTCCCGAACCCCAAAAAATAAAACAAAAGCCACAACTACTTTCACGGTGTTGTCAAAACAACACTTGCTGGTTGACAAAAAATTGCCCCCACAACTTGTCTCCATGACCACGGGAAAAAAAACAACACATTAATGAAGTGGTATTTTTGGCGCCGAACTTGAAACAAATCCTTTCTCTGGAAAAGGTTGAGAGCAAGGCATAGTTAGAACACAGGTGTGTTTGACAAAACATGATCGCATAACGGCAGAGAACTGGCTGCCTTTCTTCCTGGCCTGCAGGAAATGGTTTGAGTTTTGTATTGTTTCGCAACTGACAATCTTTGTTCACTCGGAAATTGCAGGTCGCAAAATTGGTATCTACTTCTGAGGGCACCAGCTGGCAAGGCCGAACATGGAGATTGCGAGGCCTGGGCTCCCTCCCCTCCTCCCAAATTGATTTGTATGAGTGAGCACCCACGTACACCACTTTCTTCAATTCCTCTGGCAAAAATTTCCCTTGAATTCACTCCTGGTTCATTGCGAGATTTCTTGTACATTTGGCCGATCAACAAACCATGTTTGAAAATCCTGAAAAACCACGCGAAAATGTACAACACAGGTTGATGTACATGAACAATGTGCACTGCAATGAAAGAACAATCCTGAAGTCGACAATTTCATTCAGTGACATTGAACGGACTTGTGCTTCACGGTGTGCAGAGATACAAAAATATCAGACGCATGTTCCTGGAGAAGCTGCGGATCTACAACAGGTCATCGACAACAGGGACACTGGTGTCAGACGAGGTATCGCAGAAAAATTACAACAAAGAAACAGTTTCACATTTTTTCGAGCTGGATAAAGGAAAACAGCATCGAGAGACATCAGAACTGGCAACTGTACACAAACACAAAGAGAAATGTGTCAAAAATTTACATCCCCTGGAGAAGTGCACACACTACACGCCCCGAGTTTGTCAGTTTCCATGGATCTTCGACACTCATAAATGAGGCGAAATTCTGCGGTGGTCACGGTGTGTTTGGCCTCGAGCCTTCACAACGAAGCACACTGGCCCAACGCGAGCACACAAGGTACAGTCCTCTCACGTTTCAGTGTGGTGTTTGCAAGTATCAAAAAACATGCTATTTTCTGGAATAAGAGTCAAATATACAATCCATAAACATGCAACGGGTAATCCTGATGACGATGTTTTCTCGTGTCAACCAAAATTGGGCATCGTCAAAACCAGCCAAGTGAATGTGGTGTCTGACGGTCCAACTTCTGGCCAGCGTGTTTCACCAAATATCAGACTAGAGGTGCTGGTTCGCGTTGGCTGCATTAGACGATCTCTTGGTTGACGACGGCACAAAACTGCAGGAGTTTGTTCTGCGAGGCGACGGCCGCACTCAGCTGTGACGCAGCGGCGGCGGCTGTCGGCTCCACAACGACTCCGGTGCCGTCTGCAGGCGGCTGGTACTGCAGTTGTGCGTGTTCGTACATCTGACTTGCGTGCGGCTGCTCCTGCAACAAAACAACATCCATCAGTTTCTTTTGCGAAGGCAGGACCACAGGTTTGATGAGTTTGTATCGTCGAGCAAAACCACACAAATTGTTTTGAAAGTTCCTGATGCGTGTCTGAAACTCGGACCTGAATGATGTAATGTGGTTGATTGGAGGTGGTCACCGTCTCGACCCTCTCCTCGGGTTCTATCTCCACATCATCCACGTACTGATCCTCTTCCCCATCGATGTCCACCTCTTCCTCCGAGTCTCCAACGCCCTGCAGAAACTCATACGCTCAGCTTTGTACCACAAGATCCGGTCGAGGTCAGTCTGAATAATTTCGGTGCCCTCGTCAACAAAAATGGAAGGACAGAAAACCGAACGGCCAAAATCAAAACTGAACGGAACGAAACAAATCAAACGATGGGCTTCCTCTGGTGACTTACCCAATCGAGGACACACTTGGTTCAAAAATATGGCAAACGCAGACGACTGAACTGGCTGTTCGTACAAGGGCATTTTGCTCCGATTTTGGTTTCTGAACTCATGACGACAACCGTCGGGTTTTTCAAACAACGAAGCAAATTGTGACTTCGGCATGAATTTTTTTTTTACCGCCTTGCATGTCGTCAGATCTACCTTCAGTTTCCTGGCCTGTGTCGCCGGGATCTGGATGAAGAACTCCTGGGAAGGTACAGGATTGGCTGACTTGATGCCCTCCGCCGTCAGGAGTTTGCCGTGCCTCGTTTTGAGGTGGCGCTTGTACGTGTTTCTCGTCTTGAAGCGGAGTGGGCAGTCGGCGCAGTGGAACGGCGTCTCCCCCGTGTGGCGGCGCAGGTGTTCCTGAGAACACAAACCACTTCATTTATACAACAGGATCGAATCCCGAATCAATGATGTCAGAGGCAGGAATTGGATGCTTTTCGAAAGGAATGGAAAGTGATGACGCTCACCTTGAAGTGACTGGGATGCCTAAACTTCCTGCCACACTCTTTGCAAGTGAAGCGACTCTGGTTGTTGTGGATCAGCATGTGGTAGTTGAGACTGTGCTGCCGCGTGAACGTTGTGTGGCAAATCAGACATACGAACGGTTTGATACCTGAAAAAGGTGTCGTTGGCTCGATCGATCTTTTTTTTGGCGAATCGTCTGGACGAAGTTGACATGAAGTTCACACTGCATCAGTAACTCTGAACGCGTGCAGTGTTTGATGTAAGTGGTGTACCTGCGTGGCTCCTGTAGTGGTACATGAGCGTAGCTGTGGCAGTGAATTCCTTGTCCTTGCAGATCTTACACACCAGCGGTTCGTCATCCCGCTTTTTACCTCGCAAGTCACGGATGCATCTCAGAGCTAGTTTCTATTGGAACAGAAAAACAAAAATTGACGCGGTGCAAGCATGCCGATTTTTCATGTGGTGCCAACACGCCGGAAAGAAGCCGTTTGTCTGTCCAGGGCAAAAGAGACACACTGACCCGCTCCCACTCGCCGGTGCCGTGGCTCAGCATCTTGCGCTTTGTGTCCTTCTGCGCATGCGCCGCCATGACGAGCGACGCCGTGTTGATGTTAGACGCTGACGGGTACACCGCCAGCCCCTCCTCATCTGATGAGAGTTCTTCCTCCGGTACAGCCACGCGCCCCTTGCGCGCGAGCTCTGACTTTGGCATTGGTGGGTATGGCTCTGAAAACAGAGACGTGCTGATTTCCACATTTCAATTTCGGACCGCCCAAGACAGCATCTCAGACGCTTTGAACATGTTCACCACTGGACATCACTCGGAAAAGTCTTACTCTGCGCACTCGAAGTGACAAAGCCGGAGTATTCATCGCCTTCCTCCTGAATCACAACCTCCTCAGCACTGATCAACGGTGTTCCGTCGGGCGCAACCGGAATGCGCGCCAGCCTGAGAAAAATACCATGAAGCGAACAGTTGCAGTCACTTGAAATACAATGATGCATTCGTGTTGCCCAAGTTTTTGTGGTGAAACTCTCCTGGTTGTAACCAAGGGAGGTGCAACAAATTCGGGTGGTCACCGCCACAAACTTTTCAAGACTAAAACAACACGCACTGCACTTGCCTGATGATGGGGATGTGCACGTTGTTGACGGTCGGTACAGATCCCGCGTTCACGCGCAGAGTCAAAGTCCTCGACGTTCCTTCGGGGAATTCCGACCTGTCGTCCTCGTTCGACTCCTGTGTTACTTTGTATTTCAAACCTGTTGCGCGAGAAAAATGATTGGAGTGAAAAAAACAAATGCCGGAACCCAAAAATACGAACGTTTCTTTCCTGAAGAAATGAAAATTGCCGAGAATGCTTTTTCTTCAACCTGAAGTCCGTGCAGTATCATCCTCATTGCCCAGCTTCAATTCATCCAGAGACTCTGAATCCAGCTGCAGTGTTTCGATACCCTGCCGTTTTCCCAGCAGTGACGTGTAGCAATGGTCATGGTACGGCTGCTTGGAGTGCAGAATATCCATGATAAACTGTTCGTTGTGCGCAATCGTCTCTTCTATTTCATTCTTCACTTGCTCCTCTCCAAGGACGATCTCTCGTTCAATTTCGCCCATCATTTCGACGTCTACCTGCTCTTCTTGAAAAGCTGCCCTTGGTCTGGACACAGTGTGAGACTTTTTGTGGGTGAACCTGCGAGAAAGAGGTTTCTTGGCCGGCCGGCCTCGTCTGCGTTTGCGCCCAGGTCGTCCTTTCTCTCCAATGACATCGTCATCCATGTCAGCGTCGCTCGATGGATCTTCATTTGTGTCACTTGCAGTGGAAGGGACGTATTCGTCATCAACCACATCGTCGCTTCGCCTGCTGATTGACTTTTCAATGGGCTTCATGCTGGTGAAAGTGCCTGATTGCGGGGCGTGTCTGTAGGGGTCTGGAGTTCCGCTCGCAGCCGCCCATTCCTTCAGCTTCTTCTTCGCTTTTTTCTGCGCTACCGTCTCCGCTGTTTCAGAACAAACGAAAATGTTGAAGCGGCCAACTGCATGCCTGGAAATTCGTGGTGACATGTGACAGTGAAACATTCTGCAACCAGAATGAAGCAATCTAAGAGTTTGACTGACCTGCGATTCGTTTCCTTCTCGCTTGCAATGGTTCCGCGGCGAATCCAAGGTTTCCTGCATCAAATGGAAACAGTGTTGGTGCAACACCGCAGGATTTCAGACACCAAACCACAGCAAGACGTGACGACAAAGTGAACTGACTTTTCAGCACCACGATACCGTACCTTTCTTTTCCAAGTCTGCCAGATGCGTCAGCAGGTGAGACTTCATCATCATCTTTGCTTTTTCCTCGTTACCGAAGCTGCTGAAAGTTTGCTCACACTCATCAGGCATGAGGAAACACTTGAACATATAGTTCCTGCGAAGCTCATTGCTTGTCAGCTCCGAGAACATCATCACCAATGCCTTGTCTGACAGTGCGCGGATCTGAGGCACAGACAGCATGTCGTGCGCTCGAGGCGTTCTCTTCACGGCCATAACCTGAAAAAAAGCAAATTACACGCATAAAAGTTTGTGGGACCAGAACACGGGTGGAAAACTGACAACACGCTCCGCCCTTCTTTTCTTTTGTGTGTGTGTGTTGCTGATGATGTCACATTTTCAAGGAGCACTGATGATGTTACAGAAGGTGCGCATTCGTCAACCGTACATGGGCTGGTCTCTTGGGTGGCACTGGCTCCTTCTCCAGTGTTTCAGTCGCCACTTGGGCAAGGACATCCAACGACATTCCACTGGAGAAAGAGTCTTCCCGCTCGCGCTTTCCTGCTCTCCGGGTGCTTCTCGAGGGAGTCAACAGGTCGTTTCGCGCCTCCATCGCTCGTGTCGACCAGATTCTCCGATCTGGGAAAATCTCTCGCCCGAGCGATCGTCACCTGCAACATGCCACAAAATCCGACAGGATATAGAACTTGACTGGAGAAAATTTGGCACATCTGGATCCTAACAACTCAAAATTTCTAATGTAATGGTCCCTGAGTGAGGTCTTCAGCATTTGGACCAACTGAGCACTTTGCAACAGAATCTGAACGGTAGATGTGATGACAACTCTCCTGGATGAACAAGGGCACTAAAACCTCACAAAACAAAAGGAAAACATCGAAAAGAACACGCATTGCATTCTCAAATCAAAATCAAGTGCAGTTTCTGGTTCAACATATTTTTCGGCGCCTTTCATCGGTTTGCAGGAGAGCACGGAAGCGCCATCCAGCGGTAGAATCGTTCAGTTGAAATAAATATCCAACGAGGCGCTGTAACATGTGAAAAATGCCCTTAAAAGCTGGCAAAAATAATTCGTCGCATGATGGTATGCAGGTGTAGTGGCAGACATCTGCAGGATCGTTTTCCAAAAGCACAAAACCTTCGAACGAAAACAGACTTGATATGGCGGCTGCTACGAATTTCAGATTACATCTAAAAAACATTTTTACACGCGGAAAAACGAAACGACCACACACATCTTGCAGGTCCAAGAAGAATCGCATTTTCAATTGACCACAAATCGTACTTACAAGACGATTTAATGCAATCTGCTGACAAATTTCGCCACAGAAGCTCAGCTTTGCAGACTTCCACAGCAGACGGAATACGAGCCACTGCGCAGGCGCCGAGCTTCTCGGCTCAAACGGAAGATGGCGTCCCTAGAAACAAAACTTTTTAACACTGCATCTGAGTAAAACAAGCTAAATGTGTGCCACAAAGTCTTTTGGTTTATTTCGTTTCATTGGCATATTCGCACAGGTTTGCCTGACTGGTATTGCTTTATTTTGTACAATTTATGTTTCCTTTGGGAGAGCAGCTCATAATACGTCAAAATAATCGAGACATGAATTTCTAGGATTTTTGGTTCACGTTGGAAAATGGGCAATTAACAAGAACCAGAATGGAGTAGTCGAACTCGTACAAAGCGGAATATTTGAGATCAAAGAAAGGCTGGTGCTGTTTGATGTCACACATCTTGTGCAGCGTAACTTTGGGATTGCAAGGTAACTTTGAGATCACTAGTGTGCCCAATTTGGGGGCACGTTTGTTTCACACAGGTCAACTCTTCAGCTTCGTTGGAAGCTGTGCCAAAAGATCCATCAAATGTGCAGGCAATTTCACGGAATTATTTCACAGAATGAATTCAAGCTTTTTAAAGTGAAGCGAAATGTCTGTTTCACGGCGTGGTTTTGGACATTCATGTTGATTGATTCATTGTCGCATGTCGCATTTCACTTAGACAGCAAATTGGCAGCACGTCTTGTGACGGGTGCGGTGATGCTGTGTGTGTGTGTGTGTGTGTGTTCGAGTGGATGCAGATCTTCGTACAATCTGAACCAGTGCAGCTTGATTGAGTTGCGAACAACGACGGTGAGCCATCTTCACATCGTGTTCATATCGTGCAATGATTGCGTGCGGACGCAGGTGGCGGCGCGAGGTTTCATACTTGCTCATTGTGGATTTCTTTTCTGCAAAGCAAAAAGTACACAATGCCGAGCAATGCAGTGACCGCTCGTTTTTCGTCAAATATCCCCACAGATAAGCGCAACAAAGGTCGAGCAGATCGAAGGTCACCGAAGTCGAATGCAATTGAGGTCAAACCGATGTCACAAAACGTCATTTTGCTGAGATCGTTCCCGTCGCAGTCCCCCACCCCATGTTCGACGAGCACAGGTTGCGTCCGCTTTTCGTCCGCAGGCTTTCAAGTGACCAAAGGCTCGTTTTGTTTGCCCCCCCCCGACACACACACACACACACACACACACACACACACACACACACACAGAGTTCGCTTTGTTTTGTTCGTTTCCTCAACCTGCTCCAGGAGAAAACCCGCCAGACTGAAGTCAGCAAAATGTTGGCTGAACTTGAGCTGTGTTTTTGTCAACGCACTCGACACATAGCGATGCTCCTTTTCTCTTGCTGTGCCAACGGTTTGCAGATTTGTAAACAGATTGTGTATGCTTCTGATGGCTCGGTTCTTTCACACGAAAACAGCACAAATACTCGCACGATATCTCACTGAAATTCCTTGAGGAACCACTTGTTGCTGATTGTATGTATGTGTGCGAATGTGCGTGTGTGTGCGTGAGAGAGAAACTCCAAATTGCGACGAACAAGAAATACCAAGAATGACCCAAGGAGTCTGTCTGCAAATCAGATGTTGATGCTACGATGGCGATGACATGCACTGACAAATTGCTTGTACTCGTATTGATTGAACTGTGGCCCAGTCTGTCGCTTCAATCTGTTTAGCCAGACGACACCAAACGGTCAAACGGTCCACAAAGGGGAACTCCTTTGTGAACAACTGCTGTTTGTTACTCATTCATTGATGGTGGAATGTTTTGCACATGATATTCACGAAACTGCTTGTTGTCAGATTATTGTGTTTGTTTGAGAAAAAGTGGGTTTTGTCTCCGATTGAATTGTGACAAACACGGTGCCAGAAGACAGCACGACTTGATGATCCAAGCATCGCTCTCAATATATAGAGAGTGGCAGCACAGTTGGTGGTGTGTGTGTCGGCGTGGCTCATGTACAACGCATGATTGGGCCCGATTGAGAACTGGATATGGCAGCTCCATTAATGACGGGCTTGTGCTTCGCTGGTCGCCTGCGACAGGAACCCGAAATTTGGATCACCTCAGGTTGATTGGATTCATTCATCAAATCAAGCGGTGATACCCACAGCAGCCCGGACAGTGAGCTGTGTGGTGTGTGGTTAAACCCTGATCACTTTCCCTGCGTCAAGCTTTTGTTCTGTGCATTGGTTCGTATTCGCTGCAAGATTTGATGAGGACATGTGGAAGCACATCAACACAATAGCACACCACACTCACACACACAGCACACACACACTCACACACACACAGCACACACACACACTGACTCGCGTGTGTTGATTTTGCACACACGTGCACACACGCAAACTCACACACAAACACACACACACACGCGCGCACACACACACTCTCTCTCACACACACACACACACACACACACACACACAACACACACACAAACACACACTGTGACTCGCGCGTGGAGATATTTAGTCGAAGCGGAAACAATCGGAAGGGAAGTGCGCTGGTGCACGAGAGGCGTGCAGTTGGCTGTGGATCTGACTTCAACCCTGATATCAGCGATATCGCGAACCCAAAGTCACAAGGAATGAGTGGTTTCTTGGAATCGTGTCCTTCGAAAACACGACAAATGTACGAGTGCTTCGAATCAACGAAGTTCAGAAACAGATTGAACAATCGCTGGTGTTCATGGACCCTTGACAAGGGTAGACTATCAGCCGAATTGAGCTGGACGTCAGTGAATTCGGTCTGGACTGTGCCCGAAAGGAAACGTACGCAGAAGGGATCAGTGATCACAAGCGAATGAAGGCTGCTTCAGTGAGGACCTGCTGTGAGGATTGATTTTTCGTTTTCCTTCAAACTTAGATATGATTGGAGATTTGTGGTGCAGCTATACGCACCTGCCCACGAAGTGGGGCCTCCATTGCGTCTCTGTGAGTGAAGACCTTGGCAAGTTTTGGGGGAAGGGTCACAGGACATTCGCTCCGGCCGGGAGGTCATGCCTCCCTCCTTAACTCCCCCCCCCCTCCAGCCAGCACCTGGGTGGAATTCTAGGGCAGGGCCTGCTCGAGCACCTGTCTCGAAAATTTCTAAAGCCTGGGGACGCGCATGTGTTCAACATATTTGATGTTGGGTGACACCCCCCCCCACACACACACACACACACACACAGACGTCTTGTGGCATACAAAGATTTGCTGGGGTCACCAGCAATGTACTTGTTGACTTCAAAAATTGTCCACGTCAGGTAACATCCTCCCAGTCATGCATGTGACATTTGGAAATTTGTTGGGGTCACCAGCAATTGAATTTTTGTTGATGTTGGCTGCCCCCTCTCTCAAGTCAGGTGATATTTGAAACTTGGCTTTCACCCTTTCGTGATACGTTCAAATGTTGTGGTGATGTACTCCGTCGAGTGTTCCATGTTGTCGGCCTGCCAGTTGGACTTCGTCAGAATCTTGGTGTCTGCTTCTCTGAGGCGCGAAGCTTTTGTACTGTGTGAAGTGAATTCAATCTTCATGTCCCTCCTCCCCCACCTTGAAGAAGAATTGTTTTGACTGTCAAAATTGTTCACGGAAAGATTCCAGACTCCCACTCCCTCCGTGATCGAACACAGCAGCGTGGACCGAGACGTTGGTTGCTCACTGTGATGGTTTGGGGGTTTTACAATTTTGCAAATGTTTCACAGGAAACCATTCCGCTGTGCCTGAAACAATAGTTCTCTGCTTGCACAGCAAAATTTAGGGTGGATTCTGGTCTGCCTTCTGAAACTTGCAGGTTTCGGTGAAGTTGACACGATCGGGATCCAAAGGACATCTGGAACTGAATCTTGCAATGAACTTTTCAAGTTTGTGTTCAAGTCACAAAACGAATCGTGTTTCTTTCAGATGTGCTTTGCCTTGAAAATATTGCAGTTTACTTGAGATGTTAGATTTTGCGGTTTCGTGTCTGTTCAGCCTCGAGAAAGCGTTATCGCGGTTCGGTTTACAGCTCGCGGGACTGTTGAAAATCTCGTTTGTATCGACTTATCTTTTACTTTTTGGTCTTGTTCCAGACAGCTGGTCGATGCCGTGGTCATGAAGTACTCCGGCGATCGAATAGAATCACTGAATGGAAGTTGAAACAATTCTCCACAGATAAGGTTCGTTCGGTCTTGTCCACGTTACATTTCATCGCAGTTGTGCTCCTTTGTGGCTTCTGTCAAGAAGGCCAAAGCGATCACGGAACATCCAAGGAAGCACTGAGTCTGATCGACAGAAGGCGCACAGATGGGACAAAACGACGGATCAGCTGATGTCTTACAGAACGGACCAACTCATTGGTGCTCAATGTGGAACCACATTGTGCTCATTGTGAACGTCGCTGTGTTTTCTGTTTTCTGTGTTGAGAAATAACTTCTCACTGTCACGGCTCATTCCTGGTTTTCCAGGTTTTATACGGCACGAAAAGTGTTAGCTTCCTCATTTTGACTGGGGCTTGTCGATCAATATTCTGCATTTGTTTGTGAGGTGCACACACAGAAACCTGTGTTTGTGTACCACAGCATATGAATTGAACAGACGAAGCGGTGCGAGGCTCCACTGACTTGTGCTTCACAGGCTCGAGGAACATAGGAGTTCGAGATGAGTGTTTGGAAGCGATTGCAGCGAGTCGGCAAACGCGCCTCCAAGTTCCAGTTCACGGCGTCATATCAGGAGCTCACGGTGGAGGTGACCAAAAAATGGTGAGCTTCATTCTTTACACAGCCCAAAACACAAGTGTCGGAAGTACTGCACATCTTCAAGTGTACGGTTGGCTTCCCCGGATATTCTCTGTGGAATGTTGGTCGTCAAGCCATCACAAGCGCAATGCTCCCGGTGGGAGCTGATGCCCAATGCAGCTCTTACTCGCGGAAGTTTGTGTGTGAACTGATGCTTTTCACCAAAATTGAAAACCGGAGCGAAGCGAGCTGAGGCAATTCCTCAGTGTGTCTGTCAACCCCCACCCCTGCTCCCGCGGATAGTCACGTATCAGGGGTGATGGCCTTCGAAACATTTTCGGTGCCCACCCAGTTTGTTTCTCAGGTGCTATTGAGACGCCTTCAGCTCTTCCAACACAATTTTTTACATTTCTCTGCATTTTGGTCGCAGGCAGCCGAACAAACTGTGCGTTGTGTGGACCCGACGCAGCCGCAGACGAAGCACGGAGGTGAGTTGTCCACTTTTCACGCCCCTTATGTCACACACACACACGCGCGCGCGCGCGCGCGCGCGCACGCACACAGGTGGGGGTGGGGGAGACAGACAGGCAGATACCGACTGACTGATGTCCAGAGAAATGAGGAAGATGTCACTGTTCGATCTGAAGAGACTGACAGAACGCACGCAGTGCAAATCTTTCGTCTGCAGGTCGGGCCCGAAAATCCCAGTGACCAACAGCTTCTTGTCACAAGCCTGTTCTATCTGGTTTGGATCAATGAGTGTCATTGCCAATATTTTCATAAGAACACACCATTCTTGCAGTGGCACACGTGGGAGCCGAGTATCCAGAACCCGTACAACGGCCACGTGTCGTGGGCCGTGCCCGAGAACATCGACATCAGCGTCACGCTGTTCCGCGACCCGCGCCAGATCGAGTTCGAGGACAAGGAGTGGACGTTCGTCTTGGAGGACGTGAGTGCCTATTCGAAGAGGCCTTTGGGCAAATATTATTTTTCCAAAGCAGTCTGATCTGAACCTTGTAACGTGAACATTGACATTGTGTTGATTCCCCTGTCGCGTGTGTTCTATTCAACTTGATTTTGCGTTGCAGCAAGACAAGAAAGGTCGGAAGAAGATCCTAGCGAGTCGCAACATCAACATGAAGGACTTTGCGAGCCTCGTGTCGACGCAGCACGAGATCCGCGTCAAGCTGAAGCCGGCCACCAAGAAGGTGGTGGCGGCCACGCTGCACCTCACGCTGTCCTGCGTCTTCATACGCGAGGGCAAGGCCACGTGAGTACCTGCGCGCTTAAGTGCGTTGGGACCTTGCTGCTTTCAGTCTCGCACATCAATACCCTTCATTGTATCGGCACGCTGCTTGACTTGGGGCAGTGGGTGGTCAGCAGTTAGAAGCTCACAGATTGAGAGTGCCTTGTTATTTTCAAAACGCGCAACCCTTGATTTCCATTTGTGATTTGTTTTGTATTCACTGCATGGCGACTTTTCTCATCGATTCGCATTTACTTTCAAATTGCCCAGATGAGGCGCAGATTTACCGCTTCAAATTAGTCACAGAGCAGCCACGGTTTATCGTTGTCGTTCCTTTTCTTTATGATGTGACCCGTATTTTGATGGGAGGGGGAAATCAGAAATGTCAGGGAACATCTGAAGAATTCCTTCGTCAGTGTGTGTGAGGCCTGTCAAAAGTCACTTTTACTTTCTTTGGTTTTCTTGGCATTGTGTTTTGTCAAATTCCTCTGTCAAAAACAGAAGTTCCCATCACACCTGACATGTCACCAACTGCCCCGTTGAGAGTTTTGACAGTTCGAAGAGCTGATCCTCTGCGTCCATCACGGTCGAAAAAGCTCAGTCCAAACTTGGTCGCTGTTTGTTCGGGAGGCCACCATAAAGTTGTCAAGAGTTGCAGGAATTGTTGGGTTTGGACAGTTCGAAGTGACAAAAACAGCTGGAAACAATGCGTTTGTTTGTGGATTCAGTGCTATTGTCGAGAAGTTTTCCGAAACCCAGCAAAGGTGACAAATGTTGAACTGCTTGCATTCGTTTCGGGTTGAAACCAAAAAAACAAGGTTCAGCTGCTTGTGTCTCTGAAACCGTTGAGCACTGACTTTTTTGCAATTCGTCAGTGAACAATTTCGCCGAATTTGCCATGTTTGGTGCAAAACAAAAAGTGCTTATCGAAAGCTGCAGGATGCAGTAATCCTGCGACAACAAATGTTCGGCATAGAAGAACTGCTGTTGGAGACGGAGGGCCGATTAGAGGCCGTAGACTATCTGAACAGACAGCTTTCTTCATTATGGCCCCAATAGTAACTCGTCGGGGGTGATATGGCCTTTATTATTCAGCCATAAAAGCCACGGTCCGTAGCAAAGATGACAAAAGCAAATTGACTTATATCGCTCAGATGAACCCGGCATTGTTTGATGCTGCCTAAATGAAGCAATCTCGATGCAAAGCGGCGGAGATGAGAAGCAACTCCCGACACTCGTCGAATGTAAATCATGAACTTTTTGCCAGAAATTAATTGCACTGCAATACCAAAAGGGGCTCTTTCTTTCTTTCTTTCTTTCTTTCTTTCTTTCTTTCTTTCTTTCTTTCTTTCTTTCTTTCTTTCTTTCTTTCTTTCTC
>JAAUXT010147406.1_pt1 | contig 15274 bp, 6 predicted proteins | sample 7278171 | NCBI WGS metagenome assembly JAAUXT01 (sample SAMN14350112, study PRJNA611818) | marine sediment metagenome | isolation source: surface marine sediment (1.8m) | place: French Polynesia: Moorea | collected 2018-08 | reverse complement strand
GACTTGCAAAGCAAGAGCAACCAAGGGGGGTTGGCAACCAGAAAGTGGCAGCCAAAGGTCGTCAAGGCTCTTGGAAACAGTGACCCAAGTCGCAACATCGTCCTCTTGTATGACAAGTATGTGTCTTTGCTGCCGCCTGACCCTAAGTGCAATGCGCTGTACAAGTATGAGCTTCCTCCAGGTAGGGTCACTGCCCACACATGGTACCAAGATCGCCCTCTTGGTGTCAACGCAGTAGCTAAAGTTGTGAACACACTCATGATGAGAGCTGGTATTCCTGGTCGATACACCAACCACTCTCTCCGTGTGACAGCAGCAACAAGAATGTTCAATGCAGGCGTCAAAGAACAGGTCGTCAAAGAACATACAGGTCATAAAAGCAATGCTGTACGTGCTTACAAATGCATGTCAGACTCTGTTCTCGAGCAGGCTGAAAGGGCAGCAATTGGGGAGAAGTCCAAAGTACCAAAGGTTGGCAAGGGCAACGACGGGGAAGGTCTTGGTTCCATGTCCGGCAGCGCATTGTATGACATGTTCCATAAGGTTGGGGGTAAAACTGTCAAGAGCGTATGTTTCGAGGTCAAATATCACGACGAACAGGCCACTGAGTAATGTTGACAGACTGGAGATGTTGACAGGTTGACATGTTTCATGTTGGTTTCTAATTGATGTTTGTCACTCATGTCGTGTTGTGTTTGACTACCTTGTTGAAATGTTGACATGTTGAATACATTCAAGCAACTCTACTCACTGACTTCTTGTCGATCACAAAAGTGCGACTGAAAAATCGCAATACGCTCAGGACAAAAGAAACGCGAAGGTCACAGCGTCCGCCGTTGTCGACTGAAAACTCACTCGTCTTCTTGTTCGTGTCTCAGACGGATGCATGACACAGGAAAAGTGTCACAGCGTTGGCGAATGATTTCTTTTACTCTTGCAACGAAGCCTGAAATTTATCTAGTTTTCAACATGCAGGTGTATTTGTCACCAGGATGTACAAGAAGACATTTCTGTCGTCACTTTCAAGAACACAAATTTGTTGCCATTTTACTGCGTGGCTTTGTTTTTGAGTTCGGGTGTGGCGGTTCAGGTAGCGTTCAAGTCTGCACGCTGTGGTCACAAAATAAAAGTGTGAAAACCCTGTTGTCGTTCTGTTTCTTTGGAAACGTTGCTTTTGTTTCTGGTGGATGGTTTCCTGCCAAATTTGAGTGCGATTGCGTCGAAGAATGATTCTTCCAATTATCGATGGACCTGATGCGAATTATAATGTCATTCAAGGTCACACCGCTGGAGTATGCGTGGAATACGATCTCTGTGACCTTTGTGACATTTGGGACCCCGCACAAAGCTCGAGGCTGCAACGAAAGTGCTCCTCCACCCGAGAACAACGTTGATCTCCGGGTCTTGCCAAGTTTAGTTAAAATCCATCACTGACTGCAGAGAAAGCACTGAAAGGAAAACAAGCAGTTATCTTCCGCAATTTGTATCTTTTCATGTGAGTTACTCAAGCGGCTTGTTTCCTGCAGCAAACCAAATGTTTGTGTGAAACACTCAACGCACAGAGTCACTTTTTTGCCTGAGTGCAGACACGAGACATGTCCGCAAATTAGCCTTTGTTTTCCCACTCCAGTTTTTTTCTCAGATCTACAACATGAAGTTTGTTTTTTTTTTGGTCTGCATCCGACAAATTGGGAAGAAATTTCTTGCAGAATAGGACCCTGATTTGTGTTGTGCACGCAGAATAAACCTTGTTGCTTTCTTCGCAGTGAGAAAGACGGGGATCTCTCTTCTGTTTTCACAACTTTCTTGCCACTCATCGATCCTCTAAATGCAAACAAAGTTGAAGAATTGCAGGTGATATGGGGAACGGGGAAAGCCTGCTCACCACGCGTACTCACATGGGGGGAGGGGGGGGGCAGCACATCCTCTGTCATCATCCGCCCATCTACACAACCAAAACTCGTTGCCTAAGTGCAGACGTAAATCTTCAGGTTGCGTGGTTCTGCAGTAAACTGGACTCCTTCTTTTCCCGCATTTGCAGGTGACTGACAGCTGTCAGACCTGACCTGTATTTTTGAGCATGCCTGGAGCACTTGGCTGGACAGGTAAAGCACACAGACAAACCTGATGGGACGCAAGATTTCAGAGCATGGAAAATTGAAGAAATGTCAAATCAAAAAGGGTTCTGGATTGAAACATTCCTTATTCTTGTGGCTACTTTTTTCTCGTTGGGCCTGTGTGCCAGAAAGAACAGCGCAAACAAGAAATCTTGAGACTCCAGGGAGAAGAAAAAAAGTTCTGAGGGGCAGACCGCAGGGCAGATCATGTTGCACGAAATACTGTCGTACATTATTCTCTTGACGTTAATTGCACTTTTGTGAAACCCAACACAATTTCTTGCGTTTGTCATTCAGGAAAAAAATCTGGAATCTCTCTAAATTATTTCAGGGCAATAAGCGTGCGGCGATGAGAGATTTAAGCCATTCATTTTCGTCAAGGGCATGAATACGTCTTCGCTGCGCGGCCTGCAGGGCCAGTTGAGCCTGTCGTCACTTTTTCCTGCAGCGCACGGTGGAGATAAAAATGCACGAGCGCCTCCATACGCACGACCACTATTTGTGTGAATAAGCATAAAATACAGGAAGCAGAGGGCGCATTGTCTATTTACACGCTTGAGTGTTTGAACTTTGGCTGCTCGATCCCCTGGTTCCAGAATCTCTGGCTGATGAAAGGTGAGCAGACTGAGGAACCTGATCCTCGGAGCCTCGCTGCTCAGGAAGTGGGTGAGAAGTGTGCGAGCCACATTGTCCCGCTGCGTCTGATCAGGTCCAACGTGCTCAAAACACACAGAAAATTTTTGAAGAAAAAAACTTTTTTACATTTGCGAAAGTCAACGTCAGGTGTTCAACAATTTGTTTGTCGAAGCGGGAGCTTCGCGGCTGAAAAGTGAACCCAGAAGACAATGAAGCAATTTTTCAGCACCAAGGCTGATTCTTTCAACAGGAACTTCGTGTCATTTTCTGTGCAAGTCAAGAGAAAAAAAATGAGGGTGATTGATTTGAAGAGTACACGCGCAGGATGTTCGCAGTGGTGGGCCGGTTCCGTCGGTTCCTGAAGTTCCTCGCTCATCAGCATCAGCTTCTGAACCACAAGCACTGAACCCAGGACGGGTCCTCAGAACTTCACCGACTTCCAAGCCTCGCCAACTGCAGCTGCAGTTCTCCTCCTCCTGCTTTCTGTCTGCGCCGCTTTGTTTGTTCAAGTTATGACAAAATCTTAACCACACCTGACTGTTTGCAGTTCCTGCTCAACCCACTGCAAAAGAGAGGAATTCGACAACTGTAAACTTTCACTGTAACCATTCTGCTAATGAATAAAATCTGGGATAACCTAGCACCTCTAGACTGTACCGTCTGAAGATTTGGAGCAGCCAAAGTACCTGCAAATGTCAGTGAGGAATGAAGATCTTTCAACTGTTTTCTTAAGAAGTGACAGTTCTCGTAACAATTTGGTGTGGTATCGTCAAACCTGTAAATCTCTGCTCTTTGAGTGCTCAGCTTCGTTTATGTGCTCTTCCCCAGGGTTCAGCCCGGGCTCCAATCCATCAAAACTGTTGGTTTTTTTCGTCCCTTGCGTGTTTCTCTGGCAGCCTGGCTCCCCACATACTTCCTGAATACCATTTTTGTGCACCAATTATTTTCAGAAACGCACATTGATTATCAAGTGCTGCAGGGTCCATCGAATGTCGAATTTGCGTCAGTTAGGGTGTGGGTGAAAAAGAAAACAATCGTAGCACAATTCTAGTCACAAGACAGAAGTGTCGGTGCACACATCAAACAAACTCGCTGGACACCGCGCTGCCTCAAGTTCGTGACATCAGTTGAGTACAGACCACCAGGAATTCAATTTTCTTGCTCTCCAAAGTTGGCCGGTCCCAAGTGGTGTCACGGTTGTTCGTACTCGCGAAGTTGCCAGTTTGTGACTCGCTGTGAGGAGAGGCTATCACCCAACGACCAGCTTCATGGCGGTTCCCTCTTGACATGCACGCAAGTCAAACAAAAATTTCGGTGAGAGGTGTGCGCACTTTTGCGCAGATCTAATCGAGGAATCAACGATAAAAGTGCCACAGGCGTACAAAAGTGAACCACCATGCAGGTTTGACCGAAAAAAAGTTTTGCGTGCGCGAAGAAACTGCACGAATCCGTGTCGACATTTCAAAACCGCAACACATGGAAATGAACTTCTTTCTTGGTTCGTTTTTTTTTTTTGAGGCGATCTGTTTTATCTAAATGCACTGCATCTGTGTAAAGTAACGCGAGCTTTGAATGCGCTTCTTCACGAACTCTCTCCCGCAAAAATTGAACAGCTTCAAAGATTGGGCTGAGGAAACGAGACGCAGTTTCCCCCGTTGTAGCAGTCTCCACCCCGAGGCGGCGGTTTCATCGCAAACACCGTGTATTTGGCCGCATCCACGGACAGTTTGCCACTCGTTATGTTTCTTTGATGACTTTGCATCAGATTAAAAGCAGCAAAATATTTGCTCGTGCGAAAATAAATAGGAGCGGAGGAGCGGGCATGCGTGCGCGTCTGATGATGAGGTCTGGCTGACCAATGGCCGCAGGGCGCTGAGGTCCAGCTCCGCTGCGGTATCCCAGCACCGCGCGCCGCAGTTTCTTCTTCACGCATCACGGGAGGAGCGAGGTGCCACTCGCGCTGTGGACTGGCACGGCGAGGATGTGAGGATCGCTTTACAGACCCAAGAATGCAGTGAGCAAAACCGCACCTCAGCCATCAAACCGACATTCGAGCTGAGGTCTCTCTTCGCTCCGGTTGCAAGCGATTTTTACCGGGTGTTTGAATTTTGGACGGACGGTTGCGCGTGAATCGAAGAAACCTGTGTGAAAGCCTGGATTTCTTTCTGGAAGAGGAAAGGGAAAAAGTACTGCACTTGGGATTAAGTGGAACAGTTTTGCTCTCTCAATGAACCTTTTGTTTGGAGCCAGGAGCAGCGTTTTGAGTTACGAAGCAGTGAATTGTATGTCAACAAGAGGCGAAGTCTGCTGCTTTCAGAAAACCAGGTGAGAAACTCGGGGCGAAAACGCTACACATTCTGGATTCGCTTTATTCTTTCTTCTTCGAACAAACGCAGGCGGTCACCGCTATTTTTCGCGTATTAAACATATGAGAAAGGGAAGCGACGGATGCAGTATCGCATACTGCAGCTCTGTTGTTGCCGGCAGATTATGAAACGGTCGATTAACTGCAAATCAGCGGTACTTTTCGTAGCTTTTCTAACAAACTGCACAGCTGCAGCCGAACAGATGTGGAGAAATACGAACTCGCGATGTGCGCAGAACATCCCGATTTCACTTCTCCCAAAGCCTCACCTTGTGTCTAATGATTTCCTCTCTAAATTCGCTCTGATGTAGGAAAATTTTGGGAATCGGGACAATGCCGTGTTATCTTTGGCTCTCCCAGAGATGGATTCTCGGTTTACATTATCATGACAGGGTTACAGTCTCAGCCCAGTGATGATCTCGCTTTGTTGCGTCACTAATTTGGCGTTGCGGATTCGTTCCTAACCTTTGTCGACGCCTCCATTGGCAACATATGGCGAGTCTGAGTCGATGAGCACCACGCGCGCGCTCACCCGAACGGCTCCCCATTTTCCTCTCAGTAACTCGAGGATTTATTTATCCTTCACTTTTGAAAGTACTTTCAAACAAAAAACCGCAGGTACTCATCATGAGCCTGTGAGAAAGGTGCCGTAAAATTCAACTCGAGTGCTTTTTCCCAGAATTTGATCAGTTTGATGCGAAGTAGATTGAAGTGGGCCGGTGGGGGGTCGGGGGGACCCCTGCGACGCGCACATTTTTGCGTGATCCACGAGGTCAGTGTGGACTTGACCCCACCACCTGATTGTACATGTGTCACGCAGTGGGTCTCTCGAGTGGTCATGCGGAGGATTCCTCTCCGATCCGGCGGGATCCAGCCTGTTGTGTCTTCTTGAGGCTGATTTACACGAAGTAAAAGTGAGTTTTTACAGCAGTCGTGTTGGGTACCGTGTAATGAGGCCGGGGGAACCCCGCGAGTCAAGAGGTACTCAGGACACACTTTGCACAACCAGCTGCCAGATTTTTGATTTTACCCTCCAAGAATTTCTGAGTACAAATGATGTGCTGAGAAATTGGGGCTTCTAATTCGGCTTCTTGATATTTGCTCTGCGTGTCTTATCTTGAGACTCCCCCCGATTAACACTGTGAGACAGGTACCTGACAAGCTGCCTGTGGCAATCCACCGGCCATGGAGCTGTTTAGTGTTTACCCTGCACCAACCCAAGAATGCCAGGTTTTGCAGAGGAGAACAAAAAAGACGTGATGCATCACTTAATGAATATGACATCTGTAGACATCTGTTTTATGTTGGGCTGTGCAGTGTTTACAGTACAACCACAGCGGTTCTGCAGACCATTTCTTCGCAGCTTTGCCACCGTATTTATTTTCGCTCGGTTCCATTGTGTAATTCCCTCCAACTGAGTTTTCGTAATCACCGTCTCGATATCACTGATAGAAACGTTGAGCTATTCAGTATGTTGAGTTGAATTCCTCCAAGACTCTGATCCCTTTATTTACTATATTACAACTGACATGTGGCATCCGTACAAATTGCACTGCTCCGGGAAAAGAGCTCTTTCAACCCCCGGCATGCAGAGAAACTTTCTATTTGTAGAAGAGTGAATGTAGCTTTGGCTGCACACACAAGAAACGGACATTGCAAATATTGTCTTGCCTTGTTGTTTTGGAGTTTCCAGGTGGGTAGGTGAACTGGTCTGGGATAATGTTTGGAGACGAGATCGGGGGATCTACCCCAGTGGGGCGTGTCTGTGTGCAGCAACACAGGCTCAGAGGGGTCGAACCCCGGTGAAGTGCCCCCTCAGGCTGATGTGAATCCCAAAATCCACCTTCACCACTGTCCAGCTTATCATGAGCTGCAGAGCAGACGGATAATTCGAAACGTGTGCCCAGCTCAGGCTCTCTTGGCCAGGGCAAAGATAGGTGAGAACAGCTGAGCAAGAAAATTTGTATCATATGTCATGTCCTTTGGAATCAAGACAGCAGAATGACTTGCTTGGGTTGTCAAAAACAATTTTCTTGCAAAAGTAACCATTCTGAATTGATCTACAATCGGCTTTCTCTGGTTGGCAGTTGATGTTTTTTTCACAAAGAGAGGACAGTTTTCTGGGTCATCAGCACGGTGGGAGACCAATAATTTTATCCTCCACCCCCTGATGACTTGGCACCAACACGATAATTGCTCAACACCAAACTGCGAAGTGCTTTGCACAACCTCGTCAAATTTAGCCACTCTAATCAATGGAATTCATCAGTGATTTTGTTGCTCGGGGTTTGAGCGTCCCAATCAAACACGCACCTCTTGTTGGTTTCTCTCGCCCTCTTTGGTTCAAAACCATCGAGAGATCACTGGCGGGTGGTGCAAAGTTAAGTGCGCACAAACATACTTTAAATGTTTGCCAAACAAAATGTGCTGATGCGTTCGGATCTGTTGGTGGATCAAAGTGCCTGGCCAGGTGTTATTATCGCCCGCGCATCGCTCTCCCGAGACGCGCTGTTGTTCGCCTTATCGCGCGGCTTCGGTGAACAATCTCGACGCGCACCCCACCTCAGCGTGCAAAAAACCATCTGCAAATGAGAAACGTAGCACAAAGGGTCCACCGGCTTGGCCTGAAGTTGAAGAGACAAAACAAGTTGCAATGAATTTCTCTGCCTTGTGGACACGAAAAAGCGCACCTTGTCAAATTGAAACACAGAAGCAGTAAATTTGGACAATTCTGTGTTGTTCGTCCTGACATCTCTCATGACGGAGTCAAGAGCTTTTGCCATTGTTGATGATACACACCCAGGTAACAGCAGAAAAGAAAACCAATTCTGACTGAAAAGTTCACCATGCCCCGGCTTCGGAACTCTGACAAATTGAGCATCAAGACAAATTCCCAGAGAGCTCGGGTTCCAACTGATACCCCCTGCGAGGCCATCCAATACCAATCTTTACCACTGAAGAATGGACGCAAAGCTATTGTTTCTCCATGCCTACTCAGAACAAAGTCACAAACAATAACTTGTTTAAACAAGCAAAATTTTCCCCTCTCGAGGAGAAACGCTCAGCTGCTGAACAAGGTGAATGTAAGCAAGAATGCGCGGTGTGCAGAAAGTTCGCGGACCTGTATGCAGATATGATAGGTCTGGACTGAAACCTGTTCCTTTCTGGCTTTCAGTCTCCATGCACAACGAGGTGTTCTGGCCCCCATGTGCAAGCAGGAGTGAAATGAAGAAATTACAATATTTTGCCACCCGTAACAGTCGCACAATTTGTGTTGCTCGTTAAATATTGTTTCTCCAAACTGTCTGACATGAGGTTGTTTTCCGAGTTATGCTGAAGCAAAGCCAAAACATCCGCAAACTAGAGCGCAAAGACTTTCACCATGTCACAGGAATCATTGACGGCCACGTCCTGGCTGGTAGATCTACAGAAGCGAAAGCGCGTAAAATCACGTGGCCCCAGAACAGCATTTCTCGAAAGTGGTCGCAGGTTCACAGCGAACCAATCGCGCCAACACTCACAAACAGCACTGACAGACAAACAAAGCGAACGTTGCGCGTGAAAGCCAAATCTGGATGCAATTTACCATATCATAATAACGCATTAGCCAATTCCTTGCAAAAGCAAAGGGGTAATTTTTCTAACCCAAAAGTGACGTACTATCGCAGGTGCGGCCTGCGAGCCACTGATTCATCAAGTCGGACTGCAACCCGACCCCGTGTTTCAATATTTAATATTCGAGCGCAGGGCGGTGGTCGATTGAGTCCTGCATACCTCAAGATTTTGAGCGGGATTGACTTTACCCGGGGAATTCTTTCGCAACCCTCCGCAAGTCACGGCCGCTGTTGAGGCTGAAGGATCCTCGACCGCGTTTCTTGCGCTGCGGTGGAAGAAAGAAAAGCTGCGTCTGCGCGCAACAGATTTCCAGCGGATACGAGAGAGTATTGCGTGTAAAATATCTACGAGATCTCCAGCTGAGGTCATTCCGTCTTGGGCAAACTCCCGTGGCGGGGAGACGCTCGTGGCACTGACCCGTGAGTAAAGAGGTGATCACCACGAGCGCAGCGCTGGAGAGCTCTTCGCTCACTTGATAAAACATGATCGGGGGAGACAGAACGCGCTTCTTGAGATCAAATACAATCAGACGGATGCGGAACCGCTGCGGCGGCAGAGGCAGTGGAAGGAAACACGGTGTTTGGGGTGGATCTGTCACAGTGGGACTGCGGGGGAGGCAACCAGGGAGACATTGATCCATCCAACAGATTTGTTTTCACACACGGAATACGCAGAATTATGAGCTAATATTCGATCTGACCTTTTCTTGCATTTCAGAGTGAGTGAGGGAGGGTTGGCTGCCGTGAAACATACCCTCTGCATCTGGTCATGATGGAACTAAGCGAGTACATAAACAACGGCTCGGCTTTATGAGAGAGCAGCTTGAGTTAAGTAAAGATTTACTTGACGTAAAGAAGTGGGAAACAGTGTAATGACTTGGCAATTCGCTTGTCAACACGACCAGGGCGGAGCACACGTGACCAGGGCGGGGAGCACGTGACTGGACTGCGTGAGGAACTGACCCACTGATGCGCGCACGGAATTAAGCGAAGATTTCTTCAGGATCGATACCCTATTATCGCCAGTGGCTCCCGGGAGAACATCTGCGGCTCAGGTCGCATTACGGAAAGTGGAGATTAAATTACTCGAGCCACTCACAGGAGGATGGAGTATCCGGCGGACCCGCAGTATCCGTACCCGGGACCTCTCGACGGCTATCCCGATCCGGACGACACGTATCCGGGACCGATGGATTCGTATCAAACGGGACCCATTCTGGATCCCAACATGCGTCCGTTCGGTCACGATGAAATGGACATCGACGAAGATGATGTGCGCTTGGATCCGTTCAAGGGACCCCAGATCCAGAACGTCGCGGATAATCTGTCGCTGATTCTGGGCAATTCCTCCACGTGGATCTTCGGCGCCACCGAGGATCGTGTCGTCCTCCCGATCCTCCTCTCCCTCATCGGGATCGTCGCCGTTCTCGCCAATCTCATCACCATCTTCACGATCGTCGCCTTCAAGCGCATGCGCAGCGGTCCGAACCTCATGCTCCTCAACATCGCCGTCGCCGATCTCCTCTTCATCGCGTTCTGCATCCCGACCTCCATCATGACCCACGCCGTCCCCAGGGAACAGGGGAATCGCCTCACCGAGGGAGTCTGCAAATTTGTCCATTACATCATCTTCGTCAGTGTTTACGTGGGGATCTACACCCTTGTGATAACGTGTATATTTCGCTTCTTCAGCGAGGTACTGTCCGCTAGGTTTATGTCGCTGCTCACCAAGAGCAATGCCGTGATATCGAGCGTTGTCATCTGGATTGCTTTCCTGGTGTCGCACCTTAACCTGTTGATGCAGGCGGACTCCGAGATCTTCCAAGAGCCCTTCATCTGCGTTCACACCGAGAGTCTGATTGACCAGACGCAGATGAAGACGCTCTGGGTGACGTTTCTGAGCTGCGCGTTCCTGCTGCCGCTGCTGACGGTGTCGCTGCTGTCGGCACTGACGGTGCACAGTCAGCACCGGGACCGCGGCCACGCGCGACGCCGTGATGCCTACGAGCCGGACTCGAGCGAGAAACGCCACAAGCGCGACCTCACCACCGTCATCATGGCCGTCATGGTCGTGCGTACGCTCTTCTGGGTCCCCGTCCAGATCTTCGTGCTCATCGATGTCTTCGGCGTCTCGGACATGACCGAGCTCTACCGGAAAGCGGAGATGCTCGGCGTGTGCTGCGCATTCGCTGGCGCATGCGTGAACCCCGTCATCTACAACTGCGCGTCACGTGATTTCCGGTTCTGCTTCCAAGAGGTGATGGCGTGCCTCTTCTGCAAAGCGAAGCCGGAGAAACCGCACTACAAGGACGACGGATCAGATATGAACGAGACCATCATGTCCATCCTGTCGGATAGCAACAACCACATCAACTACGGTTGATCTGACTGATGCAATACTCAGCTCTTGTGCGTTTTTCTGCTGAAAGAGACGCTTTGGTTCCGATTGGGATCACACGGACGTTACATTTTACATTTTGGCTCGCGCAACCAAACGAATGGATGTGAAACCCGTGGATACCAGACAGCGTGCAATCCTTGTTGCTCAAACAGCATCAGTGTCAGCATCAGCATCAGAAACCAAGCTGCGCCAGATCTGAGCCTCTCAATGAGGGGATAAATCCACAGATGTGCGCAGAGAGGGTCTTGTGCGAGAACAACGTGCGCGCACTGAGCCCTGGTGCAAAAACTGCGAGGGAACTTCTCCCTGCCCTGCAGGCCTGCATGTTCAGCTGAAGTTTTACAGGAATAATTGTCAGAGAATAGTCATTTGGGCTTTCGCTCCCAATTTTTCTTTCACACTTAGCTGAAGTTACACTTGCGAGATATAACAATCACATTTGTTGTAAGTTATGATAGATGGATAAATGTACGTGGAAAGCAAATCATGATTTTGCTTTCTTTATTTCTGACGTGAAGCGATAAAAATGATGAAGAGGTGCACGGTATAGACAAACCCCGCTCAACCCTTCATTCCTGCTCTATTTTTGATCATATTATTAATATTTGTCTGCAAGATAGCGCTGGGATCCGATAAGATACCACAGGTAACATTTAGGCATCCTTTGACCCTCGAAAATAATCATTTAGTCTTCAGTATCAGGAGAGACAGATGGAGTCTTTCACTCGGAGCAGCTTCTATGTTGAAAATGCAGCAACACCAGATAGCTTTGGTTAGCGTGGCAGGTTACTTTACGTGTGTTTCTTTGAATATGTCAAACGATGAAGACTAGGTGTAACGAAAGCGAAGCCTCTTCACCTGATGGGTTCCCGAAGCAAGGTGCAGCCCTCACGGCCAACATTAGCAAGACTCACGTAAAATTGGCAGGTATCTATTAGCCAGATTTGTTATCCTTCTCACCCACTAGAGATACTTATTTCTTTCAAACAAGGCTTTTTTGCTGCGGAGAGGAGAGCACGACAGTGATGGACCAGATCTCTTTCTGTCACGTTCCTCTCACAGGTGGACAGCGTTCGGTCGGAGCGCGATGCGCCCACTTTCTCCGCAATCATGTTGCGCGCTGCTTCCTCCACTTCTGCCGGCGAAAACGAACTGTTCTGCGCGAACGTGTCAGACAAATCAAACTAAAAGTGTAACCAAAGTCGTCAAAGATTCTTTTCTGACTTTTCGTAGTGTTTGTCTACCTTTTCCGCTGGTTCCAGTCACAGGTTCTACAGACGACAAGCAAACGTGAACGTGAATCATTAAAGTGGGGTGCCAACATGTTCTCTCTGCGCGAAGACAAAGTTTCATGCATGGCGAACGTCTGATGCCCCAACGTGTTGCACAGAGACGTTACGCAGCGCGCCACTGCCACGCAATAGCCAGGTTCGGCAAACCTGAAACGTAGACGTACACGTAGCCGTAGACCTACAATCTCACCCTGCAGGACACACCACAGACAAAAACTGGTTTGTCTTTCTTCGGTGAACAAAAATTTGATGTTCTCTTCAGCTATATCATGGTTTTGGTATGCTCAAAAGCACAATGAAAAAGGTCCTTCTAATCAGAGACAAAACATTCTGAGGACAAAATTTATAGTGCCAGTACTTCGTGGAGTATTTGTCCCCAGGGAGTGAATTGCTATGTGTACGTTCACGTGTACATCAACGTTTCGTGTTTGCCGAACCTGCCAATTTGGCAGAAACATCTTGCGCGTGAACCCCGAGCGAAACGTCAAACCACGAAACAGCGGAGTAAGTGGATGAGCATCGCTCCGCTTAGTCTGTCTCGAGTGTGTGTACGTACGTGAGCCCCCTCCCGGTGCTGGGTGTACGAGTCGGGTTCACATTCGCCGTACATCTCCGCATCAAAGATCCGCATACGCAGTTATGATCCCTTGACTCGTATGACGCCTGCAAAGAAATAAAGGTTAGTTTGGTTTACTCAGGCAAAGGACCCTGATACAGAGTGACTTTTGATACATTGCAGTATTTATCTCCCAGCAGTGCTCAGCCAAAATAATCCGACATACAATGCGAGAGTGGTTCACATCTCCTCGTAAAAATGAGAGGAAACAGAATTCCTGTTAACAAGGCAGAGTACAAAAGTAGATTCCATGGGAATTTATTCAGTAGTCGGGTTAGAAGTTAAGTAACCTCCGATACACTATGCCTCTCCAGTGAAAAAAAAACTTTTCTCGTTCTGTTCTGCGTGGCAAAAATAGCGAAGTTTACTTCCACGTGAAGTCATTTACGCGTTGCTCGATAGTTTTACGCAAGTTGGGGTTGTACCTGGAAAAACACACAAATTGGACTGTGTCCTGGCAGTGGTTTTTAGGTGATTTGAGGTGGGTTGCACGATTTGAGCCAAATCGGTGCGAGCCAAATCGAAGCACCTATAGGCAGTGCCTTCCAAAAGTATGTCTACAGCACAAAGCTAGATGAAAGATAGAGTGATCGGCTTCAGTTTGCGCATGTGTAAAAATGTGTAATGGTCATGTAGCTGAGTGATAATACCAGGTTAAGGGCAAAAGAAACTGAATAGTACTTGCCCTTAACATGTTTTCCATCAAAATTTTTCCATCTATCAACTTTTTCAAAAAAAAATCAAAATGATAAGTGCCACTTAAGTGTTTGCTAATTTTTAGAAACATTTTTTCCCCAATTCTGAATGTATTGATCACTTATTGACCACATATTGGTTGTACTTAAGGGTGATCAAAAGTGATTCTTGCTTAATTTTTTCACTTGTTTCTGAAAAATATTACTGAATATGAAATATGGGTAGCTCAAGATTTTCTTCCACAGATCTAAAATTAATTTCAAGCAATTGATCTTTCATTGGAAATGTATTGGTTCTGATTGGAGTGAATTCAAAGTGATTGGTTTCTTCTTTCTCAGCTCAATATGACTCGTCAAGTGTTTTTAGACTTAGGTATACTATTTCCAAATATTTTCCATTCATTGTGTATTGATTTTCATATATTGATCAGGTATTGGAAAAATATTGGCTCTGATTGGAGCTGATTGTAAAAGATTACTTTGTGATTTTTCAACTTAATAACAAAGATCTTGTTGTTCTGTCCTTATCCTAATTCATGAAAATGTTCAAAGATTACTCACTTAAAATCAGAACTGAAAAGAGCTATATATTTCCAATAACTGATCAATATGTAATGATGAAGAGGAATGGTCAGAAACAAGGGGGAATTGTGTCAAAGAACAATAATTGAGTCATAGAGAGTCAGAAAATCATAGAACAATCACTTCCAATCAGGTCAACCAGAGCCAATATAATTCCAATACCTGATCAATATGTCAAAATCAATACACAATAAATGGAAAATATTTGGAAATAGTATACCTGAGTATAAAAATACTTGACAAGTCATATTGAGCTAAGAAAGAAGAAACCAATCACTTTGAATTCACTCCAATCAGAACCAATACATTTCCAATAAAAGATCAATTGCTTGAAATCAATTTTAGACCTGTGGAAGAAAATCTTGAGCTGCCCATATTTCATATTCAGTAGAATTTTTTCAGAAACAAGTGATAAAATTGAGCAAAAGTCACTTTTGATCACTCACAAGTGTCACCAATATATGGTCAATAAGTGATCAATACATTCAAAATTGGGGAAAAGATATTTTTAAAAATTAACAAATATTTAAGTGGTACTTATCATTTTGAATTTTTTTGAAAAAGTTGATAGACAGAAAAATATTGATGAAAAACATGTCAAGGGCAAGTACTGTTCAGTTTCTTTTGCCCTTAACCTGCTATTATCGCTCACTTTCAGTAAGATATGCAGGGGTGCTTCAGCAGGGCTCTCTTGTCCTATATACATTGAACTTTGTGGTCTGCAGCAGTTTCATGGTCAAGATAAGAATTGATTGAGGACCTTTTGGGCTCTTTTGGTTCATTTTGGGTTGGGGATAATGCGCGAGGAAGGAATTTGTCAAATTTGAATTTTTAGGTTTCTGAGGTCAAAAAGGTCAATTTGGAAGTGTAGGAAAAATGGGGTGTGGATGTAGAAATGTCTCCGTATCTCAGAAGGCACAAATATTTGGTGAAAGAAGTATATTGACAAAATGTAG
>JAAUXT010059479.1_pt1 | contig 15279 bp, 16 predicted proteins | sample 7278171 | NCBI WGS metagenome assembly JAAUXT01 (sample SAMN14350112, study PRJNA611818) | marine sediment metagenome | isolation source: surface marine sediment (1.8m) | place: French Polynesia: Moorea | collected 2018-08 | reverse complement strand
TCACATCATTGCAAACTAATTTTGGAAAACTCGAGCATCCCCTCACTCTCGAGTTAAAAAAGCAAAAGAAATACATCTACCCAGTTTGACTCTGTAAATCATTGGTAAAGTGCACTCGCACAATCTGATCCGAATTTCTGACAAAAAATGAAAAGGAAACGCCAAGTGTGCACCAAGTAACGGGCCCTAATACTACTCACAACACACACACACACACACAAACACGCACACACACACAACACACACGTACGTACACACACTTGTAACTCCAGAAAAAACGTTCACCTGAGTTTGGGACACGAATGCAGGAACTTGGAATCGCGCCCCTGTATTGGAGGTTGACTCCCCGCCCCAAACCCTGGACCCTCCCTGCACTCAGCTGTGCATAAGCTGTCAGCCCCCGTCCGCCAGACAGTCCCATCGGTATCAGGTCACACAAAAACGTTTTCGTTTCCAAGAACGTGGTGAGAATGAATGTGTTCGCACTTGATAACGTCGTCGCTACGTCGAGGTGAGGCTGGCCAGGGACTCAAGATGGCTTCACTCCAACTCAAGTGGGTGGCTGTTGAGGATTGTTTTGTGTGGAGTGAGACAAAGGGCGTGGCATTGGAATCGAGAAACCAGAAACTTGAGGCAAGGTCGATGTTCTGAGTGGGCCTGTCTGTCTGTCTATCTATTTGTTTGCTTGTTTGTTTGTTTGTTTGTCTGTCTGTCATGTGTTCTGTGTCACAGGGAGAGAGAGACAGACAGACAGACAGACAGACAGAGAGAGTCTGTCTGTCTGTCTGTCTGACCTGTTTGGCAGTGTTTTGTCAGGTGGAGTGAATTTGCAGCTGTTGAATTTGGCTCCGTGGCTGTTTTTTTTTTTCGTGTGTGTGTGTGTGTGTGTGTGTGTGTGTGTGTGTGTGTGTCAGTGTGTTATTTATTGCTCGGAACCACTGAGCTTCGGCGGTTAGTGGTTCACCGTGGAGTGAACAGCTGACGGATCCAGCTCCGGAGATACTGATCGGGTGTGCTTGGTGCAGACGGGTCAGATGGATGGATCACCCGCCCGCTGTAAACTGGGCTCCTGTTGTTCCTCTGTGAGTGTAGATCAGCGGAAGGAGAACAGGCCTGAGCCCGCCTGTGGACGGAGAGAGACGGATCGCCCTGTCAGGATCAGGATCAGCCCGTCCGGTTAGAGGGAAGAGGAAACGTAGTTGTGTGTGTGTGTGTGTGTGTTTGTGTGTGTGTGTGTGTGTGTTTGCGTGTGTGTGTTTGTGTGTCACAGTGTGTGTGTGTGCCTGTGTGCGCTGCTGCTGTGTTTGCTCGAGTAACGTGACGTGGTGTGTGTGTGTGCGTGTGTGTGCGCATGTGTGTATCTGTGCCACGGAGTATGTTGTGGTTGTGCTTGTGCGTGTGTGCGTGACTGACTCAAAGCAGAAATGACTCATGAGGGGAAGCTAGAATGAGAGACATACAGACATAAAGACAGCCAGACAGAGAGTGACCCGTCAAGGAAATGCAGGTTCCCGGAGCAATCTGGAGAGACGACGGTCACTGCTGTGTGTGTGTGTGTGAGTGTGTGTGAGAGTGTGTGTGTGAGTGTGTGTGCGTGCGTGCGTGTGTGTGGTGGCGGTGTGAGCGTGATTGGTGGCGGTGTGTGTGGTGTGTTGGTATTTCCCTGCGCTTTTTCACACCGCGTCCCTCCTACGGAATGCGGAATTTGTGTGTGTGTGTTTGTGTGTGTGTGTACGTGTGTGTGGTTGCGGTATGCGTGTGAATGGTGGTGGTATTTCCCTGTGCTTTTTCACTCCGCGTCCTTCCCTGCTGTATGCGGAGTCACGAGTGACTCGTTTGAAGCGGCAAAACGAGATTTACAGCCGCAGTGAGAGAGACGCGTGATGGAGGCAGGGATGAGTTATGGAATCGTTCCGGACTCCCAGTCCCGAAGCGCGCTGGCGTCAAATTGACTCTCATGGATTGTGCGCGTCGCGTGACGTGGGTTTTCAATTGTCAGGCCGCGTATTGTCGGTCCACGTTTAGAGTATGACGTTTTTGACAGAACTTTTCTGAACGCGAAACTACATTTGTCCGTCCACACAAGACGCACACACACGCACACACACACTCACACACACACTCACACACGCGCGCACACAAGCACACACACACACACACACTCACACACACTCACACACAAGCACACACACACTCACACACACACACACATGGAGGAAGAAAGACCGGGAAAGCGAGATAGAGAGACAGACAGACAGACAGACAGAGAGGGAGAGAGAGAGAAGAGTGGAGAATGAATGAGAGGGAGAGAGAGAACTTCTGAGAGAGAGAGGGAGCGAGAGAGAGAAAGAGAATGAATGAGAGGGAGAGATAGAGAGAACTTCTGAGAGAGAGGGGAGGGAGAGAAAGAGAGAGAGAGAGAGAGAGAGAGGGGGGGGGAGGGAGAGAAAGAGAGAGAGAGAGAACAACAATGAGAGAGAGAGCAGGAACAGCAACTGCCCATCCGTGGCGTATCCAGTCTGAACCCTGCGTACGATGTTCTCTACCCTTCATTCAGTGGAGTCTATTTTCTAGGGGCGTGAGCTTCAGCGGAAGGGCGGATCCACTCAGCCCGCTGCAGCTACAGTAATTTTTGGCAAATTGTTGCCAAGATAACGAAGACACAACTCAGTGGAGAAACAAACGGTTTGAATGCGAATCCAGCTGCTCGCTGCACTGTGAAAACATTGTTCGTCCAGCTCAACACTGTAAAAACACTGCGTTCAACAGTCGTATCTTTCACTGGATCTTGGAGTGACCTTCCTGTCTCCGTTCTTCCGGGATTGGGGCCCGTCCACGGTCAAGCACGAGGCTGCACAGGGCAAGAGGGTGTGCGCACTTTTCACTGAAGCAACGAAGCGCCTGTTTATTTGTGGACGCGTGTGTTATGTGCGACGCATCCAATTCGCTGATGAACGCAGGACGCACACAGACGTGTCGTGATGTGCGTCGCTGCGCAAACGAGGACGCCGTGCTCAATGACCTGGGTTCAGTGGGCAACGCGCAACGCAGCTCCTTTTCACCTGCACAGGATGCGATATTGGACGTATCCAGGTGCGCCCCGGTTCCCTTCCCCTCATTCACACCGCGTGTGCCAGGGCATTACGCCCATCAAGGTCACAGCGCACCACATTGGGTTTCACCTGTCCGAAGTGGTTTGATAAAGGGTGTTGCTGTTACTTATGAGTACCATACACCACAAACGGGTCCCAACCCCCAACCGTGCACGGTGTGAAATGCGTCATGCGCTCGGGGTGAACGAAGGGTTGTCCTCAAGACTGGAGGCGACTTTGCCGTACGTCTCGCCTGCAGACGCACCAGTTGACGCACACTGCGTGCATTTCAATGCGGAAAGACGCCTCCAGTGCCTTCGCAGCCTTGTCTGTTTCAGTGCACAATGCGTGACGGACCCAGTGTGCTCCAGGCCTCAGCTCCACCTCACTCCGCGCCGACTCTGCGATTTGTATCGACTTTAGAACAGCAGACGTTTTTTCCTCCATTGTTTGGTTTCCACACTCTCCGTACATTCCAGAGTCTGGTGGTATCTATCTCTCTTAGCAGTGGGAGGTGTGGGGCGGATTCAAAATGTGGTTTGGGGACGTGACCCCCCCCCCACTGCCGCCCGAAAGATGTTTGCACCAATAGTGCAAAAATTTGAAGAAGTGTGCTTTTGCCAGGGGTCTGGAACCTGCATGGACCTTGGGCCTCTGCATAGGAGTGAGGTTCTCGAGCAGCCTGGAGACACAGCGTTACGCTGAGGACTTTACCATGTGAGGAACGCAAGGTGCAGAGCTGATGTGCAGGGAAATCGACCAACACGCGACCCGACACACGTGCACGTGCACGTGGAGTTTTGTCCGCCTCAGCAGTTGTTGCTACTGCTCTGTGTGTGTGTGTGTGTGTGTGTGTGTGTGTGTGTGTGTGCGTGTGTGTGTGCGTGTGTGGCTGTTCTGTTGCTCACAACTGCCGACGTTGCGCGTCTGTGTGCACGCATCAACAACGCTGCGTTCCCTCAACCTCTTTGCACTTACGCCTTGTCCACACAGGTTCCGTCTGGTGTTCCGTCGCAGTTGTCCGTCATGGAACATGAACTTTGCGAAATGTGCTCTTGCGGGGGATGGAACAATTTCCACCACACAGGTTCCGTGATGGAACATATCACTCACTGCACGAATTTTTGTTCCATGGTCGCGTGGCGTTCGCGGCGGAACCTGTGTGGACAGCCCGTTGCACAGTTTTGAAGCACGCTTCCGGTCATTGTTGCCCAACAACAGCTTCGCGGGTCACTCGGTCCAGGCCGGACCCTGGATGCCCCGTTAGGCCCCTGGAGGGGGCCACGCATGCGCATTAATATTTCAATACAGCAACACATGAAAACGGGCGCATGTTTACGAGTCTCTGGGCAGCGTCCGCCGGTTTCCCTGACAACGAGCAAATTCACCCAAGCAACAGAGGGGAACAACCTGACCAGAAATCCAGCCTGAACGCGGTTCTGCCCAAGAAGAGAGTCTGTTCCCTGGATCCGATGATGGTGGTGCGAGAGTTGGACGAGCTGGACGGAATTTGCAGTCAACGTTGATGCCTGAAGTTCGTCGCCATTTTGCTTCAAATGAATAAACGACCAAGATTTCCTGCGTGAAAAACGTAGCAACCTTGAGCAAACGAGAGGATTGAGAGGGCACTTCTGGTGGGTCGTTTCTCTGTACAAGTCTCACACTGGAGGCGTCACTCCCTGTGCACGTCATTGGGTGCTGCGTCCTAAAGCACTGGAGGCGTCCTTTGGCGAATCTGTGCATTCCAAGTACAGGCGCAGGGTCCGTTGGTTTACTCTTGCAGACACACTGCGTATCCAGTGCGAGGCTGACGTGTTACAACGCGTGATACGTGGCACATCGAGCGTGAAACAGACGTCATATAAACGTTACGTCGTGCCAGTTAGCTGTCCTGCGCAGACACACAACGCCTGGCGCATCCAGTGCGACGCAACGTCTGCTGACGTGTGACGTCGCGCGACGCATCGAGCGTTAAAGGTGCGTCATGTGACGCTTCATCGTGCCAGATGACGTTTTTGCGCAGGCACACAACGCGTGCGTGGTGCCACCAGTACGACGCAGCGGAGAAGGACACAACGCGTGACGCACACAGTGCGACGCAGCGTGTTCCAGCGCGCGACACGTGACGCACCCAGTGTACAGCTGGCGCCAGCGGGCCCCATGAGCACATGATGAACATTTCCCATAAAGCAGGATGAAAACGACCCATAACGGGCGGCTCGGGCTCGTGTTATGGCTGCGCGCGAGGTGTGCAAACTCCATGTTATGGCTGTTTCGCCTCTCATAACGGTAAGAGATGTCATGGCGGATCCAGGGGGCTGCTCACAGGGATGAATGAGGGAGGCAGGAGAGAGACCGAGGGAGACAGAGAGAGACAAGAGACAGACAGACGAACAAAAGAGAGAGGGGAGAAAGACAGAGAGAGACACACACACAGAAAAAAGAAGGAAGGCACGCGTCGTCACTGGGTGCACCAGGAATTGCATCCTTGTCTGAGTGAAAAGGGATGGAGATCGAGAGAGAGAGAGAGAGAGAGAGAGAGAGAGAGAGAGAGAGAGAATGGCAAAACTTTGGTCATGGGACCTCCATTGCTGTTGGGGAGGGCTGAAGGGTTGGTGGCACAGAATGTCGGGGGAGTCAAAATGTTGGGAGGGACAGCCAGGGCGCAGAGATCCTGCACCCCGGACGCACCCCTGACTCTGGATCCGACTGTGGATCTACCCCTGCGGCGTCGCAATATTGGGAGATACACCGCGAGTTGATGGGAAACTCTGTTATCTGTTTGTCTTTGTGCGCGTCAGCAAATTGCTATTGCGGAGCAATAAAAAAGAGGTGTGAATAGGGAATTGCGCACACAGGGTCCGGGCGGGTTCACACTGCGCGCGGCGTGCGTGGTGCCCCCTGTGCTGGGCAACTGGTGTTGCGTCATCTGAGGCGCGATGCATGTGTGTGTGTGTGTGTGCGTGTCTGTCTGTCTGTCTGTCTGTCTGTTTGTCTGTCTGTCTGTCTGTCTGTTTGTCTGTTTGTCTGTCTGTCTGTCTGTCTGTCTGTCTCTCTGTCTGTGTGTCTGTCTGTCCTTGTGTGTGTGTGTGTGTGCGTATGTGTGTGTGTTGTGTGTGTGTGTGTGTGAAGCGAGCGCGTCGCATGCGCTTTTACAGCGGTGCAGGGACGCGACGCACGCCGCGTCCAACGCTTTGCTGTACCCGCAGCATACCCAGAGAACCATGGAAAAACCAGACTCGCCGACGTCTGTCTGTTCTCAGCTTCTTTACGAGTTCGCACTCCAGCTTTTTGTCCAAGCCACTTCAGGTTTTTGCCGCACATTTGTTCGGTCAACGAACTGTATTTTCGTGCGAGTGTTTTCGCTGCGTCGAGAAACTGAAGAGACCATCATTCGGAGGACGCTTTGTGGTGGACGGGAAGTGACTCCATTGTGCCGGAAGTCGCAGCTCACGTGAACCGGAAGTCATCGCTCCCATCATTTCGACAGCAGCGGGAACTGGGAGCACGACCAACAGTCCCTTCCACCTTTGTAGCTTTCCTGTTCGGAGTTGCTCCCCTCTCAGGATTGGACCACAAGGAACCGGGTTGTTTCCCTCCCACGGACCCACTGGACGGCACGTGTCTGCAGGTCTAGCCTGACCGAACTATCGCACGTCCACGCTTGGTACTGAAATTGCCGTCTCCTTTCATGTTTTGCTGTTGCACCATTTTTGAACAGTTTCATTTTCGCATCAGCCCAGCCCTGGGTCTCAGGATCCGTAACCGCCCCCCCCCCGCCGAAGAAAGACAATCCAGCCCTCCCTTGCTCCACGATACTCACAGAGTCAGACCTGCTGTTCTCATACGGAACGCATTTTGTGCGTCGTGTTTATCACCGCTCCGAGGGGGGCCAGCTCTGTGGTTTAGATTTGAAACGTTTTTTTCCCGCGCTCCTGGAGCAAACACAATTGTGTCCAGGGACGGATCCAGGGGACCCATGGGGGTCTGCCCCCTTGCCCTGGGGGTTGATACAGCACGGCGTCCAGCGGTAGATCCTGGTGCCTGAGGGGCCGACCCTGACCCCATGCTTCCTGGAGCAAACCGCAGCAGTAAGGGTTTTCACATTGGTGACGCAGCGACAAAAAATTAATGCCTGCCTCAAAAATTTGTGATCGGTCTGGACTGATAATTTGATGCTCTCCATTGGGCGTCATGTTGACTTTGATGCCTGCGCATCAAAATTTTGATGCGCGCATCAGAAATTCTGATCCAGGGGCCTGAAATCCCCACGCTGACCCCATGCTTCCGGGGGCGACGTTGGAGGGTCAGAAGCCCCCCGTTGTCAAAACTTCCTGTGAGGAGTCCCCCCCCCCCCAATGATTGCCCTGTGGAAACTGTGCATATTCAGGGTTTTCACACAGATGATGCAGTGTCAAAATTTTGACACGAGAGCAGGATTGGACTGGGTCATTTATTTGATGCTCTCCATTGGGCGTCATGTCAAATTTGACGCCTGCGTGTGTCAACAATTCTGACGCCGCCCAGCCTGTGTGAAGACCCTTGTGCAAAACTGCCCGTGGTGACAGGGTCCCCCTCCCTGACCCAACCCTGGATCCACCAATTGACTCTATCTCCAGGTTATTTGCTGCGGTTTTGCGCTCGCACCGGGGGTAGACACAACACGCTATCGCTCTCACATCGCACACGCGATAACGCTTCGCGAAATGTACACAGTTTATGAAAAAGAGAGTTTATGAGGCATTGTGTTTCATACCCACACCGGATTGCGGAGGGCGGAGGGGGGGGGGGTTTGTTCACATGCTGTATTGTAGCCACAGAGAGACTGAGAGTTTGGTCCCGCCCCACTCCCAGAGAACCGATCCTACTTCTGAGAAATTTTGAAGATGGAATTTTTTTGGCGGGGGTGGATCATGAGGTTGCTGCATCAGGGTACAAATGCGCCCCTGCCCCTGGGTGCACCCTCGCCCCCGTGATTACCCTGACCCTTGGGGTACACCCCTGCCCCTGCAGGTGCACCTGCAGCTCCCTGGGAATGCAGTGCCCCCCTGGGTGCGCCCCTACAGCTGGGTGTACCCATGCCCCTGGGGGCACCCTGCCCCTGGGTGCACCCTACCCTGGATGCACCCCTGCCCCGGAGATCGCCCTGTCCCTTACATGTGTCCCTGCCCCCAGGATGCACCCCTGCCCTTGGTGTTACCCTGGGTGCACACTCCTGTCCCTGGATATGCCCCTGCCTGTGGATACGCCTGATCAGGTTCTGGATGCCTTGGTGTCTGGGTGCCCCCTTCGGGTGTTTTGTGGGTATTTCCCTGGTGTTTTCGCACGGGGTGGGTGGGTGGTATTGTTTCCGTAGGGTGTAGTGTTGATGGGCCGACGCGTTCTACGCGTCTCTGTTGTGTGGAACGTCTGCAGGCGAACACCTCCCAACTCCAGGCCATCCACGATTGGGTCTGACTGGATCACGATGTCGACGTCACTGCTGCACTGGCAACATCAAGACCTGACTGTGACGTCGACGTCGTGACTAGATCACGACGCATTGGCCATGTGACTGGGACCATTTTTTTTTCAAGAGCGTTATGAGTATCTCCAGGGCCTGGACCAGGACCAGCTCAACTTTGCATGAAATCAGGTCCGTTTCTGATTGAACCCTGATCAGGCCCCCCTGAGGATCATGGTCTGACCCTGGCTGGGTCTCGGAAGGATTGGATTCCATTGAGAACCGGGACGTGGGTTTGGCGCCCTCTCCAACTCAGATCCTGCATCTGAGGAGATGCTCGGTGTCCTTGTCGCTTGAGCCCTGGATCCTTTTCCGTTCCCCCGAATTGACCTTCTGACCATGGCAAAGCTTGTTTATTGCTCGTGTCTTTTCGTCCCCAATTCTCCCACGGTGATTGTGTGTGATGTTCTCACACAGCGCGGTGTTGTCTCGGGGACTGATACCTGCGTGGATCAGGTGTGGATGTCATGTCAACATGCGCTGTAAACAAACAACACGTGTGTGTGCAAACATGACGGGGACGGCGCGTTCACACGGTCCGTGTGTGTGTGTGTGTGTGTGTGTGTGTGTGTGTGTGTGAGTGTGAGTGTGTGTTGTGTGTGTGTGTGTGTGTGTGAGTGTGTGTGTGTGAGTGTGTGTGTGTGTGAGTGTGTGCGTGTGTGAAGGTGTGAGACAGCGTGTGTCTGTGTGTGTGACGAAGTGTGCATGCGAGAATGTACAAGAAACTTTTGGGTATGACAGTGACAGGAGAGGGTGCATGTGACAGAGAATGCACACATATGAAAAAGACCTGTGTGTGTATGTGTGTGTGTGCATGTGTGCCCATGTGCCTGAGGTGGGTGTGCAGACATAGGTCTTTTTCAATTGTCAGAATTCAATTCCACAGCCGTGCAGTCGTCAACGGATTGAATGAGAAGGTGGACGCAGGGGCGGACCCCGGGGAACTGAGAGACTGGACCTTGGCCGGGTGCCTGAGGGCCGGTTCATGAGAAGGGGTCGGGGCTGGGTCCAGGGTCTGAGGGGCAGACCGTGCACGGGGTTCTGGGGCCGGATCATGTTGACCTGAGGTTGATCATGGGAAGAGGCCGTGGACGTAACCCAGAGATGGCCCCGCCTCATGGAACCCCCAACCCGAGCTGAGTTTGTTTTGGATATCACAACCCAACCAACCCCCCCCCCTTTGTTCCCAGCGGTCGCACCCTGTTGACCAAACCCTGGATCCTCCCCTGCTGTTCGCCATGCAGTGTGATCACACAATGAATGCACACATCATAGAGTCGCATTGGATTCAGTATTGGCTTCAATTAGCTGATAAACGAGCTGTGATGGAGTCGCGTGGCAGCATGGCGACATGTATCGGGCTGTTAGAGATGACAAAGGATACATTGACTGTGGTGTGCAACATGGCCCCCGTGTGTGTGTGTGTATGTGTGTGCGTGTGTGTGCGTGTGTGTGCGCGACCGTGAACGCAGCGCATGACGTGTCCAACACGACGCGACGTCCATTGACGGGTGCAGGGACGTGACGCAACACATATCCAGTGTTAATCACGCCAGACTCGCCCAGCGCGTCCAGTGTGAACCCTACACAGGAGGTGTGTGTGTGTCGTATATGGGAGGTATGCGTGCGCTTCCCTGCACAGGAGGTGTGACGCACGTTCATTGTGCGTGTGCATTGTGTGTGTGTGTGTGTGTGTGTGTGTGTGTATGTATGTGTGTGTGTTTGCGTGTGTGTGCGCGTGTGTGAGTGAGTGTGTGTGTGTCTGTCTGTCTCTCTCTCTCTCTCTCTCTCTCTCTCTCTCTCTCTCGCTCGCTCGCTCTTTTTCTCTCTCACTGGTGTTACGTGTGAACAGAGACGAGACCGAATAAGGAATTTCCCCACTTTGAGGTCAAACACCGCTGTGGGTGGCGCCTGCGTTTCGCGCTGGACAAACGGCGTCGCTTAGGAACGCGCCTCACAGTACTTCCGGTGTGAATCTGGCCGCGAGTCACACGCACACCCACGCCCACGCCCACGTGCACGAGGTGTCAAGAAACATCCAAGAAGTTCGCAAAAAAACAAAATTTCCCGGTCACAGCTCTCTGCTCTCTTGCCCCCGCAAAGCTTCCCCCGCCCAGTGCAGGGACTTGACACCAGCGGAAGGTGAGACGTTTTCCCACGGGGACACTAATGGGTTTCGAACGCGGATGTGACACGTGGTCGTCAACACGTGATCAGGACACGTGATGAGGTCCCGACCCATGTGGGGACGGGCGAAATCCCCGCCTCCTCCCACGCCACAAAGTTTAGTGGGAAAATGAGGCTGAGATTCCGTGGATTTGATGCAGGAACTCAGTAAGAAAAATTCACCAGACTCTGACGGACCAAGAAAAATCTAGTGCACCGTCCCCCGACGTCCTGGGGGCGTTCGATTTTTACGCCATGTAGTCCGAGTGCTGTGGCCTCATTGCAGGTGAATGTGTGGTCCACCTCCAGGAAAAAGTGGAGAGGCTGCTATTGTCATGCAAGGGTCATTCACCAGAAGTATTGGGGGCGTTTTACACACGTTCTTGGGGTGAAGCAAGCCGAGCCTCTTGGATCCCGCTGCAGGTCCCACACCTGACCACACCCAGATCTGGGTATGAACCCCAATCCACACCAAGTTCATCCAGGCAAACGCACATCAAGGTCACAGCACACCAAAAATGGGTATGATGCATGCAAAATGAAAAGTAAATGGGCAGTGAGTAGTTGAATTCACTTAGTGTGTCACTGTGATTGCAATGGATCTTGACCCCATTCACGTGTGGAGTGGAATGTCGTAAAAGTGGTGCGTCGTGCGCTGGCGGACGCGGTGTGGATTGGGAATGAGGAGAACCTGAACCTTTTGAACCCCCTTCTGGACCCGCCGTAGGGAGAGAACTGGATTTCATCAAAAGCACAATTCGTTTGAAGGGAACTGCGGTCGCATCGCATTGTCTCTCTCCCCGCAGCCCATCTGCAATATGCTATTGTTCCTCCCACCCGAGCGCAGCAATAAACCCGAGTGCGGCCGTTTAATATACGAATTCCACAGGGAGGGAGGCGGGCGGGGTGGGGCGGGGTCAAGCTGTGTGCGGTGCGCACGGGGCGGAGTGGGGTGGGGGAGAGGGAGGGGCTGGGTGGGGTCGGTGGGGGTGGGAAGAGAGGGGGCAGGGTGAGGTCAGGCTGCAGTGTGCATGAGGCGGAGTGGGGTGGCTATTGGTGGGGAGGGAGGGTTGGGTGGGGACTGGTGGGGGAGGAGAGGGAGTGGGGTGGGGTAAGGTGCGATGGGCTGGATGGGGATGGTAGGATAGGGAAGCAGAGTGGGGCAGGTTTTTTGGGGGAGGGGGCAGGGGGACTCGTAGGGGTGTGGGGGTGGGGCTGTTGGGTGGAAAGGGAGTGAGGTGGGGGCTGCGGTGTATGCATGGTGATCGCACACGTGACAGTGGATGCGTCGTGCATTGTAACGCCTCAAATACCCGTTGACGTGTTCAGTGACGCATGCGATGCACGTCAATGGGCGCTGCGTCGCCGTCGCCGAGGGGCAAAGTCACTCATGCCTGTCAACGCGTGATGACGTCATGCCTATCAACGTGTACAGCGACGCGACGCCCGTTCAATTGTGTTGAGACCCAGGGTCCATTGAAAGCAGCACGTGACGTACCCAGTGTGACGCAGCCCTGCATGATGTACCCAGTTTGACGTACCCAACGTGACGCAGCCCTGCATAACGCACCCTGCATGACGCAGCCCTGCATAACGCACCCTGCATGACGCACCCTGCATGACGCAGCCCTGCATGATGTACCCAGTTTGACGTACCCAACGTGACGCAACCCTGCATGACGCAGCCCTGCATAACGCACCCTGCATGACGCAGCCCTGCATGACGCACCCTGCATGACGCAGCCCTGCATGACGCAGCCCTGCGTGACGCAACCAGCGTGGCCCACCCTTGCGCCCACCCCCGCAGCCCAGCATAGTGGCCCGTCCCTCATTTAAACAGAGATAATCGGACAGGCAGAAAAGCGCAAACCCGATTAACAATGGGAGCTGCCTCCGGTCCTGTGCCGTCCGTCCCTATGCACTGGGATGTGTGGGCGCATACCGGGCACCAGGTGGATCCAGGGCTTGGTCCATGTGATCTGGTGCTCGGTACCTGGAGCGGGACTTTTAAAGTAAGGCACGTCGTTAGGGGAGCAACCTTTGTTCTCAACAGGAGACTCAGCAAAGTAATCTACACTTGTGAGTTGAATGGTTTGACACTTCTGCACTTTGGTTGTCCTGACTTGTGCCTTCAACAGGTACAGGTAATCAACAGAAAGCAGGAGATTAATAATCCTTAGCTTCATTGATATCATGTCATCTGTTGATTACCTGTACCGGAAACAGAACCTTGGTCCACACTGACGAAATTTGGAGGGAAAAATTTTGGAGGTGAGGGTGGCCCCCGAGGCCCTGTGTCTCCCCTGGGTGTCCCACACCCCACACCCCACTCCACCACACCCCCACCCCTGCTGGATGTGTCCCCGCACACAGCACGGGGAGAGATGACTCAGCGCAATTCCCTTATTGCTGCTCCGCTCCACCGCCGGGTCGCGCGGTGTGAAACAGGCTGCAGGCGCTGCCGCTGATTAGAATCTTGTTTCTCTCGGGATAGGGACCTTCACCCCACTCACACGTGAGAAATTGTCACGGGATAGGGACTTTCAACCCCACCCACTTGTGGCACATGGTGTGGAGCAGGGACTTTGCCACATGTGTGACACAAATTGTGTGGGATCATTCAGAGACGTAGCTTAGTGATACACGTGGACCTGGGGGGGGGGCTCCCTCCCGCCAAAAGGTTTTTACCTTCCTCCAGACCCTTGCTGTTGGAAGTAGGGTGTTGAAGCAAGTTGATTTGAATGGTTGGTTACAGAATCCCTGCCAAGAAAGAACAGGACCAGCGTTCGGGGAAGTAAGTCCCCTGCTGTCGAGAGAACAGGCAGTGCACGCAGCAGCATGAAGTGGGGGGTGGGGGTGCAGCAGGTGGGACAACGGGGCAACGGGGACCACGCTGTAGGGAAAGGGCTCTGCGACAGCGGAGGTGAGACTCGCTGTGGGGTGGAGCGGGCAACGACGTTGCGGTGCGAAGAGTTCTGTCCCTCAAAGTGTGAATACTGGTCCGAAAATATCAGTACAAATCCTTGTACAGTGAGTATGAATATGTCTATGCGTATCCGGCTGTCACACATACTGTGACAGAGTCTGAGTATGGTGTGTCAGTCCGATAACCATAAGACAGAGCATTTTGTGCCAAGCTCTTAGCACAACCAGAGGAGATTGTACTCTGTGCCGTGAGTACTCATTCGGACCTGCAGCTGCTTCCTTACATCTGGGCATGTACACTTCACATTCAGAATTACCTCTGGGCAGTCTATGCATATTCATACCTGTCTGTGTCTTATGCATATAGTTAACATTTATGCCTGTACACCTTGTGTCCCCAAACTCTGACATATTTGTACCTTCAAGGATATTTCCTTACTTGCTCTTACCACCGCCATACATCCTTACAGAAGGGTGGAAAACCTGTCGCGTGGAGCGCGTCCTGCTCAGTTCTCACAGCGCGCGCCCCGATCTGTCAATGGAGCTGCGGCGGCTGGAGCGGTTTTCAATAACCTCCTCCAGTCCGCGGGACAATGCGAGGGAATTGGGTGAGGAGCAGCAGTACGGAATCCGGAGGGGCGGAGCCGGAGTGGGGCGGACCGGTCGTGTGTGTGTGTGTGTGTGTGTGTGTGTGTGTGTGTGTTTCTGTCTGTCTGTCTGTCTGTCTGTCTGTCTGTCTTTATGTGTGTGTGTGTGTGCGTATTTGTGTTGTGTGTGTGTGTGTGTGTGTGTCTGTCTGTCTGTCTGTCTGTCTGTCTTTATGTGTGTGTGTGTGTGTGCGTATTTGTGTTGTGTGTGTGTGTCTGTCTGTCTGTCTGTCTGTCTGTCTGCCTGTGTACGCGTGTGTGTGCATCTGCACACCTGTGCGTTGTGTGTGTGTGTGTGTGTGTGTGGGAGAAGAGAAAGCCAAAGAGAGAGAGAGTAACAGAGAGAGGGAGGGAGAGACAGAGAGAGAGGGAGAGAGAGACAGAGAGAGACAGAGAGAGACAGAGAGAGAGAAGTGCATTGTGAAGTGGAGAACAGACTCGCAAACACTTCACTTGTGCATGCAAAGATCCACTTGCATTTCGTGAACTTGGCCACAATGAGAAAGAGTAGAACCAACGCACTCACTCCTTCCCCTCCCACCTGGATCTGCATCCCCACTCCACTCCCCGGGTTTATCCCTCCTTTCACTAATCCCTCCACAAACCAGCGGGTCAATACGGCACTCCCCACATCGGCACGTACCGCTGTGTGGTCTGCTTCACAGCGCATGCGTCGCCCGTTGCACGCGTCCCTTTGAACGTCAACGTCGCGTTAGACGACGTAGCGCGATGAGGCTTGCGTAGAAGGGGCAGTGACAGATCAGGGTTCACACTGGGGAGGCGTCGTGTGAAAGTGGCGTTGTGTGTGTGTGTGTGTGTGTGTGTGTGTGTGTGTGTGCGAAGTTTTTCTGCTGGGGCCGTGAATAACCTGCAAATTGGGGTGCCTTGACTAGGATAATTTTTAGTGGCGTACTTCTGTCCAAGTTCTGATGCTAAGCGTCATCGC
>JAAUXT010067117.1_pt1 | contig 15281 bp, 20 predicted proteins | sample 7278171 | NCBI WGS metagenome assembly JAAUXT01 (sample SAMN14350112, study PRJNA611818) | marine sediment metagenome | isolation source: surface marine sediment (1.8m) | place: French Polynesia: Moorea | collected 2018-08 | reverse complement strand
CAGCCTTGTCGATGGAATGAGCAAGTGGGTTGAACATGTGCTCGTGCTCCAAGGTCGAAGGAAAGTGACGCAAAAAATCCTGCGTAACAGGAAGTGGGGCTAGACACGTCGAAAAATTATGACATCACGAATGTCGTGCACCCAAACAGTCGCACATGGCTACGCACACGGTTACGCATGTGGTATGAACAGTGTTACGCATGGTGCACTGGAGCATCGCCATCGCAAACGTGTGCGTGAGTGTGTATGCGCTCGGTGTGAACGAGGGGTCAAGGAGAAGTGTGTTTGAACCCCAGACCTTTGCAGTGTACAGCCATTCGTCATGTCCTTGTATTGTGACCAAGAATCCTAGCCTATGTCTGTTGGCTTTCTTATCCTTGTCCAAGTTGAATAAACCTGCTATTTTTGAACATGTTTGAGTCACCATTTAGAAAAGGAACCTGGGATCGACCCTTTCAGGATAGGTCCTACTGGCGAGGCGGAACCGAGGATTGAGCGCAGGGAAAGGCCAGTTCCGACTGTGACATCAAATTCTTTGGCGTCCCCGGCTGGGCAACTTGGGGCAGGGAGCAGCAGTCAGTTGAGCACCTGGTGGTTGTGACACTCTCAAGGGTTTCTCCCTCAAGTTCAGTTTCAGCAATGCCTCAGAAGAAAACCGTCTGAGCAGGAGCAGGAAACAGTCCGAAACTGATCGGGATGCCAGTGGTTGTGTGCAAAGGTCTGTTCCAGTTGCGAAAATGAAAACGCTGCCCCCAAGAGGCGGAGAATCCACTCGAGTGACTCCAAGGCGGCCGGTGAGTCGGACACCAGATCTCGAGGGACAGTGCAGAAGGGAGCGAAACCCTCGGCTCCAAAGTCGAAGCTCTCGAAGCGTAACAAGTGAAGTGGGTGGTGAGTACGTACCTCAGAAAGTGACGGAATGTCCGTCCGCTCGGTTCTAAAACTGAGCCCGGACGAGTGCCCTGTCGTCGGCATGGACGAGCTTATGGACACCCGAGGTATTGTTGTGAGTTGAAGTTAGTCCACTGTGACTTCAAGGCAAAACTATATTCCGGCGAAAGAGCGCAACTGTGTTCTAGCCTACAGTCACGACGGTGCTGAGAGGTAGGCCGAAAATCAACAAACAACCACAAGATCTGCTTCTGTTCTTTTCATTTCTTCGTGAAAAACGTCAATTCTCCGATGTGTGAGACAAGTGCTGGTAGATCTAATTTTCGTTGATTTCGTTCGCAATCTGTGTGGCAGAATTGGACTCTACGGCGCTACCGCTGTCGCGACTACTCGTACGTCACAAGGACCGGCGCTGCTCGGAGAACTGCGATGCTCTTCTGCTGCTCGACTCGGCGCGCTCCGACAGTTCCACAGCGCATGCAGGCTCAGTCACAAAGCCTTCTACGTGTGTCCATCACACAAGGAGCAGCGTCTCCGCGTGCGCGTCAAACACCGCGTGGGTGTCGGGGAGTCACAGTCACAAGCCTCACCAGGAATGTGGATTCTGCTGAGAACACGAGCTTCTCGTTTCTCCAAACAGAACGCGCGTCCCACCGCGAGCGCTGCAGTGAGTGACACATCACGGCCACAACAACGCTCATTGTGAACGCTCCGCCTCCGGCAGCGCCCCCCACACGATGCCCAGCCGGCTCTGGTCACGCGCTGAGGGATCCGGGCAGGAGCTCAGAAGCCGAGGTCGTCGTGCTCGAGCGGGAGGCCCGAGAAGAGGCTGACGGCCGTGATGAGCACGAGGAAGCTGAAGACGACGAAGAAGACGCGATCGAGCACGATGGCCACGGTGCGCCACTCCTCCTTGGCCCTGAGCTCCGCGGCGCTCAGCTCCTCCTTGCTGCTCAACGCCGCAGCCAGGACGTCCAGTTTGGCCTGAATACCGTGGAGGAGTTGAGAGACTTGTGAGGACGCGGCGCCGGGCCCGTCCTCCGCGGGACGCCGCTCCAGCAGCTCCATCTCGTGGCGCTCCGGGTCCGGGTCAGGGCACGCGGCGTCGTGCACGTCGGTGCGCGGCAAGCCGTCCTCCCCCACCACCACGCTCGTGTCTCTCTTGCGCTGACTGCCTCCCGACTGCACACACCCGTTCTCCCTCGTGGCCGCCGCGATCAGGCCGCCTCGAGCCTGCAATCACAGAGGGGCGGAGGTGAGAGGAGATGAGAGGAGCGCTGCCTACTGATGCTCAACGAAGGACCAGCTCGAAACGATCAACGGCGATTCAATCCCAAACATTCTGTTTCCCATTCAAATTACGAAGTTGAAATTGGTCCCCTGACCCTGAAATCAAGTAAACAAAACAAAACAAACATTGAGCATGTGAGGGTGGGACCCTGACTGAGACCGAAGTTGGTTCGCCCTGGACCCGCTTGAGAATCACACATCCGATGCAGCCGACGGAACAGAATCCATTTCCTCTCGGTTCGTGGTCTTCAATTCAAGTGCCAAATGCACTGAACGGATTCAGCTGACTGAGATGACTCTGGGACGGGTGCATGCTCACCCCGTCTGGGTCACGGCAGCAGCAGCAGCGGCGGCGGCGGCGGCGGCGCCTCTCCTCGCTGCCCCCGCGGGACCGGGGCGCGGGGTCCAGCAGGACGAGGCGCGCGGCGCAGCGCAGCAGCAGCGCGCGCAGCCAGGGCGGCGGGCGGCGCGACCCGTGGCCCCGGAAGTGGCAGTTGACGGTGAAGATGGAAGTGCCGACCGACAGCGACAGCAGCACGATGGTGGCGCCGATGAACTTCTCTGTGTCGGGGAGAAAACCACAGGACCGTGAATACGACGAGTCAGAAGTGCCGGACTGTCGCTTTTACAACGTCACAGCTTTGTGTTATGAAACGATGCTTTATCTCTGATTTACAACTTTTTTTCGTGCAAAATGATGGAGTGAGATGTGGACAGGGAAAGAAGCGGCCATTTGTACAAAATGCGAAGCAGAGTGAGACGCAGATGAGCCACGAACGCAGAGGACGAGAGGAGAAGGATTCAGTGAAGCACAGCGCACCAACATCCCTACCTAGAAGGGGAACTACTTCAGAGGTCGGAGGGATATTCTCCATAACTACCAACATGAACACGGTCATGGCGAGCAACACCGTCATGGCCAACGACACCTACAGAGACAGAACAACGACACGTCAGTCTGGTGCAGAGGCGGAGCTGCAGGCCGGTGGAGTCCCGACCCTGCGCGGCGAGACGTCATGTTGGACCGAGCGGAACCGCAGCGTCTCTGCCGGGTGGATCTAAGGACCCAGGATCTGCCTCTGCCTCTGCTGGAAGAGGTCCAGGGCCCCTGGGGCTCGCCCCTCCCTGATCCATACGAACCGAGCAGGGGAAGAACCTCGGACGTGGCGGGGACCTGCTCCATGACCCCCAGCAGGAACACGGTCATCGCGAGCAGCATCGTCATCGCCAGCGACACCTGGAGGTGCACGTGCTCCGGTGACACACCCCACCCTCCGGCTTGTTGGCTTCCGTTGCAAATCGAACGCGAGAAATGAGTCGTTCAGTCGGACGAGTTTCTCTCCTCACTTGTTGTCAAAACACGACCGCGAGTGCTCGCTCGCACTGAAGGCGGACCGGTGTTTGTCTGCAGAAGTCTCACGTGTGGGAGCAGTGATGCTGCGGAGACATCAACATCCCGCAACACCGAGGACTTCAAACACAGCGCGAAAATCACACACTTCATGTCGAATTTCCAATGTATCAGTGTGCGTGTGTGTGTGTGTGTGTCTTATCCCCAGACTCCGGCTCTCTCTCTCTCTCTCTCTCTCTCTCTCTCTCTCTGTTATCTTCTCCCTGGACTCCGGGGGCTCTGTGTGTTACCTTCTCCCCAGACTCCGGGGGAAGACAGAAGGCGAGCGACCCGATGAAGATGAGGAGGAAGCAGGGCACCACCAGGTTGTAGATGTAGAACAGCGGTCTCCGTCTGCAAGAGGCAACGCGAACCATTCAGCAGCACGTCCCAGAGATGGCGCTTCAGCAGCCAGTCCCGGTGTAACGAAATGGCCAAACACCCCAACTGAGGAGACAAGGGTGTCTGCCCTTTTCAGTTGACTTGAAATAGTCAGGTATGGGGTGAACAATCTCTGAGTACACAAGGCAAGGGTACTTAGCCATTTCACCCTAAAATTGAAATGGGGAAACAGGTGTCTGGCTATTTCAGGCTCCAACCTGAAATGGTCAAACACGTGTCAAAAGTTGGGGATGTCTCCTCATTTCGTTTCACCGGTGACGGAGCTGCGGGTAAACTGCGCGCACCATGACCGTCACAGTCACAACGCAGCGCACGCCGAGGGGGGTCCAGCGCTGCCGCCGCCGCCGCCGCCACCGCCGCGGCGCTCCGGGCAGCAACACGAGACACAAGGGAAGCCCCTGCGGTGAAAACACCGCGCTGCGCATGCAGCGTTCAAAACTGACACAAAGGTCTGACGCCTCTCATGCAGTGCAGCGGTTTCGTGCGGAACCTGCGACAAAAGGTAAAGAAATCATCCTCCCTGGGGAAAAAGTGATGGATTTGCCTCAGATCCATTGTGTGCTTCTTCACAGAGAAAATTGTTTTTGTTCGTGGCTGGAGCTCTTTGAAGTGGCGATTGTTCTGGGGACGCTCGCAGTGGGATTTGCAAAGCTTTAGGTTCAACGAAATGTCACGAGCAAACTGGACACACGGAGTTTGTACTGGGGTTTTAAATTTAAGGCAATGAACACCAATGCCTTTACGAACGCCTTTGCAGCCATTTGCACGGAAAAAGAACAAACACTTCACACACACACACACACACACACACACACACACATCACAGGACCACCATCCCCTTCACATTTGCGTGAGTCCAACGAGAGGCCACTCAAAAGAAATGAGCTGCACGCACACCTCATTCCCACACGCGCTCACGCATTGAGGTGCTCACCTGAGGATGAGTGTGCACGTGACGTCGGGGTAGGACTCCGGGCAGCACGAGTACTGCACCTCGCTGCGCACGCACGGCGCGCCGACGATGTCCCACTCGCCGTTCGTGATGTAGTTGTCGCTCATGACGCGCGGCGCGAACGCCGACACGTTGACCTCCTGTCCGTGGTACGTCCACGACCCCATCTTCAGCGGGCAGTGCTGCGACAAGCAAGCTCAGTGGAACAATCAACACACACTTACCCACACACACACGCACACACATACACACACACACCTGAAAGGAATTGGCTGAAGTACCGTGGTCAGCTACAGTGTTCTCAACGTTATAGGTCCCAACCGCACAGACGCTGGTCCATCATTCGGTTTTCATGATTCTGGGTTTCTTTTCTTGATCTGCCTCTTCGAGCGGGCGTCCAGCGCGTGCAGTTTGGATTGGTTTTCCAGAACAAGTCGTGCGCTTAAACGTTTTGCCTGAACTTTTGCGGAGTTGTGCCGCATTGAAACTGTTGTCCAGCAACAATTTTTGGACCATTCGTAGGTTCAGCAACACTTAAATGACGAGGTTCAGCAAATCTGCAATCGGTCCGGTATTACATGGCTGACGTCAGATGAGTGATAGCGCAGGGGAAATGCTTTTAAACCAAATTCTCCCAACCAAGCAAAACAAACACAATCATATGATCAGTTGAGTCAAAACAAATTGGCCACTTACTTCACTCTGAATGGCTAACTTCTACAGAGCACATGTGTGGTCAAAACAAAGCACAGGCAAGACCTCAGGTTTCTACGGATCTTCCGTGCGGTCTGCCCGGGAGGAATTTGAACAGCCAGCGGAGAGCTCTTTGGTGCTGAACCTCCCCAGTTTTACGTGATCGGTGCTCTTCTTACGTGGCTGTTCCAATTCATCCCCGGACTTCACGGAAGATACTTGTACATGTATGGAAACCGCAAAACACACGGAACAAACGTGTGGTCTGTTCTGCCTCCTCTGCCACACTCGGTTTCCACATTGACGGGCCAAACGAATTCATGTCGTCAGCCACGTATTGCGGGCACGTCGGAAAGGGAGCGCACGTATTTGCTGAACCTCCTCCGTGACTCGCCACGCTCCGCTCGCCTCGTGAATGCGCTCTCACCTGCACGTCGAACGGGTAGAGGTCGATGTTGATCTTGCAGGCGGACTTGAGCAGCGCGGGCGTGGTCCAAGACGCCGCGCCGTCCGGTCCCAGCTCCACGTTCGTGTCGGAGAGCAGCTCCGCTGCCGTCCGCTCCTCGTCCACGCTGCGAAGGAGTAAGAGAGACCAGGGTCAGAGACTGGAGTCAAAGAGACCAGGGTCTGAAACTTGGCTGAGAGAGACACAGTGTCAGAGGGATGCAGGGTCAGAGAGATGCAGGGTCAGAGAGACCGGGTCAGAGAGATGCAGGGTCAGAGAGATGCAGGGTCAGAGAGATGCAGGGTCAGAGAGATGCAGGGTAAGAGAGACTGGGTCAGAGAGACTGGGTCAGAGCGACTGGGTCAGAGAGACCAGGGCCAGAGAGATGCAGGGTCAGAGAGATGCAGGGTCAGAGAGACTGGGTCAGAGAGACTGGGTCAGAGCAACTGGGTCAGAGAGACCAGGGCCAGAGAGATGCAGGGTCAGAGAGATGCAGGGTCAGAGAGACTGGGTCAGAGAGACTGGGTCAGAGAGACTGGGTCAGAGAGACCAGGGCCAGAGAGATGCAGGGTCAGAGAGACTGGGTCAGAGAGACCAGGGTCTGAAACTGGGCTGAGAGAGACCAGGCCCAGAGAGATGCAGGGTCAGAGAGACAGGGTCAGAGAGACTGGGTCAGAGGGAACCAACGTCTGAGCGGTGCACAGCGGAGGTGTTGCAGCAGCCACCGCGCGTTGGGAGCGACTCACACGGCGTGCGTCAGGCCGCACGACTTTTTGTCCTGGGCAAAACTACACACGGTAGTTATTGTCATGCGTAGAGACGCAACACACGAGGTAAACCCATCGACTTCGTCAGTGCACTCAAGAATCAGGTCCATCGAGAAGACCAACGACATCAGAACTTCTGATTTCTGTAGGCAACCACCACTCCAACAAGGTACCTGTTCTGAAACCAAACACACCTACGGAGCACCACAAACGCCAACTCGCGACCCACATCCGAGTGTGGAGGTTCTTCTGTGGATCCACAGTCGACAACCGTCAGTTCCGGTGAGCGATCACCGACGCTCATACAATATGGAGCGCTCCTGATTTCCCGCAGTGCTCACCGCGCGCAGTGTCCGCGCGCCCTGGTGATGAACGCTGCTGCGCGCCGCGGCTCGGACACGGTTGCGCCAGAGAAGCTCCTCCCCTCAGGACCACGAGGGACTCTCATTCAAATTGCTTTCCTGATGTCAGACAAAAGGCACAGACGCAGAAGCAACCCCGTGCAGTTCTGGTGCGGTGATACGAGGGGGTCTTTAAAAGAAACCGCTGCAGCGCAATTATTCGGGGTTTTTTCGGAGTGGTTTCTTCTGTTGTTCTTCATTTCCTGAAAATCACAAGTGATGTGGTCATTCCAAGCACAGGCCAAAGATCGAGGTCAGTCCCATTGATCAGGTCAATTGGTATGGCAAATGATGCGACACATGAATCTTAGTTGGTTTTGTGCAGCGGTTTCTTTTGAAGACCCCCTCGTACACGTCTATTGCTCGAGATCCTGTCCACAGACGAGTGAGCCCTGACCGTCGGGGGATGTCGCGCGTATGCGTGCGCGAGTCACGGGTGCATGAGCACTGAGGCTGCGCGCGTAAACTGAACAACGTGACAAGTCTGACCTTTGACCTTTCTGAAGACTCACAACAATCACAATTGTTGCCCAAGACAACACGAGGCTCCCTGCAGCGTCGCACTCGGGCGAGTCTCTCATCTTCCGACGGTCAGCCTGCGGCCCCCTGCGGCCGCTCGGTAGCTTCTCCACATCTACCAGGGAAGCAACAAAGGGAAGGAGCCCTGCACTTGCTCAAATAAATATTTGTCAAGGAAAGCTGCTCTCAGTTGAGACTGAGACCAAACGGCGGTGTTCTCCTCGGCTCGACTTGCTGCAGCCCGCTGTCTCGACCAACTCTCTGCCAGATGTTGTGCCGTTTTGGTGAACAGGGCGCGAGGAAGGCTCGGTGCTCGCAGCTCCCCCGATGCTTCATTAGAAGCGGGAGGCTTCCATCGCAGTTATCTATTCGGCATTGATGTGGGGCGGCGCTGACCGTGACCTCTCTGTCCTCAAGCTCTTCCGTGATTACAAACATCACTCTGACGGCAGCGCTGTTTCTCCTGCCCGAGAACTCTCATCAGACGTCGCAGTGTGGCGAAGCTGTCGAACAGAAGGAGGACACGCCGTGCACTGATGTCGCTCGCTGCGGAATGTAGCGCGGGTTCCGCGGTCCCGGCTGAGCGGATCGGCCCGGAGCGCCGCGGATCATCGTGTTTACGTATTCCCGCGCACACCCGCCATTCCGCGCGTCTCAATCAGCGTCGGGCGGACCGCAGCACCACCCTCCCCCGGCCGCAGCGCTGCCCTCCCCTGGCCCGCAGCACCGCCCTCCCCGACCCACAGCGCCGCCCTCCCCGGCCCGCAGCGCCGCCCTCCCCCGACCCACAGCACCGCCCTCCCTCGGCCCACAGCATCACCCTCCCCCCAGCCCGCAGCGCCACCCTCCCCCGACCCACAGCGCCACCCTCCCCCGACCCGCAGCGCCGCCCGCAGCGCCACCCTCCCCCAGCCCGAAGCACCGCCCTCCCCCGGCCCGCATCGCCGCCCTCCTCCGGGACGCCAACTACATCGGGCGCCTCTCCGCAGCTTCCGCCCCCGCGGGAACAGGGCCGTGCTTCCTTCCGCAGACGCAGTCGACTCCGGGTGCGGAGCGCGGAACGGAACGGGAACCCGTACATGTGCACAGTAATCGGCTCTCCCGGGGCTGAGGGCGGGGGCTTCGCTCAGCGACGTCGCAGAATTAAGAGAAAGGACGACAAGAATGTATCGTGATCACCACTCGCAACAAATTCGTCAAAAATATGGATTCCAGTCCATTCTCAAATTCTCGCATTTAAGATATTCTGAGACCAGCGAGGAGGAGGCGGGTCTGATCTCTCTCCGCCCTGACAGCTCACGCACAGCGCAGCCGCAGGCACGGCGATCGCACGGCAAAAATCAAAATAGAGAAGAAGCTGACGGAGTTTCTCATGCGTCCACACGCACACATGCACCACCACATCGTTCCTAGATCGAAACCACAATGCTGAGAACGCTACCTGCTTGAGGCAAAGGTTGTCGGAGGTTCTCCTGGTCCGTCAAGTATTTGACTCACGCAATTTTACGCGGCAGGTGTTTTCTTTATCCCAGTTGGAATTGCCTTCCCAGCTGGGATCGGGATCACCTCACCCACCCCTGGACTCACCGTGTGGGGCAGGGGCCCACCTCACCCACCCCTGGACTCACCATGGGGGCTGGTGCCCACCTCACCCACCCATGGACTCACTGTGAGGGCAGGGAAACACCTCACCCACCCCTGGACTCACCCTGGGTTCTCTCCGCTCGGAAGCTCCGGTCTGTAGAGAAGATCAACCACTGCCAGCGCCCTGGACACAGTTCTTCGCACGAATGGTCTCAAAGCCAAACCTTCCCCTACACCCTGCACGACACGGAACGCACTGCGTCCTGACGCCGCCGGATCAGTGCACCACGCTTCCGGTGTGAGGCTGGCGTCACGTGCTCAGCGCTCCCGCGGCGCCGCAAGCCACCCGTGGCCCCACCTGTTGTAGAGGACGATGTCGGGCCTCCAGATGAGCGACGACAGCACGTGCACCCTCCTCACGCCCTCGTAGTGCGTCGGCTCCCACGAGATGAACTCGTCCCTCCAGTACTGAAACGACACACTCAAAGTTTCTCAGAAAGCATTTTGCCGGGGCTGAAAATGGAATGAGAACATTCAACGAGAATTTGAGTACAACTTTTTATCTCCGAAAAAGAAAATTGGTTTTCGTGTCTGTCTGCAGGCGGAAACAGGAAATGTACTCACAAATCGGAACCAGACGTTCACGATCAGGAACTGGTTCTTCTCGTCCTGAAACAGGAGGCGTGAACACGCGTGTGGAGAGTCGACACCTGTGTCAAACACGCGTGGCGAACGTTCACGACGCACAGAGGTACGAGTTCTCCCAAGTACCGTTCCCAGGAGTCACAAATCATTCGCGCAGTTTCAGAGCCACGAGTATCATCACATGACCAGGTCAGTGCAGTTTGCAGGGCCCTCGCCTCCTCCCTCGTGTGCGACATGGTCATTGTTTCGAACTGAATTTTTTCGACAAACAGAACTGTGGCTGCGACCATGTTCCTCTTGTGTCTCGTGTCACGCGCCTCGCCCGCAGGACGGCTGGTCCCAGGGGAGGCACACGGCCCTGGACCGGCCGGAGGAGGCGCGCGGCCGGGGCGGCCCCCGGGGTCCCTCCCCCCTCCTGAGGGAGACGGGGCGCACGCACCAGCTCCCTGATGAGGTGCAGCGTGAGGCGGATCCCGACGTGCACCGTGTCCGTGTAGTTGCGCACCGGCCGCACGCGCAAGTCGTAGTGCTCAAGCAAGTCCTTCAAAAGCAAACGGGTCGGGTTCTTAGTCAGCCAGGCTGCCCTGGTGCCGCCGCCGCCGCCGCCGCTGCTGCTGTTGCTGCCATGCGACGTGGCGCGTGCTAGTTCAACGGACATTCCTGGCAAATCATTTTGGCGTGTGAGCTGAAACAAAACAAACAAAAAATGCAACAGAAAAGGCAACGAAGCGAAATCAATAGAAACTCGGAAATCGAGCAGCATTCAGCATAACAGGCTCACCCCTCAGCCACACCGCGTGCGCCAGCGCATCACGCACAGCTTTTACGACATTCCGCACCATGTGCCAGTGCATGTTTGGGGTTGGAACCCATCTGCGATCATGGTGGCACACACACACTTCAGTGTGAACACAACCATGGATATGGGTGAGACCCATTTTGGTGCGCTGTGACCTTGGCGTGCGTGATGCGCTGCTGCATGCGGTGTGAATTGGGGGTCAGAAGGACTGAGCACGTTCTCGCAAAACAAAAATCGTTTTTCCATGATGACAAGCACCGCGACATTGCTGACAAAAGTTGAAAGTTCACAACTAGGCTACTGGTGCAAATTGGCTGAATCAACATTTTTCACGACGCGCAAATGTCTCTACAGGCGGGAAAGAAGGTACTCATTCAAACGGTGGGAAGCTTGCACCAGCCACACCACACGCACACACGCACACACACACACACACACACACACACGCGCGCGCGCGTACGCGCATAACGCACGCGGCCTGCTGGTCTGCATGCTACCAGGAGAGTTGGTGCAAGAACGATGTGTTGGGTTTTATCCGCCACAGTCAGTTGTGAGGACAACAGCAAAAGTTCTTGGGAGAAAACAACAAGTGCACGAACGACGTGTTCAGGGAACAGACTGCGTGAGTTTTCGCGCGGGTTTGTTCGTGCGACGCAGAAGCGAGCAGCTGAGAACGGCGGCGGCGAGCTGCGCGCGCACGCTGCAGGCGTCGACAGAGTCGTACCTCCGAGTCGCTCCCAAGTGATCTATCACGAATGAGTTGAGAGGTCGACTTTCGAGGGGTGCGATGTCCTCCTCTCACTTTGACCAGGTTTCTCGGTGCACGGACAAGTCAGACACTGGCCAAACTTTTGTCAGACTGTATTCAACATGTCTTCAACCCCTCAAAAGTTAAGCTCTCAACTCATTTGTGATAGATGTGGATTAAACCACTTGACCTTGAGGATTGGAGTGATCTCACCAGCTCTCGATGCTCTCGACAATTGGTTTTGGGGTGATTTGAGGAAAAATATATTTCAGGTCGCTATATTTTGAGCGACTGGAGTGGGCGACCGAAACAAGTCACTGAAGATATTAAGGGTGGAAAGCGTGTGAACACCTGCTTGATGGTTTTGATAAATTCCAAATATAGATCTTTTGGGTCATTTTGAATTTATTTGGGTCAAGGATAGATTCCAGTGCAGGAATGAGGACTTTGTCAAGTTAAAATATTTAGGTTTGTGAGGGCAAAAAGTTAGCTCGGTCCAACACGGAAACCAGCTCTGCGGATGTGGTTTGTAGGAGTCATTGCGTGTTTGTTCGACAACAGCACAAAGCGAAGGACCAAAACTTGACCTTGGGGTGAGCCAGGATTTGAAGCCCAGGGGGCGACTCAAGGGGGTGCTCTCACGTTCGAACAATTGCCACCAACAAGATGCAAATCCAAGGGTAATTGTAGTGTGTGTGTGTGTGTGTGTGTGTGTGTGTGTGTGTGTGTATGTGTGTGTATGTGTGTGTAACTCGTGGCGCCCCGGATCGACCCCAGGCGGGTCGCACTTGACGGCCTCACCTCACCGCCCGTACATCGCGCTCGCCTCGGCTCATGTCATTACGACAATCGGGAGCATCTGCTGCACAAAGCGGCGCAGGGCCGTAAACCCTGCAGGTCCTGTCACAGTTCGGTGGGGAGGCGAGGCCTATCGGTAAGTGATGGAGGGGGTGAGGCCACACAGGGTCCGCTCAGGGTCCGCTCAGAGGCGGGTCCAAGGGGAGTCTACTCAGGTGGCCCTCTATCTCTCTCTCTCTCTCTCTCTCTCTCTCTCTCGTCGCGTTGGAAAAACATGGGAATTCTTCAAACAAGGGGCCGGCCGTGTCGACCGAATTTGACTCCACCCCTGTTGTTGTGCAATGTCCCTTCAGGTCATGGCAGATCACCTGGTGTAGTGTGACACGGGGTGGGAGGCCAGATGGACCACTGTATCCCAACCCCCTGTGGACAACCAACTCCATGGACCAACATCTCAATGGAGACCATGTGGGAGGGGGATTTGTCTGTGGGGGGGGGGGCTGGTCCACAGGTTAAACACAGTGGGACAAAGGACTGAGCTTGGCCATTTCTTCTCTTTACTCTCTTTTATTTTCTTTCTTTCTTCTTCAAACACTGCTACTGGGTAGCTTGAATTCTTCCTGTGTTGGAGGGACGTCACACCCGCAGTTGTCCTGAGCACTGTTCCTATTGTTGGAAAAGGAAGAGCCGTCTTCGCCTGACCAACACCTACTCCGCCAGACAAGAGCTGGGAGGCGGCAGCGGGCGGCAGGTGAGGGGACGAGCGATGAGTGGGAGGTGGGTGGGCGATGGGTGGGAGGTGGGTGGGCGGCGGCTGGGGGCGGGAGGGGCGGGTAGGACGGGACGAGGCTCACGTTGATGAGTCGGGACTGCGCGTTGACCTCGTGGTTGACTCGGTCCGGCCGCGCCTCCCCCGGCAGCACCGCTCCTGCAAGAGACACGACACCGCCGTCACACTCACTGTCGTCGTCATGGCCTTCAAGTCAAGGTTGAGCACACAGCCGCGCGCCCGCAGCAGCAAGCGTCGCGAATGGAACACGACCCGCCGCAACGCCATCGAGCGCACTTGCCCTGTGGCTTCGGGAATGAGAAGTGTCGTCCCGCAGCGACACGGAGCTCACACCGAGTCAAGTCAGCAGCGGATCCAGCTGACTCCTTCAGGATCGGACCACGGACGGGTCCAGCGCTCCCCACGCTGACTTGAGGCCCCTTCACCCCCCGGATCCGCCGGAGACTCGCTGTGAGAGCGGATCGACGCGTGTCGGGCGGCGCGATACATCAGCGTCTCCCGTCGACGCTGTCGTGGCGCCGGTCGATACTCGTGACGGCGTCTCGAGCGCTGACGTCGCTCCCGGGGAAGGAGCGACGCTGAGCAAACAGGACGCCTGCTGCGCCAACTCAGAGAGACACGCAGCGACCATGAATAATACATCCAGAGACAAACGTTCCGTCGACAGCGAGCACAAAACACCGTTTAACTACGGCGGAAAGAAACGTTTTTGATCGGAGTCTTGTGCGCGGGAAGAGTCGGGTTGTTGATGCGTGAACGACGCCTCAGTGCGCTCCTCCCACGAAGCTGCAAACAACCAAAGCTTTTAGCGGCGAGTGTAAACGTTCCTCTGCGGCTGATACAGGGAGCAAAGTGTGCGCTGTGCAATGTTCGTGAAATGTTTCCTCACGCCTCGTTCGGATGGCAGAACACAACATCAATCGCTCCCAAATGGCAACAGCGAGTTGGACAAATTATTCAAAGGGGCTCCGTCATGGAGAGCTCGCTCTTAGTTCCAGTTGGATGACCCGGGGATGGCTCCGAACCCGTCACTGCTGCAGCACAGGGACTCGCACCGCGTGGTTCTCCACCCGGTCAGATCGTAAAGACACGAAAAACAAGGACTCTGTGAAACAGAGGAATCACTGGCCGTGGAGCAGCAGAAGTTGAGAGCAACGCCCAGGGTGCGTGGGCGAGTCCGCATGCGCACGCTGACGCCAGGGAGCCAACTTCCCAGGAGACAGGGCACTAAAATTTTGTGCGAAGTCCCTTCAGGGCGAAGCACCATGTGGTAGTGCAGTGTATGGCAATGTGGATGAAATGTCCCCTGCCCCCTCCCCCTAACCCACCCCCCACCCAAACCCCCTGTGGCCGGACCCCCCATGCAGCTGCCCCCCCCACAGACAGCATGACTGGTGGAAGACAAGGAGGAGAAGGAAGAATTGATGAACAAGGAAGAATTGACAACATTACCGATGCCACAAGGGACTTCGCACTGCAGTTGCCTTGAGCACTGCTTCTTGTTGCACGTGCTCTGGTGAATTTAGTTTGCTTTTCGCTTGAGCAAAGACGGGGGTCTGGAGCCTCCTCCGGAGCCGTTCGTGGAGCCGCCCCTGGAACCACGTGTCCTCCTCCCTCGGCTGCTGCGGAGAGGCGAGGTCGGCGCGAGAACGCGTCCACACGAATGAATACAGAGTCTACTCCTGCCACGAGGGTGTGGCTGCAGGGCGCGGCCGCACACACGCACAGACACAGACAGGGCGCGGCCACACACACGCACGCTCACACAGACACAGACACACGGGAGGCGGTCAGCTCTGCTCTCCGCAGAACGTGGTGATCACGGCTGCTCGGCGGATCCACGCCGACGGCGGGTGAAGCCGCTGCGCACACGCACCCGTGTACGCGGTAAGAGCCACAGAAAGAGTTCCCGCTGGTTCCTGCCATTTTTCGTGTCTTACCGATCCATCGAAGTCGGTTGTGAACTTTCCTTGCGTCCGGAAATGAGAACGTATAAAAATGATGTGCGCTGTTATTGCGTGGGATTCGTAGCACTCCGGTCGGGTCGAGATGTTCTTGACTCGCAAAGCAGAAGGCTTCAGTGGTCCGCCCTGTCCGGTAGGAATGTAAGGTAGCAGGGCCCTGAACTTCTGGTGCTCCCCCATCGTCCCTTTCATGTTCTCTGGAT
>JAAUXT010075740.1_pt1 | contig 15282 bp, 14 predicted proteins | sample 7278171 | NCBI WGS metagenome assembly JAAUXT01 (sample SAMN14350112, study PRJNA611818) | marine sediment metagenome | isolation source: surface marine sediment (1.8m) | place: French Polynesia: Moorea | collected 2018-08 | reverse complement strand
CCCCCCGACACACACACACACACACACACAAATTTACCAAATTTACCTCAACCATTCGCACCAGGTCCAAAATTCCAATTTTTTGAACGAACCGCGCCCCCGCAACCAAATTCCACTGAAAAAAGCCACGAACGCAGATTCATTGACAATTTTTCAGACGTGCTGGTTTTATTGAAGCAAAAATCACACTTTGAAATTGCAACCGAACCAAAGCTGTTTTTTGTACCGTGCAGTGTACTACCTGCGAGCGTGGTTGCGATTCAGAGATCGTCACGCAAGTTTTGCAATTTCAGCGAGCACTGACAAGATGCAGTTCTGCCGAGCTTCGTGCAAACGGATCTGAAACTTGCAGGCATTCAGAAAGCGGTCTGACGGGGGTTCTTCCCGTTCAGGTCCACCGACCTCACCCGAACCTCCCGCAGGGCTCCCACGTGACGTCACGTCACGTGTTTGTGACGTCAGAGCCACGTCATCCGACTCAGAACACTGGGACATCCGGGCCACAAAGTCATCCATATTTTCCGCCGCTTCTTCGCAATTTATCTTGATTTCCTCCTTGTAATCTTCAAAGTGTTGGGTCACCGCTGTCTGGACTTGCTCGAGCATCGCCAGACGTCCTTCTCTGCACTTGGCCACCACTTTCTTGGTTTCGCCCACGAGTTTCTCCAGCGCCTGTAGCTCTGTGACCTCGGATGCAACACAATCAGCCAAAAACCGACCAAGACCAGAAAACTGCTCGGAAACTCTGATTTTCTTGTGGGTGGAATGTTCCTCTACGGGGCACAGTGGACACAACATCGTGTTGCACTCCTTTTCTGCGCAGAACTCGACGCAGGGTTGTCCGTGCGTCGCACACGTGACTTCCGGTTCCGTGGGGCCCTCTGGTGGTGATTTTCCCTCTTTCGGCGGCGATGCTGGTGCCACCTGGCTGCTTCTCACCAGGTCCAGGTAGTCAAGGATGTACCTGCGAAAGTCACGTGGGATACAAAACTAACTCAACAAAGAACACGAATTTCTGAATGTTTGGTTGCACCCCCCCCCCAAGACACGCGCACACCTTCAAAGAAAACCCCCAATTTGTCCATCCAGATTTTCAGGGTCGCAGACAATGTCAGAAGCATTTCAACGAGCACATTGTGGAATGGGTCATCTGTGAAGAAATTATCATGAAACTGGTGGTGCCTCCCACGCACAGAGAGAGAGAGAGAGAGAGAGAGAGAGAGAGAGAGAGAGACAGACAGACAGACAGACAGACAGACAGACAGACAGACAGACAGACAGCGGAGTTTTTTTTACGCAGCAGCTGCCAAATCCTTCCGCAAAAAAATTTCGCACTCCTTCTTCTCCGGTGATGTCGTGGTGTTTGCGACACTCGGGGCACCTCAGTGATGAAGACAACAACACCAGACTCCCAGCGCACCCCAGACACAGGGTGTGGGAGCAGGGCAGCAGCTTCGGCACCCTGTCTCCCTCTGTCTCGTACGGCTCCAGACACACTCCACACTGCGTCGCCATCACCTGAGAAACAGAAACCGGACGTGAGATTCGTGGAACGGGAAGTGACCTGCAGACACCGGAAGTGAGATCGGAACCGGAAGTGACTTGCAGACACCGGAAGTGAGATCGGAACCGGAAGTGACCTGCGGACACCGGAAGTCGGCACGACGCTGCACTGCGTCGCCATCCCGCGAGTTTGTTGAGCAATTTATAGCGACAGCAATAAATGAAGAATCTCTCATGAAGGAATCTACAGCGGGGATCCAGGATCGAGGTCAGGAACCCAAATGCCAATTTAAAAGAAATCCCGCACAAAACAAAGGGGGAAATATGCGTCTGTGGTTCAAAAAGAAACAAATTTTGCAAGAATGGGTCATAGCCCGAGGAACCCACCAGAAAAAACAGTTGCTCACCGGAAAGGAGACTCCAAACGAAGAAAAAGTTGTGTAGCTTTGACTCGCACTGTGATGGTGTGGGCAATATCGGGCTGCGAGAGCGTTGTGAACGCCGCGTGTGACGTCACTGGATCAGAGGTCGGAAAATAGAACGCTCGAATCGCGCACCACGCACAAACGTCTCCAGCGGATCCAGAGGGTCGGGTGGAGTCGCTCGAACCCAAAACTTGACAGGCCCCCGAGATTTTACGTCAATTGTGTCTCCAACTGATACAGGGGGTTTGCGAGAGTAGTTGCCCCCCTCTTGCAAGCGAAAAAAAAACTTTCTCCTTGCCCCACCCAATTTTGTGCCACTGGCGCAATTGAAAATTGTCTTTTTCAGCTTTTGCAGAAATCATATTTTGAAGTGCCCCTGAATTTCAGGGGCCATGGTCGCCCCCCCCCCCAACCCTGAATCAGGGGTGGCTTTCAGAGGCCCTTCCTGAAGCTCAAGAGAATTCGATTTTGTGCTGCTGGAGAAAATTTGTTCAGGGAACTTGCGAAGGGTTGGGACGACTTCCAATTTGGTAGTGCTTCCACGAGCAACTCTTTCCATTGGGTTTGGAGGCGCGGGTCCCCAGACCCTGGTGGATCCGTCTCTGGTTCCAGCGCGAGAAAAAGTCAAATCCTGGAAATTTGCGACCAGAAACCTTTTATTGAAGGGTGTCCAATCATGCAAGAGCGGTGCACATGTACAATGAAAATTTGGAGATTGACACCTGCAGCGGATCCGGATTTTTTGCGTGGGGGACCCATCTTGGGGGCTCTGAACTTCAACTTGACATGTTTCATGAAGACGCCAAACAGTTTTCTGGCGGGGGGGGGGATTTGGAACAATGGCCTCCTTGTCCTGGATTCTTTGGAGACACATGCAAAATCAGTTTTGTTTTTCAGACGAAACAATATTGACACGCATGTGCAGACTTTTGCTTCTCGCGGCCACAAAAGTAGCACAAGTTGTTTTCATGCCTTGCTCCGTAATAAGGATTTGATCGCCTTGGGACAATGGTCTGAGCAAGCCAGGTTTTCTTGGACATGGACTCCCCGACCCGAACCTTTCGTAGACTTCCAATGCTGCTCAGGACTGAGGATGATACGTTGGATGGAAGGGCCATGCCAAACCATGTGGGTTCTCTTTGCCGGACTTCAGCCGCGTACTTGGTGAAGATCTCGAACCGCTTCAGACCGGAAACGGAAACGGACACAAAATTTGATTCGCTCCTTATTTTCTCAAGAGCCTCCTTGCCCAGCTCGGAACATTCGGAAATTTTAGCCTCAACACCATCGAACTTTTGACCTTCTTGAGCAAAGTTACCTTCAACCTGTCGTTTCATCGAATCAAAATGTGTTATCACAGCATTCTTTCCTTTCTCCAAAGCTGCCAAACTGGCATCTTTGTGCTTGCTCAGCTTTCCCCTGTTTTCTTTCAAGAGTTGTTTCATCTCCTCTAACTCTTGTTGTTCAGACCTGATCTTGTTCATAATCACCTCAACATCTGAGCTGTTGGTCTTCCCACCTAATTCTATCGTTTTGTGATTACCATGGATTTGCATGGGACACGAAGGGCACAACATCTTGCTGCAGGACATTTCAAAGCCAGGCGACAAACTCTGATCTGTTTGATTCGCAGGATAACCACCTTGTTGTCGCTTTTGGTATCTTGAGACACCAGCAGAAGGATAACAAGAACTCCGCTGCAGTGAGTTGTTTGAATCATTTTGCCAAGGACCCAAACAGAACTTGACGCATGGTTGACAGTGGGCTGAGCACGTGACTTCCGGTTCGGTGGCGCCCTCTGGTGGTGAGTTTCCAGTGAGGCCCTCTGGTGGCTGTCGTGGTTGAGGAGATGGTGCCAGTTGCCCAGTTCGTCGAATCAAGTCAAGGTAGTCGAGGATGTACCTGGTACAAATGTGTGGATCCTTTATCTTATTAGAATCTTGTTTCACGTGAGGTGGGTCAACTATGATCAGAACCAAACTGTTACGGATCCAGAGCCCCCGTCAGTCTGCTTCTCAACCAAAACAATTGATGAGCTCCCCAACGCTGAGTTTTGATGGTCAGGTGGTGGTCATGGTCTGCTGAGTTCGCCACCACCAAGCACACCCCGCCTGTGCCTGATCTGGACCCACCCGAGAGAGGTACAGTGGCTTGACAGAAACCGTAAGTGGTTCAAGGACTTTGGTCACACCACAGGTTGTGCGATGGGTGGTACTACTCACCTGTTGGTGGGGAGTGCGTCGGCCTTGCGTTGAGGATTCCAGTGGTCCTTACAGCATTCTGGGCACATCAGCGTCATTCCCATCACCAGTTGTTCCACACACCCGAGGCACATGGTGTGGGAGCAGGGCAGCAGCTTCGGTTGTTTCAGTCCGTCTCTTCCGAACCCTTCCAGGCAGACAGGGCAGTTGGTCGTCATTATCTGCAAGACGCACAAGTTTGTAAAGTGACTGGACCTCAACACAGCTGCCTGACATCTGGCATCAGGAGCGATGAAAACGAGCACAGAAAGGCCACATACCTGGTGTCAGCGCAGAAACCAAAATGTCGAGTTGCGACTGTTCGTCCCACGACTGTCCAAAGTGCGATGCACTGCGTCTGCACGTCAGTCCTGGGATAAGTGTGTATGTACATGTACTCAGGTCCTGCTGACCCCACGCCACCTGGTGACACAACAGCAGTCCGAGGAAACGTGCGAGTATTTTTCCGCTCCTCTGTGTTCTGTGTCCTTCGCTTAGAGTGTGGATGTGTTCATTTTTCACTGTGAGTAGCGTTGTGAGGAGCGCTTGTGTCCTTCTCCTACTCGTGCGCGTGTGTCCGGACTGTGCCTGTTGTGGTGCACTTTGGCTGGGAACATTCAATGTTTCGTTATCTTTTGTCAGAGACTTCGTTCTCATCAGTCATACATATATATGAGACACACCCATAAGTGTATTTCTGATGCGAAGCGAATCAACAAAGCACAAACCTTGTGCGGATGCAGGATCGAAATGGGGGGTGGTCAGGGGCCCAATCTTGATTGGGCATTTTCCACTGTACTCGCAAACTGTTCAAGGGAGGGTCAGTCAGATCTATTTTTCAGGGTCAGGGGACGGGACTCACTCGTTGGACCCATTGCAGCAAACTGTGGGAGCAGGGATTTGCTTCACACCTGGTCAGGATTTGGTTGGTTGTCACTCACACACTCACACACACGCACACAAACACCTCACACCTCTCTCTCTTCTCTCTCTCTCTCTCTCTCTCTCTCTCTCTCTCTCTCTATCTCTCACACACACACACACACACAGATATATGCGGTATTTCTGCAGATGACCAGGGGTCTGAGCCCCTGAGGCACAGAATTCTGAAGACTTCCCAACACAAACCATTGTTGTTGTTCGTTGCCCCATGATTTTGCTCGCGTAACAGGTGTCCGTAAAACGCACTTCATGGGGCGGGGGAGTGAGAGGGGTGGATTCTTGGGTGGGTCAACAGGATCCGATTCCATTCTGAGGTGACTTCAACTTCAAAAAGTTTTGACCATGAGAATGGCAGGTGCAGCGCAACGGAAAGGATGAAAACGAAAATGTTTTCAGGGGCAACGCTGGTTCTCAGAGTTCTCCGCCTCGATCCGTGAACGGCTCACGCATGAAAACGAAGAGGAACATTTATTCTCATTTCTGACAATTCACAACCGGAAATTTTGTTTTTAAAAATCTCAGCTTTGAACAAACGACTTGTCCACTTCCACATACTCAGTGACAGGCTTGTTGGGCTCTTCTTCAGTAGACCCAGGAGTGAGAGAGCTCGGACAGGACAACTGACAAGGTCCAAAATCTTCAAAAAGCTGTATGTATTTATTCGGTTGGCTGGAGGAGGTTCAGGCCTGGTGGGTCCCTCCTGGATCCACAAGAGCACATGCAGTTTGTGAATCAGACAAGACAAGTTCTACACAACTGTGATGACTGTTTCTTCTCGCGGCCACAAACGGAACAACAGTTGTTCCATCGCCTTTGTGGGATGGTCTGATTGATTACACGATAAGCTTGGCCCTTGGACTCCCCAACTGGAACCTTTCGCAGAGTTCCAATGTAACTCTTGACTGAACCTGCCCTGGGTACCAAATCCTGATGCGGTGGAAGGGCCATTCCGAAACACGCGATTTCGGTGAATCTACTGTCCTTGAATTCAGCCGCATACTTTGAGAAGGTCTCTAACTTCTTCAAATCGAAAGTGTAAACACTGGAAAAACCAGATGTTTTCTGAAGGGCCTCACGGCCCAACAGGCTGCACTCAGAAAGTTTAGCCTCCACAAAATTCAGCTTTTGACTTTCGTGAGAAAAATTGCTTTTGACTTGTTCTTTTAGATCTTCGAAATACTTCATCAAAGCATCCATTTCTGTGTTCAAAACTGCCAAACTGGCATTTTGATGTCTGATAAGCATTTCCTTGTTTCTCTTCAAAACTTCCTTCACCGTCTGCAGGTCCTTTTGCTCTGAATTCAAAATTGCTCGCACGTCGGAGCCAGCAATGCTGGTCTTGTCATCCAGCTGGATCATTTTGTGGTTGCTGTGGTTTTGCATGGGACAGGAAGAACACAAGACGGACAAACAAGACGATTCAAACTCAACAGAAGTACCCAACAGATTTCCAGGATAAGCCAAGTTCTGTTTGAGAACTCCGAGGCAGAACGAGACGCAGGGTCGGCCGTGGGTCGAACACGTCACTTCCGGCTCCGTGGGGCCCTCTGGTGGCTGTTGTCGAACCGTCTGGCTGGTTTGTCGGACAAGCTCAAGGTAGTCCAGGACGTACCTGCAATAGAACAAAACAATGCTGAGGCCACCCTGTTGCCCACACTCTTCTTGTCAAACTTGTTCCTTCTGGATGACGCCGGCAAAAATTTTGCTGGACCCCCCCTCCCCAGATAAATACAGCGGTTTGACAAGGGGCGTGCGAGAACCTTGGAATCTGTTGGAGCCAGTGCGCATTTCTTGAAACTCACCTGTTGGTGGGGAGTGACTCGGCCCCTCTTGCATCTGCCACCATATGGAGCTGACCGCACTCCGGGCACGTCAGCCACACCCCCTTCATGAGCTGCTTGACGCAGGCGATGCACAGGGTGTGCGTACAGGTCAGGAGCTTCGGCACCCTGTCCCCCTCCTCCCTGAGCTCTTGCAGACACACCATGCACTCGGTCGCCATTCTCTGGAAAGCACGCAAACTGACTGAACACAGCAATGCTGAGCTTTGAGTCCTGTGGCAAAAGGAGAAGGAAAAGATATGATGTTTCACGTACCTGAAACCAGTGCAGAAAAGTAGGAGGTGACGCCCCCTTGTTGTCGCGTATTGACTGTTTGTTTGCTGTCGCGAGATGAAGTGCAACACCTTGTCTTCTTTCTGTGACACGACGTCGATGTGCCATTGATTATCGTGAATCACGTGACTCACCGACCCCAGCACACGGTGTGACCCAAAGCGAGGCAGAGAAAGGGGACCTTTCTGCTGTCGCTCTGTGTTCTGGGTGCTTATGGAGAAACGTGTTCGTGTTGCAGGTGAGAAGAGTTCTGAGCAGCGCATGTGATTCTCCCACTGGTGCGCGTGTGTCCGGACCGCTCTTGTTGTGGTGCGACTTTGGCTGCGAAAATTCCATTTTTGCTGTCTTTCAGCAAAGGTTTCTTTTCTCAACAGTCACTGGACGTTTTGAGACGAGAACGACGCGGTGGACGCAGGATTGGGCTGGGCATGCGCAGAGACCCTACCTCGCTGAGCCGACCTGCGCTCCAGCCCCCGGGGGTGCAAAACGAGGGAGGTGAATGGTTCTTCAGAGTTGCCCCCCCCCCCGCGCAAATGCCAGGTCCGTTCCAGAGACAAAGTGAACAACGATTCTGCTCTTCGTGTTTATTTTGCAATGAGGCATTTTGGGAAATTTGTGTTCACACGCACACAACATCAAGGCATCTGCTTCTGCTCATCCCAGCCTGTGACAAATATAAAGACAAGTTCGGAGAACATTTCTGAAGTTCACTTCAGCTGCTTTTGCAAGAGACGTTTGGAATCGCCCGATCTATGGTTTCCGTGGCAACAACAAAGAGTACTGACTGACCCTGACATCTAGTATGGAGTTCCCCACAGGAATCTCCTTGAGATCAACAACACCGCCCATGCGCACCTGTGGAGTCAAATAGACGCACCCAGTGTCCATCTGACCGAACTCCGCCCCGAACTTGGTGAACATTTCGAACGTCTTCAGACCGGAAGCGGAAACGAGGTCAGAATCGCTCGTTATTTTCTCCAGGGCCTCACGACCCAGCTCACTGCACTCGAAAATCTGAGCTTCAACACGATCGAGCTTTTCGTGTTCTCCTGAACTTTTCCTTTGTACTTTTAGTTTGAGATCATCAATGTATTTGATCAGACGATTCTTCTCCACATCCAACGCTGCCAAACTGGCCTGTGTGCGGTCAGCAAGCTTTCGTTTGTTTTCCTGTAACATTTGTTGAAAAGCCCCCAACACGTTCTGCCCTGAAGAGACCCGGAATGACACAACCTGAATGTCTCTCTTGTTTGGCTGCTTTGAAAACTGGATCTTGACGTGATCTGAGTGTTTCTGGGTCAAACACGAAGGGCAGAGCATCGTGTTGCAAGATTTCTCGATCGTTGGAAAATTCTCGAGAAGAACCGTTCTGCTTCTTTCAATGGGTGTATAAAATGGGATATGCCCGAGGCAGAATTCGACGCAGGGTTGTCCGTGCGTCGCACACGTCACTTCCGGTTCCGTGGGGCCCTCTGGTGGTGAGTTTTTCTCCGGTTGTTGCTGCTGATGATGATTGGTGCGGAGAATCAGGTCCAGATAGTCCAGCACGTACCTGCCATGTCAACAAGACTTCTATAAAGCACTCCATGCATGGAACAAAAACTACAGTGCATGAAAACCTTTTTCACGAATATTTTCCTGCATCCTTCTGTTCTGTCAAACACGAGGCGTCTGCAGAATTTGACACCTCCAGCAAGTTGCAGTGTACCGTATTCACCCAAGAAAAAGTCGCAGCTGAGTATAAGGTCCACGCACCCCAACTTTGACATAGATTTTCTGGCATTGGGTCGTAGAAATCTTACACCCATGTACCGTATTCACCCGTGTATAAGTCGCACCCAAGTGTAAGATGCAACTTTTGCCTTGATTTTCTGGTAAGAGGTCTTGTTAAAATATAGTAATTTCATACCCATGTTTCAGACGCACCCCTAGTTTTGGTACTCAATTTCAGGACAATAAGGTGCGTCTTGAACCCAAGTAGATACGGTAAAGAACACCACCTTTGAGCCGCGAGGATCAGACCCGGTCAGACTGAGGCTCCCTCCTCCCCCACAAAAATAAAGGAAATCTGATTTGCATGAACTCAAACCCCTGCTCACCTGTTCGTGGGAAAGCCCCCCTGTGGGACTGGATTCTCCGTGCGGCATTCGGAGCACGTCAGTTTTCGCCCCTTTACCAGTTGTTCCACACACCCCAGGCAGAGTGTGTGCGTGCAGGGCAGCAGCTTGGGCTGCTTCTCTCCTTCGGAGGTGTAGGGCTCCAGGCAAACAGTGCAATTCGTCGCCATGTCGTCACCTGAAACAGAACCGGAAGTGAGGTTCAAGCGACCGGAAGTGACCTGCAGGAATCGGAAGTGAGTGAGACGCAGCACGGGCTCCGTCGCTTTGGGCACAACGAGTCCAACCAGAGACATTCATGTTCAAAGCAAGACATTTATTGCCGTATTCACCCATGTACAAGTCGCACCCAAGTTTTGAGACGCACCCCAACTTTCACATTGATTTTTTTGGTACAGTATTGGGTTGAATGAAATTTTGGAAATCTCAAACCCATGTATGAGACGCATCCCTAGTTTTGGTGCCTTTTTTCAGGACAAGAAGGTGCGTCTTGTACACGGGTAGATACGGTACCGTCCTTCTCTCCTTGTCCAGAACCCTTCATGATTTTTCGTTTTTGTTGTCCCACCAGAGATTCACCACATCAACTGCTGGAGCCAAAACCATCACTAAAAACACCCTGTTCTGTTGAACTTCATCGAGTGGTGTTTCTTCCAATAATCAGTCACATACTGAAGAAACAAACAAACCAACAAAAGTACAAAGGCCCATGGGTGGACACTCCACGCCCCCCCCCCACAAAAAATTGCGCAATTTTTGCGTGTCAATATTTTTCAAAGCTGAAGTTCAGCTCCACCCCCCCCCGCCCGATGTGAACGAGCGTCTGAATTGACCGGCCTCCACGTGTCCGTTGTGCGTACAGGGGTTTACATATTGGTGACGCTGACGTCAAAACACGACGCCAACTACAACTGTTTTTGACGCTGACTGCGGGTTGTTTCCACATTGGGCCAGCGTCCAGCACATTGCAGTTGCCCAAAACAAGGGTGTCTGGCCATTTCAGGTTGAACCTCAAATACCCAGACACCCCTTGAAAATGCCACGCAGAGCCTTGTTGGTGTTGAGTATTGTAGGTTGGGCGTGAAATGGCCAGAGCCTCGTCTCAACCCACGTGGATACTCGCAGCTCGTATTGTGGTCGGAGCAGCTGTCACATGTGACCCGTCTGCAGACCAGAGTTTTCAAACGGTCTGCCCCACTTCCTCTCACCAAATTTTTCTTCTCCCAAGTCATTTCTGACCTGAAAATTTTGTTGGATTTGAGCGAATTATTTGAAAATTCCACCGACCTGTACGTTATAAATTTCCTGCGAAGTAAGTTAGTGCTGAGAGCAGGACCTGTCCCAAACGCGTGTTTCGTGCGACAAAGTTCTTGGAAGATGGCGCACGATGTACCACGTGAGGGACACTTCCGGTGTTTCTTTGTGCGTCCATCCGCCCCACGTGACCCAGCGTCGCGACGCGTGACGCGCAACGCACCAGGTGTGAATACTACGCAGAGACAGGTCACAACAACACGATTTTTCAACAAATTTCACGCTTTTGTTTGTTGACAGAATGAGGTTGCAATGGACACGGTCAGCCGACGCTGACCTCCTTCAGTCGTTTAAGTTTTGCTGGCAGACATTTTCGACACAGATAAGTTTCGGGATTTTTTCCCTGTCTTGTAAACGTGAATGGAGACTATACAGAAGCAGTTGCAATCTATTGTGGACAGTCTAAAGGATCTACAGGCAGCGGTGGAAGCGTTGGGTGGTCGAGTTCAGACCCTGCTTTCAGTGAACTGGGTTCCAACTTTAACCTGTTTCAGTGTTCCAAAAGGGAGTCCAAAGTTGTGCAGTTCACTCCTCGCTGCGAACTGATATCCATAGCACGTTGTATGAACTCGTTTCACCTGAGCTACATCCTTGGTGTACACGCCCAATTTCTCTAAAGTGGAGACGGACACACCGCCCGGCGGCGCTCCCGCCCCCTCGGGACCCCTCAGCTCCCGCAGAATCTCCTCTCCCAACTCAGAACATTTGAAGACGTTTAGCCTGGTATCTTCGAGCTTGAGTTGTTCACGAGAAAACATTTCTTGGCTCTGTCGCTTCAAATTCTCAACAAGGGAGGTGATGTATTCCGAGACGTCTTCCGCTCGTTTATCTATGGCGGCCCGAGTGGCCTGATTTTCATCACAAAGCTTTCCCTCATTTTCCGAAAGGACCAGGTTCAAGGCCTCCAGCTTTGCTTGCTCTTTTTCAACCTTTATGATGATATTTTGAAAATCCGAACTGTTGAGTGCGTTTTCCTGGAGCCCGATCGTTGTGTGGTTCGCGTGATACCCCAAAGGACACGAGGGACACAGCATCGTGTTGCAGGTCGTGTCCAGGCAGAACAGGATGCACGTTCTCTTGTGCGCTGGACACGTGACTTCCAGATTTTTGGGGCCCTCTGGTGGCGGCGGAGGCTGCGCTGGCGCCATCTGTCCCGTGCGTCTCATCAGGTCGAGAAAATCCAAGATGTACCTGTGACGTCACAACTCATGTTGCAAATTTTGAAATTTTCAAACTGTATTTTCACATTTTCAGACTTGTGATTGAGGAAAATTTTTCACTTTTTTGTGTTGTTCGCTTCTCCTCACCTGTTGGTTGGGAGGCCTTCGGCTCGTCCCTCGGGAAGCCCGTGATTCTTGCGACACTCGGGGCAGGTGAGCACTGTTCCCTTCACGAGCTGCTTCACACACTGCAGGCACAGGGTGTGGGAGCAGGGCAGCAGCTTCGGCTGTTTCCTGTGTGTAGGACTCGAGACACACCGTGCACTCAGTGGCCATGTTGCTGTTGAAGAAGGTGAACAGTATGAGTCAAGTACCGCATTCACCCGTGTATCAGTCGCACTCAAGGACAAGACGCACCCCAACTTTTTCCCTTGATTGCCTTGGCAAGACGCCCCCCAACTTTTGGTACTCTGTTCTAGGACAAAAGGTGCGTCTTGTACAAGGGTGGATACGGTACACGCAAAAAATTAGCACCAGGCTCTGGCTTCGGACTGGCATCCCGAACCAAGACGCTGGACCCGAGCCATCCATGAGTCTCGTGTTCGTGTTCCGTTAGTACCACAGGACGAGGCGACAACGCGACACGACACTGCGTCCCGGAAGTGAGTGTCACGTGGTGCATCGCTCAACGACACACCCACCGTTTTTCCAGTGGTCGCTCACAAACAAGCGTGGCATTCAAAAATCACTGGCTGAACAAAGCTGAGCTGCGGGCACCACTGACCTCACCAGAAGTTCTGAAGAAGGGCGAATCTTCCAAAGTTTGTCAGGGACAGCAGAACGTTCCCAGTTGTCATCAGTCACATACCGGACACCTGTGCCTGTATCAGTTTTTCTCATGTGATTCGAGCGTGTCTGTCTGACCCGACCGTGACGCGCCAGACAATCTGCAGTCACCCACCCACCGCACACAGGTTGTCTCTGCTCAAATGGAAACTTGTCTCGTCTGTGTGCGGACCAGCCCTGCACGGAAAGCGGAGGACAGTGCACGTTCCTCCACGCTCATGTTCAGGTGAGAGGGACCACACCTGTGTGATTGCGCACCTCAGTTTGTGTGCGATATGGCGCGGTGGGGCGTTGCTGCGACGTTCACACTGGTTGCGTCGCGCGTCCCGTCCCCATCACCACGGAGTGCGTCACGCAGACAGAACAGCAGGAAGTGAGCACTTCAAGGCTTTGGTCTCAATCTTGTTCATACACTAAAATTCCTGCTCGTCTCCGGTGGTGTTTGTGTATCTTGAACGAGCCAAGGCAATAAATTGAAAACATAAAAGTATTTCAGAGAACAGTTGTTTGTAAAAATGCGCACTGAAAGCGACAACAACAATGTGCGCGAACACCCACACCAACATTTTACACACACACACACACACACACTATATTTTCCATTTGTGTTGCTAAATGAAGTAATGCCGGCATCCTGTTCAGAGACAGTTCCAGCTCCAAGATTTATGCATGAGATGCGACTTGCTCATGTGCCTCAGAGGGTGTTGCCTCAGAGGGTGTGGCCCTTCGAGACTCTTAGCGCCCAGAACCCGTTTGACCTCCTTTGCAGCACTCCGGGCACGTCAGCTTGACGCAGGACACACAGGGTGTGGGAGCAGGGCAGCAGCTTCGGTACCCTGTCTCCCTCCGTCTCGTACATCTCGAAACACACGCTGCATTCCGTACTCACACGGCACCTTGCTGACCTTTCTGCACTCGGGACACAGTACTGTGGTGAATCCCTGCACCAGCTCCTTCAGGCACCCCAGACACAGGGTGTGGTAGCAGGGCAGCAGCTTCGGCACCCTGTCCCCCTCCGTCTCATACATCTCGAAACACACAGCGCATTCTGTATAGCCATCATCGTGGAAACCAACCGGAAGCGACCAACAAACAAAAGGGCTGGATTTCCAGGAGTCGTACAGTTTGATCAAGTGTTGGTCTTTTCTTTGTAACGCAAGCCAATCGCAGGATTTGGCTGGGCAGAAAACAAGAAATGAACTCGAATGAGGTTTGTTGTTTATTTTCCATTCACATATGTATACCCAGCAAAATGTCACTTGTTTTCACCCCACACCAGAAACGCACACGCACACACACACACACGAGACACAATGAAAAGCTTTTATGACAGTGCACTGAAGCACACAAGAATTTTCGCCAATTGCTGTTTTCAGGGTATTACCAAAAGCATCAAAGCTTGTGCACTATGGAAGGGCAGGATGGCTAAATTTCAAGTTTTTTTTTTTTACAAAATAACCAGCAAGTTAGCATGGAACAAGACCTTGGAGGTCCGAGTGCGCTGTCCCTGTTGTGTCAGACACGTGTTCTGTTCGGTCTCCAACCCACCATTGACTGATTCTGCAGGGGGTGAATGAACATTGAAAACAATTTGCGCCTGAAGTGCGTGAGCTCACTGTGCCCGGGATCTGCTCCCCGAAAGGAGAATTTTGACATTGCGTTTCCTGAATCTGCCCCTGTTGATTGCATTTCTGACAAGTTGGTCGAGTGCTGAGTCACCATTGATTTCTCTGAATGCAACTCGTGCACGTTGACAACATGTCAATCGTCCCAATCGTATTGATCGTTGTCAAAATCGTCTCGATCATCCACCACATGATGTTGATAATAATTATCATAATCATCATAGCCATAGATCTAATCATAATCACCATCATCAAAACCGCCACCGTGGCTTCGTCTGGCTGTGTTTGTGTTTTGGAGCTGGTGAGCTTGAAGAATTGGCACAGGACCGACTTTCTCCAGTTTTTTGACAGAGCCCTGGACAGGAGTCGTTGCTTGGTTGGGCTGTGCGGCTTGCTGTCGATACACAGTCCCAACTTTAACCCTCTGCAGCTTTCCGATTGATCCCTGCAGGGTCCTTTGGTTTCCCCTTGTGAACTGCATTTTGAAACATTTGGTATCAGTGCTCTTTAGCTGAGCTGCCTCTTTGGCAAACTTTGCGAACTTGATCAGGGACACAGCAGAAGTGTTGTGTGGGGCCCCTGCCTCAGGATTCATTTCATGCAGAACCTCACCCCCAACCTCAATACATTTCAAGACACGGGCTTCCATGTTCTTCACCTTTCTCTGCTCTCGTGTGAACTCATTCTGTACCTGCTGCCTCAAGTCATCAACCTGTTTTATCACAACACCAAGTTGTTTGTCCAAAGCTTCCCAGTTGGCATCCTTCGCCTTGCAGAGTTCTTGGTGATTTGCTACTGCAACTTGTCTCAGAGCCTCAAGTTCCTTTTGCTCCAACTCCACTTTCATCAGAATTTCCTTGAAGTGCACGCTGTTTGGTATGCTCTCTGTTATATATATTTACCATGACCACCCCCTAAGTACTGCCACAGCCACAGCATAGCCACAGCCAATCATATCATTCCCTAGATGGAGCCACTATCCTAAGCTGGGCACAT
>JAAUXT010125157.1_pt1 | contig 15283 bp, 12 predicted proteins | sample 7278171 | NCBI WGS metagenome assembly JAAUXT01 (sample SAMN14350112, study PRJNA611818) | marine sediment metagenome | isolation source: surface marine sediment (1.8m) | place: French Polynesia: Moorea | collected 2018-08 | reverse complement strand
GGAGTTGGTGTTCTGTTGTTTTTTGTGTGCTTGTTGCTGGCGGCCCCAATTATTGCTCAGGCGTGTTCCGTTCGATTTGACAAATCACCGAGAGATCTTCGATCTATTTTTGGTCACCACTTTCTCATCGTGCGCAGCTGTAACAGACCAAATTTTTCTAAAAATCACTGACTGGATGAGGTGCCCTGTACCTAAGCACTGGTTGTTGGGTGGATCAGTGCATCGCTGACGCGTCGGAATGAATCCGCAACGCGAAACACGTTCATTTTCGAGGGACCCTGTGAACTTTACTTAAAGGCCAACTGAGTGATAAGCAACTGACGAAATTACACGTACAAAATTCACTTGAACCACACGACAGATATCGCACTGTTTCTACGCAGGTAAAGCTACGGATTGCATCACAGCGCCAAACCAGAAGCAGAAGCGGTCAATGTCGGTTCTCACGTACGTCGCGTTGTTGATGACGTCACTGATGACGTCTCACGTCATCTGCAACCCGCCCGTCATCACCGTCACCGTCACCGCCGAGAACGATCAGCGTGAGTCAAGCGAGACTCCTCTTGTCCAACTGAAATTCTCGTAAGAGAACTGAAATGGTTCTGTTTCTCGATCCAGACCAGGTGCGAGAGATCGACATTTCAAGAGCATGAACGCACAGAGCTAATCATCCACACCTCGTGTGTTCACAGCAATTCTCGGTGACGGTGTCGGGCGTGTCCGGCGCTCACGGCGACCCTGCGGAGCAGTTCCTCGACACAGCGGCGGACGACCCCAACTTTTCGTGAGTGCAATGTTTTCTCTTCCGGCAACCTCAGCTCCAGAAAACTGCGGTTCAAGCGTTTGATCAATCGAAAGTGGACAAGATTCGCCCGTGGAATGATAGGTTGGACGTCCTTGATCATTTGCGCTCGAGGAGAAAAGTTTCTCATGACTTGCGCCAAGTCTTTTGTTTCTGGGCTGATCGCGGGCCTACTGTTCAGGTGCGAATGTCAACCCTGAGACCACTGGCTGTTTCGTGACGACGGTCAACAGCTCTCCCAAGACCCCCAAAAACGAACTCTGCTGGGGCTCTCACTGAGCAGGTGGGTGTGTGAGCAGTTCTCCGGACTCGGCTGCTCCGTCTCAGAGGTGAACGGAGTCGCGAAGGACCCAGTCAACGGACTCTACTGGGGCTTCTTGCGCCGGGTTGCGGACGAGCCGGACTGCCTGCACCGCGTGGGTGAGTCACCGTCACCCACCGTGCATCATGACGCACGGATCTGAGCCTTTCTTGGAACGAACAATATTCTTGTCCTGTGACAGATGCCCGCTTCGTGTGAAAACACAAAAGCATAAGCCGCGTCAAATGTGATCTGAATACTGAAACGTGTACGTTGACAGGCGTAAGCACGCGGCGCCCGAGGGATGGAGAGCACCTCGTGCTGCGCTACCTGACGCTCGGCGAGTTCGGCCAGTACGACAGCTGCGCCAGACCGTGACTGCGACACGACCCCAGCGACAAGCCGACCCACCCCGTGCAAGAAACATACAAGCCGACAGTCGACTGTTCTCTCTGTCCTGTTCCCACGTAACCGCGATGTCTCGACAATTTTGTTTCTTGTCAGTTGCAATTTCGCAATCGTAGTGTCACAAAATCCTGTAGTCCAGCAAGAAACCTGGCGGAGATTTGCATTTCAGACTCAAACTCACTGCAGCTTTTTCTTACTTCCCGCACCAAACATGAATGCGCCTATTGAATGTTTCTGTACCGACAATCTTCTCGCGGAAATAAATTCCTCAATCAAAATATTCGTGGCTGCATTTTTTTGCCCGACGAACGAATGCCGTTCGGTGCAACGCGGGGAGGGCCCCTTTAGAATCCTCATCGCGACTGATGCCAAGGAAAGACACAAACGACTCACACTTCCACGAGACAGAATATGGACAGCAAAAAGAATCGGAAAACTGCGTCCTTCTCCTGCTGAAACTTCACGCCGGGTCCACATCTTCACTGTCTTCATTCGCAGGAAAACAAGAATCTACAGCTGGTGATTTTCTTTGACCATGTCTTGGCTCATTATGCTTGGGAGTAAATCACGCTGAAACATTCCTTGCGTCAGTCTTCGAACCCTATTTCGTTGTCGGCGTGAAACAATGCCCCGAGGCAAACCGCCTCTCCCTGCAGAAAAACTCAACGGCCATCGAGTTTTCCTGCCTCCTCCTCCATTTTGCCTTGACATAGTTGTCCAGGGGGCAAAATGCCCCTATCAGGGACAAAATAGCTCGCAATTTTGAAGGATGAGCCATTCTGTCATGGGGCAGAGGCAGTTTAACTTGGAAACCCACACAAGTAGGGGGGGCATTTTATCACTGGACAGGTGCAGTTTGACTCAGAAACCCGCACAAGTCAGGGGGGCATTTTGTTACTGGACAGGGGCAGTTTGACTTGGAAACCCAACCCACAGAAGTAGGGGAGGCATTTTGTCATGGGATGGGGGCAGTTAGACTCAGAAACCTGCACAAGTGGGGAGGGGGGGTAATTTGCCATGAGACAGCCTGAGGGCATAATTGCACTTTGTATGGCTCTGTCTGTCATCCTCAGGGGCATTTCACCATGGAACAGAGGCAGTCTGTCACTTGGTCACCTGACATGCCCAAAAAGGCAGAAAAACCACGAGGTACTCACCTATTATTGGCTCATCTGTATGTTGAGAGCGCAGCACAAGACCACTGTCCTGAAGCATTGGTTTTGGGTTGGTGCCAATGCACTGAACTGTGCCACAACTGTATCCATAACAAACTTGGCAAGGGGGCTGCAACCCCACAGGACTGACTCTTGGATCAAATGTCATGTAATTTCTTATTTCACATAAGACCATGCTTCCACTTCAATTACATCCATGATGGCTGCCAAGAAGAATGGAATTCCCCCCACATGATGGGATTCCCCTAGGGGAATACCCAGGTGCACTTATTGACCTCCTTTGCAATGCAGCTGTAAAGACATTCTGGGGTATTGTCTGTGTGTGGGTATGCCTCAAGGTACCAATGCAGCACAGATGGGTGTCCTGGGCATAGCTGCAAGTGTGCAAATTGCTTCCACACAACAACAGCCCAGGGCATGCATGGCATCGGAGATGATACCAAGCACAAGTCAATGTGGGCCTAGCTGGGGCCCAGATAGGTGGAAGCAGATACCCAGACAGGGGCAGTGACCAACCTGCATGGGGAGGACAAAAAATACCCCAATTCTGACCCAGAACATGGCATTCCACAGGGGTGCCAAGAGAGGCAGAGACACAGAGACACATATTTAGAGAGAAAAGGGTGTGCATAGTGTGCTGCCACAGAGATGCAGCAAGAGAGGCAAAGAGAGGCAAAGGTGTGCATGGCATCCCAAGTGCTCTGACAGCACATAATTGATGCAACTGTGTGGTGCCAGGCGAGCCCGGTAGCTTCAAGTAACCAGAAGGTTGGGAGATCAAATCCCACTCAGGGCACAGTGCATTTTCAGTGTTTTGGCCAAGCTCAAAATTGGGTATGCCCATGGGTATGACAATGGGTGCAAAAATTCTCTAAAATTATACCTTACAAATGAGCATACCCATTTGGGCTGAAAAAAAATTCTGAATTCTACTTCCAGTTCAGCTATAAATACTTATGCACCCAATTAATACAGGCTATTATCAGCTGGACTGTTGGCTCAGTGGGCAAAGGCACTGATCAAATCACTCTGTCCCTATGCTATCCATGGAGATTTGCAGTTGCTGAGGCTCATGTTCTCTCTTGCAGGAAGACAATTGGTTCCAAGATTTGGACTGCAGGTTCAAACATGGTGATCAATCTGTGGATAGGAAAATGCTCAGACAAGGAGGGGTGGTGGGAGGATTAGGTGGGCTGCATATATACAGACACAACTACTACTCAGTAACTGCAAATCTCCCTGGCATGAGTATGGTACAGTTAAGGTAGTGCCTAGCTAGGACTCAACCCCCCAAATGAGTCCAGCATTTTTGCCTTTTTTGGCTTTAATTGCTTCAGTTGATGCACAGCAGTATCAGGAGCACTCAGAAACTTGCAGACTTGCATTTCCATGCCATGGACACCACTGATCTATCTATTTTGAGGTGAACTGGTTGAGTTGCCATCCCCCCCTTTTGGGCATTTGTGCAGCATCTGTAAGTTGAATCGCTTCAGATGGGGGTCCCCCCTACGCAGAACATTCGCAGCATATCAGAGTAGCTGAGAGTTGAACTGACCCCCTTGCATAATAAAAAGGCTCCACCTACATTTACGTGTTTCTGGGACAAACTGCCTCCAGCCTATGACAAAATGCCTCCCTGGCACAATGCAAAGGACACATGGAGTCAAATTGCCTCCATCGCATGGCCAAATACCCCCACTTGGGTGGGGTCAGGGAGATGAACTGCCCCTATTGTAACAAAATAGCACACTCACACATTCCGAGCAATAAATCAAGTGAGATTGCCCCCATCAGGGGGTAAAATGCCCCCACCTACTTGGGTGGGGTCAGGGAGATGAACTGCCCCTGTTGCATGATAAAATAGTGCACTCACACATTTCGAGTGAAAAATCAAGTCAGAGTGCCCCCACCCTGATTCTAAATACCTCTCCCTTTGGGGAGCATTCAGATTTGTTGTGGGGCTTTTTCCCTCCATGGCAAAATGCCCCTGTGCCATTTTGACTCGACAGCCATCGAGAATTCATGCAGGGAGAGGGCAGTTTCCCTCGAGGGGCATTGTTTCACTCCAACATCGTGTCCGATTGAAACGTTTCTGTGCTGAACTTCGTTGGAGTGGAGGAGTAATCAAGCTTTGTTTCGAGCACAACCGCAGATTTTCGTCTGCACCGGAGATGGTTCCAATTAGCTCTTTTTATCAAACCACATTGAGTTGTCGGTCACCAAAACGAAGAATCGTTTGCTGCTGATATTACTCGCACACAGAAACCAAAGGCTCAAAACTTATTCTGCTTCAGACGCAAAGCTAGACAGAACTTTGTGGCTCCAGACAATCTTGTTGCCCCAGACTCAGTGCGAGTCTGACTTGCGTCAGTCGACCAATCTCGCCACTTCGTCACAATTCAAGCCAAATCTGATCAAAAAACAGAAACAACTGCTTTTGCAGTCAAATTGAAGCCTGTTCACAACATTGAGAAAAGGTGGCTTGGAGACCACCGGCCTTTTTGCAGCCGAAGGTCCGCAAGTGAACAACCCGGATACACGAGATTCTTCCCAAATTAGCTGAATCAACAACAAGCGAAATGTATGACGGTGCGGTGCGCTGATCGTCACTCACATGACAGTCAAACGAGGAAGAAGTGCTTCAGTGTTTATATTCGGAAGGTCCTGGTGCAAGACATAACAAGAAAATTCGCACAACTTGGCTGCAACCGGCGAGGTACGTACGTTGGTTAGGATTTTGTCTTGTCGATCCCAGTGTCGAAACAGTCGATCGGTCGCACAGTCTGCAGACGGATCATCCAAAATTCATTCGTTTTCAACTGGTATCAGAAGGACTGTCTGCTCACGAGAGTCTCAGAAAGAAAACATTGACGGAAAATCTATTGGCCTGACATTCGCTCATTTGAAAAGTTTCCAGGACTCTACTTGGGGGGGGGGGGACACTTGCATTGTTCCAGAAAACAGGCCGTGGCTGCCTGGCTGCCAGGTACCATGGCTTTCCCAAACCAATGGTTTGTTACTTCACTGGTGGCAGGGCGTATAACAGTCACTAACTTTTGACACACACACCCCCGGTTAAAAATAAAACAACCACTGGGTGAAGCATTGGTTTCTGGCAGGTAGGCAGCAACAACCTGTTTGCTGGAAGAATGTGCGCAACCAAAGTAACAAACAGTTGGTTTGGTGGAAAACAGGCATTGACTTAGCAACAAAGAAAATTAGTTGCTTCACACTCACCCCGCAAGACACCAATGCACACACACAACACACACACACACACACACACACACACACACACACACACACACACACACATACGTGCAGGAGACCACCATCGCGATTGTACAAACGCACTAAGTCCACGGCCCAACGGAATGTCACGAGCTCAAAAATGTGCCAACCGGCTCCCGACCAATTTCTATTTTTTTTTGACGGCAACAAGAGTCATCTCGTCGCAAAAGCAACTGTGTGCTTTGAAAACGAACAACTGGAGCTCCCAAGTCTGTATTTCCACAATGTTCGCTTTTTCAGAATAACAAACGATGAAGACTCAAACGACTGCGATATGCGCACTCGCGCTGCTCGTGATGTCATTCACTTCCTCAAGTGTTTCTGGTGACTCAATCACCGTCACCATCACGGCCATGAACAACATCACCGATCCGGGGGTGAGTAACGGAACTTTGGTTCTGGCAACAGATACTGACACCTTCCATCAACTGTCGAGACCCAGCGTTTCTTCAACCACATTGGTTAGTAAAACAAGAAGCAAAGCTTGAACGCCTGTCAGGTGCGGCGCCAAGATCGCAATGGGTCTGCGACTGCCACCGAGAAAGTTACAATCCCTGACACCAGCAAGAAGTTTCCAGTGTTCATCACCTCTGATAACAACAGAGCTATCACTGATGTCCAATTCATGAGTGCCCTTGGCGCGGAGAGGCGTGGGGGTGACCACGAACGAGGTTTTCTCAGTTGTACGAGGGAGGTCCACGAATTGGCGGTTTCTGTCCACAAAGTAGACTCTAGCGATATTTTCGAGAGTGCCGGAAACTCCGGAAATACGAGGTTCTATCCAAATGTCCCTGGAAACATGTTGATCGGTCTGCAATGGTGATCGCGGCCTGTACCCTTGCGAGATCGGTGTCCAGTGGGTCAAATCATCGTGCAAACTGTGCCACACTGGCCAACATGATTCGAGGGACATTTGGATAGGACCTCGTACGAGGCAGGTTATGGTGAAAACCGATCCGGCGGCGAAAAATGAAGATGGTCTTGTTCCTTTGTGACCAAAAATTTATTGAACCAACAGTAGACCAAGGTCAATAAGCATGCAATATAAAATTGTCTGAACACAAATGGGAACATGACTAAAATGTCTTAACAAAATGACAAACATAAGAACTTCGGCGGAACTACATGTCACTGTCAGAGTCACTCTCTGAGGAGGTGCTGTCGGCATTTGACCCATCCCCTTTGGTGAACAATGGGTCAATCTGAATTCCATCGCCTTCGAAGTACTCTCCATTGACAAGTGAACACTTCTGTTAACGTGCGACCATTTCATGAATGGCATCATCAAAAAAAAGACTTATCCAAAGTGGCAAGGATGTTGCGCACCTCCTTTTGGACAGAAGCAATGGTTGCAAATCTGTGACCTCGCAAATGGCTTTTGAGCTTTGGGAAAAGTGCAAAATCGCAGGGTGCGAGATCGGGGGAGTAGGGGGGATGATCCAAGATTGTCAGACCCCACTTTTGGATCTTCTTCATTGTGAAATCGGAAGTGTGAGGGGAGGCATTGTCATGGTGGATCAGAAATGACCTCCCCTCCCAAAGATGTGGCCGTTTTTTCCTGATGCATTCTTTGAGGTTGGACAATGTTTGGCAATATCTTTCTGATGTGATCGTCTCTCTCCTACCAAGAAAATCACAAAGGATGATCCCTTCTGAATCAAAAAAGATGGTCAACATTGTTTTTCCAGAGGATCCAGTGATCTTTCCCTTCAGGGGTCTGCTTTGCCCAGGTGCCAACCAAGATGATGACTCCCTTTTGGTTTCGGGATCCAAAAGAGGGACCCAAGTCTCATCCCCTGTGATTATTGATTTCATAAATTTCTCAGGATCTTCACTCTCACAGAGGAGCTTGATGTTGTCATCTGCAACAGTCATCCTCACCCATTTCTGTTCTTTGGTCAAAATTCTGGGGACGAACTTTGCACATTTGCATGTCAAGTTCAAGTCCTTCTTGAGTAACTGATGCATGGCAAAGGTTGACATTTCACAATGATCAGAAAGATCTCAAACACTGAGTCTGGAGTCATCTGCCAGAAGATCCTTAACCAGTTGGATCTTTTCTGGTGTCCTCTGTGTGCATCCTCTACCTGGGTGTGGTTCATCTTTGACTTGTTCTTGGCCCTCCCTGAAACGTTTGTGCCATTGACGAACTTGAGTTTTGCACATTGTCTCAGACCCAAACACCCTGGTCAAGGATCGCCAGCATTGGATGGGCGTTTCACCACTTTTCACCAAAAATTTGAGCGCAATTCTTTGCTCAGTACGTCAACCAGGGACTACTGGATCCATGAGGAACAGCAGGAGTCTGACCAACACAGAAAACAGGACTAAAAATGGAAAGAATGCATCGGATAACAGTGCACAACTGACCTTCCCAGAATCTGCCAATCTCGCACAAGTGACCCAATTGAACTGTCTCTGAGATCAAGGTCATTGTTTGTCTGGGATCTTGCACTGCTCAAATTTGGAGGACACATGCAGAAGATCATGGATGTCCATTTTCATCCAAAAAGTCCGAACCGATCAATAGATACAAGCCCGGATCGGTTTTCACCATAACCTGCCTCGTACTGGACAGAAACCGCCAATTCGTGGACCGCCCTCGTATTCCACCCCCAACCCAACCGATCAGGGTGATCGCTGCTGCGTCAACCTGTTGCCAGTGCAAAACACGGGCTCACCCCAAAGGACGTGTGTGTGTGTGTGTGTGTGTGTGTGAAAACGCTGACCACGTTCAGCCACGTGTGCGCCCAAATTCAACTGATAGCCTGTTCTTGCAGGTGCAGGTGCGCGCAAAACACAGAAACCTCACCAGCAACAGCTAACAGCTCGGATCATGTTTTCCTCTTCCTGTTCACAGAATTTCACTTACACTACCACGGGCACAGGCCAAGAGGGCGACACAACAGAAGCGATACTCAACAACACCGCTGCAAGTGATCCCAACTTCACGTGAGTCTCAGCGGGTGCTCCCTGAAACTTTCCAATCAACAGAAGTCCGGTGTGCACAGTCCGCAGATGAAATTCCGGAGGATTGTTGGGTACCCAGGTACAAGTGCCAATATGGCGGTTTCGGGCACCCAGGCTGCTTCGTTACGACGGTCAACGGGTTGGAACAGAACCTGGACCAAAAGCTGTACTGGGGCTTCATGCGCCGGGAACCAGGCAAAATAGACTGCCTCTACAACGTCGGTGAGTGGGAACTAGGGTGACCTGACTGGCTTCGTCCCACAGGTTCACGTGCCAGTACTTCAAGATGCTCGGGTGTTCCGTCCAAACTGTGAACGGCTTGTCCAGTGACAATGACGCGAAGCACTACTGGAGTTTCATGCGGAGGGAAGCTGGGCTCATGGACTGTCTCTTCAGCGTTGGTGAGTCCGACTAAGTTTGGATTCTTTGCTCAAAGGTTCTTTTCTGGAGAGGGAGGGGGGTCCGGATGTCGGAGACTGCGATTCTGACACTTCCCACGTCAGAAATGGGCAAGGCTTTCTGAGACAAAAGCCCTGCCGCTATGTTTGCATTTAAGTTTTCACTGTCAGAGACATCAGGCGTTCCAGGAAAACAATGAAAGCATCTTGCACCGAAACAGTTCCTTTCGTCCACAGGGGTGAGCACGTACAAACCCTTTGACAACGAGCACATCGTGCTGCGCTACCTGCATGAGTCTGACTTTACCGGGATGTTCCCCACCTGCGAGAACCGCTCCGTCATCTCGGACCACGGCGCCGCCTCCTCGCGCTACTCCGCCCACAGCGCCACGACCGTCGCAACGGCGGCCGGCATCGCCATCGTCTTCTCATGGATTGCCTGAGCTGTTGGTCAAACGTCTGGTTGACGTGGACTTCCTCTGCGTGTGTGAATGTGTGACAGACAGACAGACAGACAGACAGACAGACAGACAGACAGACAGACAGACAGACAGACAGACAGACAGACAGACAGACAGACAGACAGACAGACCCTCGTGTTTTGTACAGTTTGAATTTCAACCTTTCCACATGCCCTGCAATGTTATTGTTTCGGCTTGCCCGTTTCGTACACATGCACGGACTTAAGAAGTATCCTGCACGGCTCTGCACGTTTTCTCGCGTGATACCCTGTTTTCTGGTGGATCCACGTTGTGTACGAGATCTGTGCTCCTTGCTCCCAACATTTTTTCTTTTTTTCATAAAGGTGAGGAACTTATAAATTTGTTTGAGAATTCTATTTTGAAGGTTAGAGTTTGGGCCCGTTTGGGCTCCAGTTCTCAACCTTGGATTTTACGTGTGGCACGACTGAGCCTTTGCAACAAAACAACTTTTTGCCTGTTTTGATAATAAACAAAAACCCAAGCCGAAATTGGAGTTGCGGTTCATGAATTCTTCTTCCTGCCGAACACAGGAAAACGCAGCAGATTGTCGAAAACGGTTGGACGTTTTTGATGATTTGCAGAACCACAGGCATTCGCAGTGCAGAAATCTGCATCAACAAAGATATGTTTGGAAGGAACTCGACAAAAGATTCACCTTCACCTTTCGATGTTTTTTATCTCAAGTGGGGGACTTGTGCATGGTGGCACGCCTTTGAGTCATCCAACATCTCACAGGAGTGTCCACACAAAACGTCCTCACAGATCCCGACACATTGGAAAACTGGGCAACCCGAAACGCACTTCACATCAAACCAAGGACTTGGCTACCAAACTCTCGTTCCGCTCCTGATGCCGCTGAAAACGCGTTTCTCAGCCTGGTGAAGTCCGAACCAGCCAAAGACTCAAAGCAAACATTTCCCTGTCCTTGGGCCGGGTGGCCGAATGGCAGACCAGGCGCAGCGCTGAAACGCGCGATTCCCTTTTCCTTCTCAACATCAACACCACGTCTGAACACTGAAAAGAGCTGGACAGAATCACGAACCGCTCACATGGTTCTGATGATTCACGTTCGTTTCAACAGAGCTCAGTTGAGAACCTGGGCGACTGCAAAAGCTCTATCAGCACAAATGGCTCGCGTGTGCGTGAGTGTGTGTGTGTGTGTGTGTGTGTGTTCGCGCGTTGTTACTGCTCAACGGAGCTGCGGCGCACCTCCCTGCCCGCAGGTCGAGCATTTTGGTGCGGCCATGCGTTTTCTGCTCCTCTTGTTTCCTGAGAACCAGTGATCCCTCTCCATATTGTGTGTGGTGACTTTCGCGCGTCACTTCGTGCTTTATTCTCGTTGGTCAACTTTCAAGACAAAAACTAAACATCAAACATGCGGACACCTGCCAGAAATTTGGATGTGGATTTATTCTCCAGATGTTTTCTCGCTTGTCGAGATGGTTGCAGCGCGCCTACAAAGGGAACCTGCACACGGCAGAAACGTGTTCTCTTCAAACACAATGCATTTATCAGTCTTTCAGGGATTTCAAACCTGAAGGTGATGGAAGCTTCGGACACCTAGGTATGTGGCATTGCCAGGATCCGGAATCCGAGAAAAGATGAACCTTCTAATTCCAATCTGTTGGACTTGTCGGATTCTCTGGAAAAGAAAACTGTCTCGCTCTCTCGACGAACTTCAACGCGTCAAATCTTTATCGAACCATTGAAGGTCCACAAGATTAGTGACAATGCATGCGAACGCGTCTATTTTGGACATGCGTGTGTGCTGTGAACGAACATGAGCAACACAACCACGAGTACGAGCACTCACCACGCCCTCCGGGAAAGCCCGCACTGATCAAGACGTACAACCATGCACGAAGATCGACACACTTTTTGACACCTTCTTGTCATGCGTGGAAATTCTATGGACTTCCCCATCCAGCAGTGCCAGCGCTCACGAATTGAGAGTGTTCGGACAGTGTTGGATGCCAAAGGAACGATGTTTCCACGTGGAACAACTTTGTGCTCTCGTGTCTGCTCAGATGTGTGGGGTGCTGCAGTGACACGTGGGGTGCGGTGTGCGGTTGGATGAAAGAGCGAGCCTACACCGTTTTCAATGGTAAACGGGGCAGGGCTTCATTCAGCCTGTCGTTCACAATGCCTCTACAGCCCCAACGTGAACTTTTTCTTGAAGTTCACCCGACAAGCACACTCGAGAGGCGTCACCTCAGATGAACTGTCAGCGCAATGCCCATTCCCATCACCTCAAGCACACTTTCCCGATCTTTGCTGCCTCACCTGTTCTTTAAGAGATCAAACACGCACAGAAACTCATATTTTAGCCACGTGGGAACGTGCTTGGTGTTTTCTGCAAGAATGGGCTGGCATGGGTGGAGGTACTCCGATCGTCACAATGCGAGGGCCAAGAAATCTTGCGGGAAACATGGACTTCGAACAGAAACATGCCCGTAAAAGGATCAAAAGGCCACATGTACCAGACACCGAGATTGTTTCCAGGTCTTGGGATCCGTCTCTGGTCTTCGAGCCACTCACACTTTGCTGGAAGATTGACTGAAATTATTGGGAACCTGATGTTGAGACGTGGCACATACGTACAAGCTCCTCTCACAACTCCAAGAACGATGCTCCTCAGCTTTGAGTTTGACTCCTGCTTCTTGCTTCATCACCAAGTCGCAGCGATATATAGCTTCGTCTCAAGACTCGGTTGGCACCGTAAACTGACGCACTGCAGGCAGATTGAGTGAGCCGATTCAAGCGTCGTGCTCCGAGCGTTTGAAGCGCTTCACACTCACAAAACAGGAAACACATTTCAGTGCAGACAAGCGCCAAGCAAGCAGCACCGCCCTTGTGAATCGAGCGCTCGTAAGAAGCAAACGGCAACAAAAGAAGGACCAGGGGAGTGGAGTTGATTCTTGATCAATCCCTTCCATCACGGACCTAGAATTTTTGGCAACGCAAAATTGTTTTTTCCTGTCCAGGCCTCCACTCTGAGACACTCCTCAGGGTATCCCTCCGACTTCCGACAGTCCCCAGCAGTCCCTCCAACCTGAGACACCTCTCCAACCTGGAACGTGTTGGGGTGAGAACCATGTTCCCCTTGTGCGACAACACGTGCAGCGACTGCTTTGGCAAAGTCGGTGGGTGTAAAAAGAGGGAAAACAAACCACATGAAACTTTTGTTGTCTTTCTCAACAAGACGAGCATGCGCCAAATATGTGTTCAATCACAACACCCGGGAGGTACAAAAGCGCGGAGTACACAAGGGTGGGCATCGAAATGCCTCGTGTTGACATTTCCACAAATCCAGGGGTGCGACAATGAGTCAGATTATGAGGAGGCAAGTGCGGAAAGGACAGACGCGTTCACATCACCAAATTCAACGTTCTCCCCAAAGCGATGTTTTTCACCTGCCAGAGGAGGAGCACCGCCAGAAACTGGCAGGATTCAGTTGCGACAACTTCAGTTTTTTCGTCGCAGTCCTCACATTCTTGATGATCGGAACCTCAGTGCTCAGCAGCCGTTCACTGGCCGATGCACAATTCAATTCGCTGCCTCAGCCACCAAATGGTCATCTGCTTCCAACAGGCATCGCTTTCAAACCAACTGTCACAAACCCGTCGTCAGTCCTGCCACTGCCCCCAAATGGTTCGTTGTGGATCTAGACTCCACGTGAAAAAGAAAGACCAACAAACAGCAGCACTCGAGCCTGACCAACCCTTGCGTTATGCGTGGCCGTCACGTCGCTCTCAGGTTCCAAACAGGCGTAGCAGTGTCTGTTTGTGTGCCAGTCTTCTCCAGACGGGATGAGCTACAAAAGGTCACAAACAAGCACTGAGGCGATCTTGGCACACGGAAATATCAGCAGCACAAAACAAAGTTCACACATTTTCTTGCTTGCTTTGTTTATGAAATTCATTGGAGAAACTGGCGACGAGCCCACCGAAGACCAGTGGTGTGAGCACGTGCACTGACGTCGTGATCTGCGTTCAAACTCTCACCCCACAACTTCTTCATTCCTCTCTTCTGGTCAAACAAGATACGAGCACAACTGCTTCCATTGACTTTGCCTGTTGGTCAGCCACTGGAACAAGTGGTCAACCACTGGAGCAAACTTGAACATCGTTCCAGTCACTGACCACCCCACTTTGACGCAGAGTGATTGAAAGAATAGTCTGAAAGCCAAAAAAGAGCTTTCGGGTTTTAGTTTAATTTCGGTGATGACCAGGAGCCGACAAATCACCTGTGGGACATACAAGGGTTGGAACCATCGGCCAGTTTGCGGAGAGCCACTGGAACATTGCCCCATCTCGAACAGAAGCATGAGAGCAAAGTTGTTAGTGACAGTCAAGCCTGGAGGACAAACTGTCCCACCTCAAGACACACGGAGAAACAGACGCAACATTTGGTGCCACACACGAGGCTTTCCACGTGACACCATTCGTTGCGTACTTGTACATCTTCCTTGGTTTCCACTTGACAGCAGCTGAAGCGCAAGACACACACCGCCTCAATGCCACCGTAACCCAATGTAAATTTGACACCGTTGCGTGTTTTCACACACTGGTGGCAATTGAAGTCATACTTGTGGCAACACCTCTCCGTGGCCCTTTAATGCCTCACAAAACGTGTCTCCGAAAAGTTGGTGCGACAAACATCCAAACGTAGTTGTTCGCACTGTGGATGAAACTGCCTTCACGTGAACCCATCGGAGGCAGCTTCGTCCAAGTGACGAAACCGAAGGCCATTTGGTTCGTCTCACCTCTCCTGGATGAAATGTCAAGGCGAAATGACACTGTAACAAAGGACTGGCACATCCTCAGTGAGCTCCAAACAATCTTTCATGAAACAAAGTTTCCATCACACATATTTTGCCTTCGTTCATCTGTTGCACAGAACTTGCTTTGATCAGGGTCCCACGACTGACTGAACTAGAGTCGTGAGAATGACTGACTCCCACCGCGTGGGTGTGCGTGCGTACGGCGTGCGTGGCACGCATGTGGTGTCTGTATGGTGGCCACCTCCAGAGCCAAAATTCATGAGAATGAGGATGAATCAGTGGTGATTGACAACCTTGCTTGTTGCCAGTTGGGCTCACCATGTGCACCACAGACATGTTCTTATGTGTGGACGTCCAGATTATCCCTTGTCCAAGGTGTGAGTCGCAAGAATTTGCTTCATGCCCCTAAAATATGTTTCAAACACTGTTCTGTATGTGTGTAGGCAGAGGAGAATCTCACCTCCTTTTCAGTAAAGGGTCAGGCAGGCACAAAATTCTAAAAAAAAACAAGAATGCTAAGCATAAAAAGCGTGTGGTCTATACATTCGCAGTTCATCACTGATCATTTAAAAAAAAAAAAAAAAAAAAATTTCGAAAGCGGGTCTGACCCAAGACCTGCTTTGGCCAAAGTGGGCCTAACCAGGGGTGGGGTGGGGAGGTGGGGTGGGGGTGG
>JAAUXT010060551.1_pt1 | contig 15283 bp, 18 predicted proteins | sample 7278171 | NCBI WGS metagenome assembly JAAUXT01 (sample SAMN14350112, study PRJNA611818) | marine sediment metagenome | isolation source: surface marine sediment (1.8m) | place: French Polynesia: Moorea | collected 2018-08 | reverse complement strand
GTTCCCATTTCCGGATGCAAGGCAAGCTCACAACCGACTGCGATGGATCGGCAAGACACAGAAAATGGTCGGAATCAGCGGGAACTCTTTTATGGCTCTTACCGCGTACAGTTTTGTGGAAGTTTTGTGAACGTTTGAATGTCGTTTATCCGCAGGGCGCAAAGAAGCTGTGTCCTCAGTGCAACATGATCACGTCGCCCGCAGACCTGCGCAGAATCTACTTGTGACGCGCGCCCATTATCGCCCACCCGGCGTGACACTCTCCCCAAACATCGCCCATTCGGTAGCGTGGCTCGTGTGGCCGTTTCCGCTCAGGACATGCAGCGCCATCCTCGCAGCGTGGAGCTGTTGCTGCAACCCCATTCTGATACGGGGTGCGTGAGTTGTGGACAGACTGGAGCTGCAACCCTCACTCAGCAGGATCGACAGTTGGATCCAGGACAGTGTTCCCTGCAGGTCGCACTGCAGGGACGGCGTTGCAGGCTCGAGGTCAGAGAGGCGTTACTGGTGCTGTTTACTCGAACCTTTGCAATGTGCATTCCACGGAGTTGTGTTCACAATTTGTTTCTGCTGTTTGTTTGGGTGGGTTGGGTGTGTGGTGATTCTGAGAAAGTTGCCACAGCCGACGAGTGCACGCAACGAAATCACCCATGTATCACACGCACGTACAATTCGCACCTGAAAGTTTTCCTTGCATTTTGGACAATGATGTCCCATTGGAACAATGGTAGCCACGCCTCACGTGCACCCGTTTTGATGTCAATTTCGGGTGCAAAAAATGCACTCAAAACTTGGGTGATGGTGTTGCTGCGTGCCACGTTGACAACAATAATTCTGTTGTTGCCAGTTGTATTTGGCATCGTGAACTGTTCAGCGGTTTTGGCAGACGAGTTGCACCGTGAGAAGTCATCTCATTGTCGCTGCAGGACGAGCTTCTCGAGCTGCTCGCCAGGTGTCGCGTCTGTTCTGAGCTCGCCGAAGGTCTGGAATGATGTTTTCCCCTCAGAATAAGCAAGAGCAAAAATAATGTGCATCTTACATTCAAACAACAGAGACAAGAAGTCAATTCAAATTTTCATCAACGAGTGTGTCGGCGTTGTAAATTCCACTTCCCCTTCGCACTGAAATGTTTTTTTAATTTTCAAGAAAATGTTTTATTTTTTTCGGAGAAAAAGTCCATTGATAAAAAAAGAGTTGTGGTTGAGATGCTGCTCCCTATCACCACTCATTATTCCGGGTCATTTGCGACGCGTCGTCCTGCGCCCCGACGATAAATTATGCAGTGTTTTACTCAATGCGTTCCCAGGAATAATTTCAGAGGCGTAACCTCCGCCATTGTCAAATCCTGCAATGCGAATAATTCCGGACAAAGTGTTTTGACAAATGGAACAATGGGCAAATGTTGCGAGTTGTGTTGTTTGAGGGGGGAGGCCGGGTTCACACTGGTGGAGTCGCACGTTTCTCTGGGAAGGCAGATGAGCACGGCGCCGTCTTGGTCGTATGTGATGCGTCGTGCGTTACGTCTCTGTGCAAGGCCCGGTCAAATTCTGAGATGCTTTGTCACTCCGTCGAGAGAGAGGGAAAGACAGACGCGGAAGAGTCAACCTTCTTATTTTTACCCAAAAATAGGCGCGTATTTTTGTACCATCTTGAGCATCAAAAGAAGGGGGTGTTTGCCCGGATGCATGCCCACATCCATTTGGAGTATCAAACTTTGCAAGCCATGGGGTGGTCTAAAAACACTGGCGCGTCATGTATTTGTGTGAGCCTCGTACACCGTTGACGCAGAGCCGTAACGTGGACAGCTCCGCTCCCTCGCAGAACGCGTCCGGTGTGGGACGTACCCGGTGTGCACGGCGCCGCAGACTCCATCATTGTTCAAAACCAATTAGCGAAACTAATGACCGCGACTCGGCATTCTTAATTACAGTCGACAGAAAAATGTTGATTTTTCAACTTTTTATCAAGAGGTGAGATTTTTTTTGGTGCTGTCTTGTTAAATACAGACGGAGACTCTGGTTGCGGTATTGAGAACTTGCCATCAAAAATTCATCCGTTTGATTCAAAGATTCCACTGAAAACCCCGCAGGCGAGTTGCTTAGATGTATTCGCAACAGTTGCAGTTTGTGTGTATGACACCTCTCTTCCTATTTGTCCCTTCAGAAAAAAAATTGTTTTGAAGTTTCTGTTTTCTTCTCTCTCATCTGGAGTTCGTATTTTATGAGGAACAATGAAAGATTATGCAACACTTGAGGGGAGCATAAAGCGGCTTTTTAATTGGTCGATCAATATTGGGAGAAGAGGAGGAGGACCATATGCCGGGAAACTGAGTGCTTTCTTATCGGGTGCAACAGGCGGAGGCAGTGAGTGCACATGAGTGCACCGCTTTCTGAGGTCAAACAGTGGAGATGTTTTTATGTGTGCTGAGAGTCTGGTCAGGTTCACACTGGTTCCGTGTTCGTGGTGGAACACCGTGCGCGAAAAATGTGCTTGAAATGGTCCACACGAAAAGATTGCCTTGTTTCTTTTCACCCACACACTGGTTCCACAAATCTGTGACGGACACCAAACCAGTGTGAACAAGGAGGGTTCAGACCTGTTTCACACAGGGCGCATGCTTGCCCTTGCCCAATTCTTACCTGTTTCACACTGAGTGCGTGAAGCGTTGCGTTCCCGTTCCAACTCAATGAACGGAACGAGGCTGGATCAACGTAACGCGCGTTGACTTAAGCAGAGACGCAACCAAGACGCACATGCGTTCAAATTTTACGTGGTGACAAATGTCTGGTTCACTGAGTGTTCTGTTTGTCGTATGTCGCAGTATGATCTTGTAACGTTGTGATGCGACAGACAAACATACTATTGTGAATGCTGATGTTCGTTTTCAAGTTCCTATGTTCTTCGTGTTTGAGACGAGATGGAAGTCAAGTTGCGCATGAAGCATCAATAATGTGCGAGTCAAATTGAATTTGAAATAAATTATTGTGAGTTGTGGGGAATGGATCTTCTCGAAGTCAAACCTCAGAAATTTTGGAAGCGTCTTCTTTTCAAGTTGTGGTTTGGTTCTGAAAAGGAAAACTCGGGAAGCACCTGGTTCTACACTTGGTCTGCGCGTGGAGATCCTGGTGTCAGTTCTGCGGGGACTGCCTGTGGCAGACGGTCCTCTTCTGCGGTTGGGAAGTTTGATCTCACGTGTGTGTGACTGAGGCGTCAATGCAACAGAGTCTGGCTCATGTCCGTGTGTCACACGACCAAGCCATCAAGGTGTGTTGGGGTGTCCAACATGGAAAAATGTGCACAACCAAAGCGGGTTGGGTACAAAATGTTCTTGGGTCCACGGCTTCGCAGTGGGTTCCTTCTTGCAGTCCTTTGCTCTGAGTAGATCTTTTGACATCGTTGTCAACAAGACTTGATTGACACACAGGTAGTTGTGTTCGTTTTGCACCTCTCGCGAACACAGCTCGAGGGGCACCTCGAACGACGCGTGGCCAGGTGGTTGATAATGGCGCACACACACGTAATGAACCCAGCGTGGCATTAACGATACACTCGAGGGGCCCAGCCCTGCAGACTTCCTCTACAGCGTCAGGAGACTGTTCCACGCATTTATTACAATAGACTCGAGAGCATTTGACATGGTCGGCACATGCGCGGGAGTAACAGGGAGAGACGAGGAAAGTATGCGACCCGGGTTCAGGCCAGGTTCGCGTTGGATGCGTCACGTCACGTCACGCGTCCCTGAAGATACGGGCGTTGACTTGTGCAGGAACCCAGTGTCCGTTGGCTTGTACAGGGATGCAGCTCCTATTGACTTGTCCAGGGATGCAGGCCCCATTGACTTGTCCAGGGATGCAACACCCATTGACTTGTGCAGGGATGCAGCTCCCATTGACTTGTGCAGGGATTTAGTGCCCACTGCCTTGTACGTACAGAGAGGTGCAGCACCCATTGCCCATGGACCCACGCAATCACTGGTGTGTGGACACGTAACGACTCGCACACGGACGCAGCGTCCCGCATGACGCACGTGACGTGAAGCGGGTCTGGGTTGGTTGGGTGAAAACGAGGCAAGAGGAGAGGTGTGCTGGGTCAGGCAGATGGTCACGTGGAACATTCAAGGCAACAAGACTGCAACAAAATTACCATTCAAATGAACAAAACGTGCGCATATTCTCCTTTGTTTGGACGTGTCGGTTGTCTGCCTCCAGAAGCTGACGAAATGCCACGGGGAGGTGGCAAGCCTTTTGTGTTGATTGATTTCGAACAAATTTACCAGCAAGTTGAAGTCTTGACAGACTTTCCAAGACATTGACTTGCCGATTTTACGTTCGTGAAAAAACTGTAGATCTGGTTTGTGAATTGCTTGTCTTGGGATCATGGGAAATAGAAAAACGAGGGCAGTGAATTTCAGAACTGTGATTTTGACATCTACCTGCATGCGCGAAAAATCCCGGTTAAAATTCAATTTTCCGTATTCACTCGTGTATAACTCACACTCGAGTACTGTACAACGTACACTCCGTTTGCCTGTATTTACTGGCACTGAGGTCATTGAAACAATAGCAAAGACACACCCAAAACGCGCCCGTCTTTGGGTTCTCTGAGACGGGCCAAAAGGTGTGTGGTCACGGTATCCGGGGTCAACTGTGTGACGGACGTGCAGAACCCCCCGAGTTTGAATCTGAATATTCTGGGTCCGGCCCGTATCACGTGGGGCGTCAGGGGGCGCGAGTTTCTGGAGACTCCGCGGCGCTCAGGATTCAGGAGAAGGAGACGTCTTCCCGCGACGCCGTTATTGGAGGAAAGGCTCGGGGGAAGGGGGGGTGGCTTCCAAGGCGTTGTGCCATCCTCGCAGCGCCGTCATCGCAGTGACTTGCAGCGCCATACTCGCAGCACCATCCTTGCTGTGCTGCACTCACAGCGCCGTCCTCGCAGCGTCATCATCGCAGCGCCGGCCTCGCAGTGCACTGATTGCTGCTTTGCAACGCTGTCCTTGTGGCGATGAACCAATCAGAGTGGACAGAATACGGAAGAAACTACCACCTTAGTCCCCTGAGATCCCTGTCTTCCGAGCAAAGGGAACTTAGGAATTTGTGCCTCAGTTGCAAAAATTGTGATGAACTTTGAAGAAGACAAAATGCTCGTGCTTTGAATCGTCCCCCGCCTCGTTGAGCACCTTCCTCTGCTACCCGCCCCTGGATCCTCTCGCATGACAGCCCCCTCCCCCGCAGCCCCTCCCCTGCACCCTCCGAATCCTCCCCAATGCCCCGAAACTGGACCCTCACCGCTGGTAACCCCTCCCTTCCTGCCTCCAACCCTAGGTCCTCTCCTCCCGGCAGCCTCTTCCCCCGCAGCCCCTCCCCTGCTGCCCCGACCCCTGGATCCTCCCCCTGCAGCCCCCCTCCTCCTCGCGAATCCGGTCTTCTCCTCGAGTCCGGGCCGTATGACAGATCGGGCTTCATTGCGGATCAGTTGTGCATGTCCGCCCCGGATGTTTTATTGACAGTTACTGACACCAGTGGCTCTTCCATATGAAGAGATCAGGCGACGCTCAATCCCTGCTAAACATTGCAGAGTCACGCATCTCAAGACATTTAAAAGGCAAAAGACAGCAGTGCGCCCGGGGGTGGGGGTAGGGGGTTGCACGTTTGCAGCTAAGGCCTGTTTTGCGTTGGAGGCGTCACGGCTTTGCGTTTCAATGGGTGCTGCATCCCTGCACAAGTCAATGGGTGCTGCATCCTTGCACACATCAATGGGAGCTGCATCCCTGCACAAGTCAATGCGTGCTGCATCCCAGCATAGTTCAATGGGCGCTGCGTCGTTGAGTCCACACAGCGCCCGTTGACACAAAGCACGACGCCCTCAGTGTGAAGGAGGCGTGCGAGGCAAAAGAGAGCGCGGCGCTCTCGAGCTAAGCTGGTAATGGGCTGTAGCGTGTAAGTGCGTCTCCGATCCGATTAGAGATCCGGGGCGGAGCCAGGGGGCGCTCGGGAGGGGCGGGGGGCGGGGCGGGGCGGGGCGGGGCGGGGCGGGGCGGGGCGGGGGGGCCTGTAAGATCACCGGGAGGGGTGATCTAAATTTTGACCATTAGTGTCTTGTGCTGCGATGTCAGTTGAGTAGATCTGATCTTGGGGGCAATGCTCAAAGGTTCTTTCTGAGGGGCCCGGGGTGGGGGCCGTCCTAATTGTTTGTAAAAGAAAAAGTTGGCTGTGTGACTTTGGAAAATCAGGGTCGCATTCTGGGTGGCGAAGTTCAAGGTCCGAGAAGGGGCGAAATAAATTTTCATTGAATGGAAAGTTTCAATTTGCGTCTCAAGCCGTAAAATTGTGCTAAGTATTGGTATATTTGGGGTTTGGTGGGGCTGGGGTTGGGCAGGGGTGGGGTTCAAGGGAGCCATCCCGCTGGACTCCCCCAGGCTTCCTTTTGTTTGCTGCAATGCGTGTTGTTCATTACTGCTCCCTTTCCCTTCTTGTCTGAACAAAATAATGTCTGTACTGATTTCTTTGAATATTATGAATTTGTAAATTTGCGCTGGGCTCGACAGAAAGCAAAGCGGGAGAGGACCTTGAGGTACAAACTTGTTCACTTGGGTGACTCACAAACTTTTTAGCTCAGGTCACCTTTTCCCCAAACAGAAAATTTGGAATCCCGGGACCGTGTCGCAAATTTTTTGTGCAAACGTTGGGCAACAAAGACGCGCGCAGCCAAAGTGAGTTTTGCACACACACACACACACACACACACTACTCTCCTTCACAAAACACTCCACGGACAAACCCAGCGTTGTTTCATGAACTGTACTCAAGTATGTGAAGACGAGTATGTTGAACCAGGCCCACCCCATGGGAACAGGGTCTGAACGTGGACAGGTGATCAATGTACTGCGAGCCCCATACCCACCCGATGGGGCGTGAGAGACAAGGGGGGACAAACTAAACCAGCTCACTTCCGCGTGCGGGGGGTGGATTCAGGGAGCCCCGCCCTTCAGACTCATGTCACACACACACGCACACACAGTCACACGCACACACACAAACGCACACACACGTACACAACACACACACAAACACACACACACTCACTCACTCACTCACTTGGAGTTTCACCCTCCGAGTGTCGGGGCCCTGACCCCTCCCTACAAAGAAATCCCCCTTCTCCACGAAGATATTTTTCAGTTGGGGTCTCCCCTCAAAGGACCCGGAGCCCCCCCCCCCCGACCCCACCCCAGTCCTGGATCCGCCCCTCATCTCAGCCCATGTCCCCGCTCTCTTTAGGCTCCCATTACACCGCAGTTTACACGGGGGAACCACATGTCCTATAGAAACGGGTGGGGACAGTCCAAGAATGCGGCGCAGTGGCCGTTAATCAGGCAGAGCTGCTGGCGCTGTGGGAAATGGCGGGTAACGGCCCCAGAGTCGGTCTTCAAGTGGGCTCGGTGAGAAAGGGAAGGGGAAGGAGATGTGTCCACATCACCTGGACTCCCGAGGTGCCTGTGGGGAGTTGGGGAAATCAGGAATGTGAGGTTTACTTTTCCGTGCGGCGGTCTCTTTGTGGGGCGAAGGGGACAATTGGCCTGTAGTTCGTTGTTGGGAATGTTCTGCGATGAGGCCACATCTGCACCTTTATGCGTTTGGTTTGTTTGGCGGCAAGGAAAACTTGCACCGCACTTTCCCACTTGGATTCTAACTTTGATCTTTGATTCCCAAAACCAATTTTGGCAGCTTGAGACAAAGAAAAGTTCGCTTTGGAACAAGAGCAGCGGCCTTTGATTTGGTATGATTCGTGCACTATGAATATGTCCTTTGACTGAAATATAGGGTGCTCATGGGTGTGCGTGCATGCCACGTCACACACGTACGCACACACACACACACATACACACACACACACAGCAGTTCACCCCCACATTCAGAAACAAAACTTGCCCCTTCCTTCTTTGATACTGGCACGAACTCCCCCCCCCCCCGCACAGGACATGAGCGGCGTGTTCCCTTTGGCGTGGATCTTGATTCTTGATCCCTGGGTGAGATGCAACATGTTGACACGGGACGCGGTCAAATATTCCTGACCTGAGGGAAGGATCCAGGACCTGCGCAGATAAACCAAGGCCTTGTGGGTTGGAGCAAATTGCAACTCTGAAAAATAAACTTTTGTGTTTCACGGATGCAATAGAGGTTGGATGAAACGCACTCAGCCTTTACACACTGAGCATCCTGCAACTGGACCTGGATCTGTCCCAAAGATTTGCCCCTGATGATTTGCCTCTGAATCTGCCCCGGGGACCTGGTCCAGATGAATCCTGTCTTGAATCCGCCCCTGGATCCACCATGGGCTCCAGGCCTGCATGTGTCCTAGATTCTCTCGTAGTTCCACCCCTGGACCTGCCCTGCGATCTTCCACCTGGATCTACTCCACCCCTTGGATCCACCTGGACTGGACTCCTGGCCTGGATCCGCCCCTGGATCCGCCCATGGATCCGCCGCGGGTTCGGTCAAATATTGGTGCCCTGCGCAGGTCGATGATTTGCGGACGGATCTGGTGATGAATGGGGCGTCAGGTCCGGATGAGCCCCACCCCGCCGCGCGCGTCCGGTGTCGCGGGGTCCAGGACTCCGGATTTGACTCCAATCAGCCTCGGCGATAGAGACGCGGGGGACGTCGGGGACCCGGGGTCACGCCGGGCGTGCTGTGCGCTGCTGTATCCCTCCCTACCTGTCTTGGGAGACAGGGAGCACAGTGGATGCGATGTGAGAGGCGTGTCTCCCCGCCTGCTTCACTTTGCAAGTGGCAACGCACTTGAAGAAGCCCATGATGAACACACACACACACACACACACACACACACACACACACACACACACACACACAGAGTCCACTTTTTCATTCCAGGGGACAGAAAAATTTCTGCACCAATCAAATTCTGAGCCCCACTCCAAATTTCTCGGGAGCGGAAAAAGAAGGAAGAGAAAGGTTTTTTGCCCAGCCGGGACTTCCTGCTGCACCGAGAACACTCACAGAAGGGTGGAAACACGGAGAAAAAACACGAAAAGTGGAACCGCTGTGCCATGCAGTGATCTTTCTCTTTCTCCATTCCAGAGAAAACTGTCCTGTGTAGCTTCAGTTGGACTTCAAAACAACGTGCTTTGTAGTTCCAGGCTGCAATTCAGAAGTTTTTCACACCAGTCTTCAGAGGGTTCAGATTTGATGTCAAAAGTGAATCGACCCGAAAATTTGCGGCAGCCTGAAAGTGCAAGGACCAGCATATCAATATGAATATCAGTCAGAGCGCCTTTCTTCGCGACCACTCCAAATTGAATTTCACCTCCATGAGGCCCTGAATGCTGCTATTGAGGACGCACAATGGGACGCGGGACGGGGCCTCTTCTCACACCTGTGCGCCTCACAATACAGGGTCCCGGGCCGGGGGCGCAGCCAGCGGGGGAGGGGGTGAATAGGGAGGGGGTTGGGGAGGGGTGTCAAAGTGAACATTTTGAGCGCACTTTTGGGTGACTTTTTTGGGGGTGAAGTTTTGTGTGAGGTGAGGAGGGGGTCATCGCTTGGACCCTGTCTCCAGTTTGTGTGTGTGTGTGTGTGTGTGTGTGTGTGTGTGTGTCTGTCTGTCTGTCTGTCTGTCTGTCTGGTTTTTTGTGTGTGACTGAGTGAGTTTGTGTGTGTGTGTCTGTGTCTGTGTGTGCGTGTCTGTGCGCGTGCGTGTGTGTGTTGATTTTGCCTTGAATTGAAAATGGAAAATTTCAGGTCATTTAGAGTCAGCACGTCCGTTGGAGGACAATAATGTTTTTGTGATGTGTAGGGGCAGGGTCGCGTCCCTGGATCCACCCCCGCGGTGGCTCCATCATTTTCCGCACAGCGCCGCCTGATTTACGTGCCCCCCTCACCGCCCCCCTCTCCTCTGTAACTTCCTTCCCGCACCCGAGCACATTAACGCTTTATATGAACCACAGGTGTAGCTCATACATTATATACTTATGTACTTTTTCATCACAACTCATTCATGTAATTTCAAATTAATAAAGATTAAATACCTGTGTCAATGGCAGCTATAGGGTCCCAATTAGGCCTCTGTGTCATTAAGGCCGGGGTCCTATTCTTCAGCCCCCACGTCCTTGTCACCAGGAAAGAATTAATATAGTTTCTATACATCGGTGTCACGTCCCGCTGCAGTTGAAATTTTTTTTCAACTCTTGAATGGTGTTTCTTAGCCATTGCCTCTTGCGAAGTTCTGAAATAGATTTTTCTTTGCGAGACCCAACTTGTGTGGGCTTGAGGGAACTTTTTTGCGACGTGGTCGTTTTCAAGTTTGGACAGGTAAAAACTTGCAACAAACGGGCAAGTTTGGACTGTTGGAGAAAGTGATATGTTCTGTAAAATCTGGACCAGCCGTTTCTGGCAGACCCAGGACCAGAGCCTCAGGGTCCTGCATGACGCTCCAAGTGAACTTTGGCTTTGGCATGAGGCCACTGTGTTTTGTTAAAAAGGCAGTGAAATTGTTGGTACCCCACCGAAGAAGAACAATTGGAGTCACACCCGCCCGTCTGAAAAAGACATTGCAAAGATTCCAAAACAGGAGAAAACAGCACTACACCAGTGAATTTGGAAGAGACTTTGACGAACTCAGCAGAACCAGATGAAGCAGACTGAAGTCGAACCTCAGCCCCCCCCCCGCTCTGCATCCAAACACTGGATCCGCTTCGACTCCCTCCAGAAAAACACACACAGAAAAACGACGGCGGGGCTTTGGTTCCCGCTGCGGGGAGACTCCACTGTGGAGTCGGATGCGACCAACACAATAAATACGGCTCAGGCTGTCAAATCCCCCGGTGCAGCCTCCGCCATGATGGATCCCAGGCAATTAACATGGAGTTAGTTCAACAGATCACTACTTTGTGAAGACACAAAACCAGATTCATCCCGGGGGAAGCAGGGCTTCTCTCCAGATGTATTTCGTGATGGTTGTCGGCGAGGATCAAGGGATGGGGTTGCCTGTCTCGGGCTGCACCGCCGTCCTCGCAGGACAAAGGCTGGGGCAAAGGCAGGGGCAGAGGCAGCAAAGGCTCAGACAGTGACTGGGACAGAGGGCTGGGACAGAGACTGGGACATAGCCTGAGACAGAGGCTGGGATAGAGACTGGGGAAGGGCTGGGACAGAGCCAGAAGAGGCTGGGACAGAGGCTGGGTCAGAGCCTGAGAGAGAGGCTGGGACAAGAGACTGCTGCAGAGGCCAGGACAGGGGCTGGGCCAGATGCTGCAGCAGAGGCTGGAGCAGGACCGACTGCTCGTGGATATATGTGGCGCACTTTCAGCCACAAACTGCCTTGACCATAGCTTCACCACGCTTGCGTCTAGAATCCCTCTGCATGCATCCCGAATCCTGCAGCTCCTAGCCCGGCACATGGACGGCGTTGTAGCGCGCGGGGCCCAGCGGGGGGATCAGCCCAGTCTCAGGCCCCAACCATCATCAAGAGCTATCTTGTCATCACAGCCATTTGTTTTTTCGAGTTGTGCTGTGTGAGTGTAATCCGGCCGGGCAGATTTATGTGCGCGGGTTTTGATGTTCTCCACCCCGGGCTGCGTCCGTTGTTTCTGCTGCGGACTGAATCCGGGTCACATTGGACGCGACGTGCGCGCGTAGCGTCGTGACGTCATGGGCGACGTGTCGCAGCCAGGGTCCGTTAACTTGCTAAAGGATTCAAGGCATCATATTGTACATACAAGTTCAGTGAAGTGTGCAGGCCTTCTGCTTGGTTCAGACTGCATGGGTCAACGCTTTGCCAATGTTGCTGCCAGGGACGACACAGCGCCCACTGACCTGAAGGGGAAGTCATGCCAAAAGGTGCGAATGTACCCTCAAGCTGGAGAACCTCATTTGCACTGTAGGTGTTGAAATTTGTGAGGAACTCAACAATGGAAAATGCACAGGAAAATATAGTTTGCAAATGGCTGTGCTTGTGAGTGAAGCGTGCTGCAATCAGAGGTTTCAGAAAAGATTTCACAGCGGGCAGCAACCTTTACAACGGTCTCCAGTTCACACTGTTGACCCTGGCTGCTTCACGCCACTGCCAGGCATCAGCAGCACCGTGACCTCACTAGTCATACGAACATCATTCCAAAACTGCCATCAAAGTTGCCACTGCTTTTTCACACAGTAACATCTGCTTCAAGTTCGCGTCTGCGAGAAAAGGCATTTATCACAGCAGAGGGAGGGCGGATCTGGGATGAGATCCAGGAGCTCGATCCGCGGAGGGGGTGGAGACAGCTTCAACAAAGGAAAATCCAAGACGCGAAAGTTTTTAAAACTGCTTCTGATGACACAGAACGTGAGATCTGCTCTTCTCGTGCAGAGATCCCAAGATTCATGAGGGCACAAAAAGGGGGGCCAAAATTTTTCTGCACGTTCGGGGGCGTCTGGGGGGAGCCCCATGCCTTTGATCAGGCCCTGCGTCAAACTGGGGGGAGCCCTGTGGCGGAACGGGGGTGTTTGCCCTGGATCAGGCCCCACCCCGCCGGGGTGAGATAGAGCCCCACACCCTGGATCCAGCCTCACCCTGCCGGGGTGAGATAGAGCCCCACACCCTGGATCCGGCCCCACCCCGCGGGGGTGAGATAGAGCCCCACCGGGTAAGGTGAAGCCCTACCCCCTGGATCCGGCCCTACCCCGCCGGGGTGCGGTAGAGCCCCGCGGCGGAACGGGGGAGTTTACCTTGTCGAGGCCACTAATCCACTTTGTAACCGTAACAGATGCGTCGGATGAGCGCACCCAGCCGGTGGGAAGTCATTATTTCATGTTTATGGAGTCAGGCTGCTCCCGGCGGGGACATCGCTCACAGACGGCGCTGTCAGGCGCCGCCGGCCCGGGCCACGCTGCCGGCGTCGCGCGTCGCGTCCCCGCGCGGGTCAGTGGGAGAGACGACGCAGCGTCCGTTGGCTTGTGCAGGGACGCATTGCGAGGCGGATGGGGTGTGAAATGGGGCATTGGAGCACTCGGTTGAGTTGAACCTGATTAATGAACCTGGAGTTTGAGTTGGGTCGGGGAGACGGAGCGTGGGGACTGAGGAGGAGGCCAGGTTCACGTCAGACGCGACGTGCGAGGCAGTGCCCATGGATACGAGGACACGTGTGTGTGTGTGTGTGTGTGTGTGTGTGTGTGCGTGTGTGTGTGAGTGTGTGTGTGTTTGTGTGGGTGTGCGTGTGTGTGCGTGTGTGTGTGATGGGTATTTGGGAATCCAAAGACATTTTGCTGTGCACTGACTGGCCCGTCGTTGCTTCTGGCCTTTCGGGGCGGGGAGCGTCATGCGACGACGCTCACTCGACGGCGACGCCAATTGACCTGCACGTGCGCACAACGCGTCCGGGTTGAATCCGTCGCGCGACGAGAGAGAGCGAGCGCACACATCCGGGACGGATGTTTCTGCACCGGACGCGGAGTCTACAACGCGAGGATGATGGATGTGGATGTGATGCGCCCGCAATCCGGGGTTTCCTCACGTCTTCTGCGTCTCAGATACTCCACTTCTTCTTCAGAAGAAGAACGAGGGATGGGACAGACACCACGGACCAGGAGTGCCTTCTTGGTTCTTCAGTTTTTGTTGCAAATGCTCTTGAATTTTGATTTTGAGTGTTCACTCTGTGTGTGTGTGTGTGTGTGTGTGTGTGTGTGTGCGTCGTGCGTCGCGTTCCCGGTCAAGATCAGCACGCGCTGTCTCATTCTCAGTCAAAGAAAAACGAGCCAAAAATGACATTTCCTCAAAATGAAAAGCCTTGATCCAGCTGCACCACCGAGGTTGGGTCACTGAAGAGTGGCCCATTTCATTCTGCATTGATAAAAAAAATACGTAGGTGAGAGTCTGAGCACGCGGTGGGATTGAGACCACAGGGAGATGAGATGCAGACCCCGGGGACCTGAGCCCCGTCAGAGATGTGTCGATGCGCGACACTGAACGGGTTTACCGCGACCTCTGAGAGCAGAATCTGCCGCACATTATCCGGGCAGCGAGAGTTTGGGCAGAGAGCAGACGCGGAGCCTGGATCGGGTCAGGTTAGGGGGGTATGGGGTGCAGGGGTGAAGCCAACGTCGGGTCAGGGAAGGGAGTGGGGGTTCAGGGGCAAATCCAACATCGGGCCGGAGAGGGGGCGGAGCCTGGATCAGGTCAGGGAGCAGACAGGGTCAAGAATCAGTCAGGGGTGCCAACCACCAGGAGCAAGAATCTCAACTTTGAACAATTTCACGTGGAGAAATGTGAAAAGTTGCACAAGGTGGAAGCGTGAATTTGTTTCGTGTGGGGATCATGGGGTTGGCGTCCTATGTGGCATGGTACATCTGCATGGTCCCACCCACTCTCCAGTACCCTGAATCTGAGTTCTGTACACAACCTCACACCAAGTGAGGTATTGGTCTGAGGACAATTCAAACAGGGGAGCATCTCTTCCTTAACTGTGACCTTCTGCACAGGAGCTCCTCCCTGGAGTGCATGGATGGCTCTGTCGGACACACACACACACAGGCACACACACGCACACACACGCACACACATGCACACACACATGTGTGCGCACGCATACATGCACACGCACACACAGACACACACACACACATTTGTCTGCCGTCCAGGAGTGGTATCTCTGCATCTCGTATCACTGACACCTGCAACGCCCCCTGGATCCTGCCCCGCATGCAGAGAGACGTCTCAGGGCGCAAAACCTCGCGCGGGCTGACTGCTCACGTCACCCGTGTGACCCTGAGGCCCGGCCGGGGGATGTGTGCCTTTCAGATTCAGCCGTCTTGCCCGGGTCGCGGCGTGGCGGTACCCGCGCTCGTCAGATTAGAAGTTTGTGATTGGGTAAGACCCGTGAGTCACGGGAAAAACTGCATTTGTGGGGGGCATGCGAGAGAACACCTCAGGTTTTTTCTATTGATGACAAAGTTTTTGTCACTCAGTAGCATGGAAGCAAATTTTATCAGACAATCTCACTTTTTGTTACTTTCTCAAGGAATTCGCAGGTGCTTCCACGAAAAAAAAAGACTTGAATTCATAAAATTTCAGAAAAAAAACCCACGCGAAACAAACTGGAATTGCAGTAACACGCACTTAAGCAAGTCCGCGGATACCCGGTTCAAAAGGGCCCAGACAAGAAATCGCTTTTTTTGATGTATTAGCGACCATTGTACCTTAACCATGGTGTATCAGAAACAGACTGGCATCAGAACTTGTATTTGAACATGAAATGAATATATATTGTAACATGCAAGTGTTCATATTTCACAATTTT
>JAAUXT010021383.1_pt1 | contig 15288 bp, 14 predicted proteins | sample 7278171 | NCBI WGS metagenome assembly JAAUXT01 (sample SAMN14350112, study PRJNA611818) | marine sediment metagenome | isolation source: surface marine sediment (1.8m) | place: French Polynesia: Moorea | collected 2018-08 | reverse complement strand
GGCTGGATCCAGTACACCAACTGGTGGGGTCAGATTCACCACACCAACTGGTGGGGCCAGATTCACCACACCAACTGGTGGGGCCAGATTCACCACACCAACTGGTGGGGCTAATTCGCCACACCAACTGGGGTGCCAGAGCCAACAGTTCTACACCAGCTGTTTTGTTGACTTGCAACATTTCCAAACAGGAAATTCGTGGACAGACCACGTACTTTGTTTCCGTTTACACCTTGTTCTGTCAGAAATACAGGAACATAGACAACCATTTCTCAACACGAAAGAGAAATAATCTCAAATACCTCAAAATCCCTGTGCACGAAATAAGGCTTTGATAGATCTGTCATCATCAATCAGGCAGGGACAGTTGTGTGTTTTGTTTCAAACAGTTTGAAAACTGAGAGACTCCCTTCGTTGAAAGGCTGTTGGGTCGCGACATTCATTTTCAAGTGCAAGTTGAAAATATTTTTGCCACTCTAACCTACCAAAACACCAAGGGGAAAAATATATTCTCTGCCAAAGAGAACTTTATTTTACTGGAAAGAAGGGTGAAGGGACAAGGCCTGGCCTGGGTGTCTGCCGCTTGTGTCGTGTGGATGACGTGCCTCATTGTTTCTACTTTATATCCCCACAGCTGGAGGAGATAATGCGGCAAAAGTTGGGCGGAGGGAGCAGCGGCGTCCCCGGGCTCTTCGGAGGGGGCGCGGGAACAGCCACCGCCAACCCGTTCACCTCCCCTGCCGCCTCGACCAATCAGGGCGCGGGGCTCTTCGGGACGTCGGGAGCGGTGGCGCCGTCCGCCTTTGGAGGTGGCGGATCCACATCAGGTTCGATTGGGTGTCCCGGCCCGGCTTGTGTTTTCCACACACACGCGGGTACACACGTACACGCACACACACCCGGGGATGCACACTCACACTGCAGACACGCACATACAACTCACTCTCTCCACACACACACCACATACACACACACGCACACGTGGATGCACACTCACACGCACTTAGCCCCATACCACACACTGCGCAACACACACACACACACACACACACACACACACACACACAGAAGCGTTAAGTTTTCATTCACTGAGGACGTGTGCAGTGGAGTGGTGTGTACTGGCTGCCAGCGGCCTCTTTCACACCAGATGAGTCGTGCGTGACGACTCACAAGTCAATGGCGGCTGTATCGTAACAAGCGTTGCAGCGCCCATTGCCTCAAATCAAATAACGATAAGGCGCGACGCTTCTGGCGCGACTCAGACGGGAATCTCGCATTCAAGCATTGACGTTGAATACGTCAGCAGTCTGTTCTCGCACGTGACTTGCAGGCTTTGGGAGCGCCAACCCGTTCGGAGGTGGCGCCGCCACCGGGGGAGGATTCGCAGCTTCCGGCTCCACTTCCGGCACAGGTAAAAATAAAAAAAACAAAATTTCTGCCCCGATAGAGGGGTAGCCTCGTGCGGGCAGGAGTGACGTCACGGGTGTGGGTGCGCGGGCAGCTGGCGAGGGGATCAGGAAAGCAGGGAAGGACACTGGATCGGTTTGACGCGCGGTGGCAGGACAGTGAAGTTCAGAATTCTGCGACAGACATCTCGCCAAGGACAGACTACATTGCAAGTTGGATAACTTACAATGCACCGAGTTTTTGTCCTGTCACAGAGCCCCCCGTGTCTCGGTCTTTTGTGGACGGAAAAACAATACGTTTTGTCACGGACATGCGTACAGCAATAAGGGTCATGCTGAGGCGTGTGTCAACATTGATGAGTGTTCTTGTTCGACGCGTGGATCGCTCCACCAGATTCACGCAACACAGGATTAATCAGCGTTGCGTCCCTCACCACTGACCCCGTCAAGTGGACGACGCAGTCCAAACCAAGTTGAACAAGAACGCAACGCACGACTCATCCAGACTGAGCGCACCACGCCCTCGTCTTCACTCTCTCCTCTTGTCTCCAGGTTTGTTCGGGAAGCCGGCAGACTCCGCTCCCTCTGGCGGACTCTTTAGGAAGCAGGACACGGCGACGAACTCTGTGTTCGGCGGCGGCGGCGCCACCAGCGGAGGCTTCGGGACAACTTCCGGTGCCGTCGGCCAATCACCGTTCGGCTCGTCCACCTCCGGCCAATCAGCGTTCGGGACTCAAGGGGCCGCGGGACTGTCGCCTTTCTCGGCTCCCAGCCAATCACAGTCGGCGTTTGGGACGCCGGGGCAGCAGAGCAGCGCTGCGCCCCCGACAGACAGTCTGTACCCGAAGCTGGAGACGCATACACCGCTCGATCAGCTGACGGACTCTGAGAAAGAGCAGTTCGCAGCGGCTAAGTTCACACTGGGACTCATTCCGACGCGACCCCCGCCCAGGGAACTCTGCTGACCCCCCCCCCCCAACTGTGCCGCTCCTTTACCCGTCGAGGAAACTGTGTTAACGTCCCAAGGCTCAGACAGACGAAACACGGAATCGAGGGATTGCACGCTCGACTCGACGCGTGCGACTTCGCGCAACCAGTGACGACGCTCCTGACGCCCGCGACTTTGCGCGAGAAATTTGACTTTGCGCGCGTGTTGTTTCGCGCTTGACTTTGCGCGGTCTTACGTATTGACTTTGCTTTTTGCGTGCGGAGTACGAGGGGCTGTCCAATTCTGCTTTCCGAGGTCTTGTTGAATTTCGAAAGTTCGACATGTTGAGTGAGACATCGGAAAGCAGAATTGGATATCCCCTGGTATTTCGCGCTTGTCTTCACGCGCGTTGCTTCTCTGTGCGTGACTGCTCTCGGGACAACGCGAATCTGATGGAATGACACCAATGAACATTGCCAAGTTATTTTCTCTCTCACTGTGCTTCCGGTGGCGACGCCTTCTGTACGAATGCGGTGAAATTGAGGCGGATCAAGGCGGCCTGCCCCGAACCCTCTCCATCTGTCATTTTTCCAGGCTGAGTTGTGTGCCAAGACCTCCCCCCCGATCTGCAGAATCCTGGGTCCGCCTGTGGCTGCAACTTGAAGTGACGCGTGTGATTGTGAGAAGAACGCGTTCATGACGACGTGGCTGTTGTATTGTTTTGCTGAAATATGAGACCGAACTTACATGTGAGGAATCGTAAGATCGTCTTGTCGTCTCTGATTTTCAATTTGGTCTGGTGCCGTTCCGTTGCACGCTCCGAATGACTCGAAGAAAGTGATCATGCTTATCTTGAACTCAGTGGGAAACGGAGCGATCTTGAACGTGCAAATTCAGGTCAAGGTCGGAGCGACGCGAAATCCCGCGAGGCGTCACTGGTCTCGCGAGACGCAGACGCGAACACGACGTTTTTCTGAGACACCAGTTTTTGGCTCAGGTCGAAATCCTCCTTATATATGTGAATTGACTGCTCCTAATATTGGGCTTTGCCCTGGAACTGAAGTCAGAACGAAAGTGAATCGGAAGATGACAGGAGTAGAGAACGAGCGAGCTGGGGTGGCGTAAAGTTTTGGTAACAGGACAGGAGAGGACAAGAGAGGACAGGAGGAGGAGGGACGGACGGAAGGGACAGGTGAAGAACCGGGGGGGGGACAAGATAGGTAGAGATAAGGGGAGTGGACAAGACAGAGAGATGAGTAGGAAAATACAGAGGGACAGGTTAAGTTTTGGATGTGAAGCACTCCTGACCGTAGTTTCACTCTTCTGGGCAAGCGTTCAAAGAAACGTGTGCAAGACTAAATTTTTGTAGAAATACTCATTTATTCATCAAGTTCAACTCAACCAGTGAAGAGAAAGTCTGTTTCCACGGGTAACGTATGTACAGCTCGACTTTCCTTCACTTCTGCGGGAATACTATTGCGCACGACGCGCACGCAAGGTTTGACGCATGCGCAGCTCTGATACACGAGCGTTCGTGGCCGTTCTGTTTGGCGCACTTTGTGGCCGTGTTCTGTTTGTCGCACAATTTCGCAAAGTGGTTTATTTCCGAAACTTAGGAGCGCACCGGCGTGTCAACGGCCTGTAGAAGCTCGAGTGCGCACGCGCGCGCGCGCAAACACGAAAGGCGTTCAACAACCAGACAAATTCGCGTGCAGACGTCACTGCGCGCGAATAGAGCATTTCCTTTGTTTTCTTTTTCCAAGGATCGAAGTCTCACAGGTCAGAACGAAATATCAAACGTTTGACGACGAAACAAGAAACTTCCATCGCGAACACAGCAATTTGAACTGAACAAGATCACAATCGCAGCCTCAAACACCAAGAAAGAACTTCCGAAAAGACGTGACCAATCAAGAAATTTCAAACATTTTTTGGAGATGATCCCAGGAAAGAAACTGCGTCGCGAAGAACGTCGCGACGTCACGTCGTGTTGCCATGGAGACGCAGCGTCTCGTGACGTCACCACAGCTGCGCGCGCACACACGGCCGCATTTGGCACTCTGCCAGTATCCACGACGACTGAGCAGCGAAAATCAACATTCCCCACAGCTCTATCACAACCCACACTCGAAACACAGTGGTCGCGTGGCGTCCGTTTGCACTTGGCGGTGAAAGGCAAAGTCCCAGGCCCTCTGCACGTCACACACGGCAAAATTGACGTGCACGTTAAGTGGACACGTGCGCTTTGCCTTTCCTCGCGTTGTCTGTCTCTCTCGCGTGTCCGTACACGAAGCGTCCGTGTGCCGTTCTGTTTGCCCCGCCCCGCCCCGCCCCGCCCCGTCCTGCCCGGCCCCTGGGCAGTTCGATTCTAACTGATGTCCATGAGCGACGTCTCGGACGCCGCGCTGGTCGCGTCCTTCTGAATGCTCTCGAACATCTGCGAGAGCTCCACGTTCGATTTGATCTGCGACAGAAACTCCACCATCAGCGGACTCTTGTCTGAAACAAACAAGAACGCTGGTCAGTTTGAGACGCGCTTCTTGCTTAACTTTCTTGGCGTCACCTGTGACCTGAGTCACACTTCGCTACGTCAAGCGTGCGTCCCTCCGAACGCCAATGGTCGCGGCGTTCAACTTGCAGGGACGCAATGATGCGTCTCGTGTGTTACAGACGAGATACGAGTTTCTCAAAGCGAAGTCTGCGCGAGATGATCTGCGCAGCGACGGCTCTGGTTGCACTTGCACCACATGGCAGTGCAATGGGTACACTCCCTCATCCTTCCTGCGTCAATCTGGTGGGCAACAGCTCGGTCTCACACACACACACACACACACACACACGTGCGCGCGCACACACACACACCTGGATCTGGCATATGGACCAGCTTCGCCAAACCCCAGAGAGTGCGTACACTGGACCCCTGCACGCACACGCACCTGTAAATTCCGCAGATAACACGTGCACACACACACCTGGATCTGGCACATGGACCAGCTTGGCCAAGTCCCAGAGTGTGCGCACCCCTGCACACACAAGCACGCTCACCTGCTTCAAGAATCCAGCAGACAACGCACACACACCTCCAACACACACACACACACACCTCCAACACACACATACACACACACACGCACCTGAGTCCGGTATGCGCAGCAGCTCGGCCACGGCCCTGAGCGCGGACCGCACACACACACACACACACACACACACACGCACCTGAGTCCGGTATACGCAGCAGCTCGGCCACGGCCCTGAGCGCGGACCGCTTGAGCTCGTCCTGCTTCTCGAACTCCTGCTTCACCGAGTGCGCCTTCACCTTAGTGGTGCACGTGGCGCGCAGCGGCTCCACGATCCGGTCCAGGTCTGAAGCCACAGCAGCGGGTCACACATTAACACACAACACATGAACAAGAAGGCTGCACCGAGAAGTGTGTGGTTCCGCACGCCAAGTCTACTCCGCGTGACCTTTTTTCTTCCACGCGCCCTATTGACGTAGTGTGGACTGAATGGTACAGTCTTCCTTGCCAAAAGGTCACAATGGGGTAGATGCGAGTCCACTCAGCCAAAGCATTGGATGACGAAGTTCACACCATTATGTCCACATTCAAATTGTGATATTTTGCTTGGTGACTGTCTCAATGCAAAGCATCTTGATACTCATCCTGCAAAATATGACAATTTTCCTGAGGACTCAGCGTGGCAGGCCAGTCATCCACGGCTGCAGGTGAGTGAACCCTAACTTGACCCACAGATTTTCTTTTTTGGCTGCTTGGTCAAGTGAGAACTGAATACGTACGCCGCCGCACCACCGCATCGCGTTGGAGGTGGGCGAGGTTTCGAGAACCAAGCAATGCAGGAGTACTTGCCCGAGTACTGAGTGAGTACGTACGTTGCAGTACGGCGTTGGGGCAGAGGTGGGCGAGTCGCACGAGCATCAGGTAGGTGAGCATCTTGATGTCGTAGTGGTCGTTGAGTCCGTCCTCCACGTGCTTCAGGAACTCGAAGATGTCGATGCGGTCGAGGCACGAGTCGAGCAGCGTGTACATGCACTCGAACGCCGCCTGGTGGAGGGAGACAGAAATGGGTCACGTGTGAGTGGATCACGTGCGCGTGCGCAGGCAAAGACCTCCATGCTGACATCACAATGTCAGCAGTGTGCCTGATGACACTTGCTGTTTGTGGTCGAGTTGTATGCACAGAGCATTTGATTTCATCCGTTTTTCCCTCCCACCACGGCCATCAGGTTTCCACGATGACGCACGCACACTGCGTCGCCCCAATTCACGTGCGCATTGTCGCCGTCGCGCACCTGCTGCGCACACGCAAAGGAATCTCCCCTCCGCCGCAAAAAAACAACAACACTGTCTTGCACAAACACAAGGGTTTCGTCTGCAAAACCTTCACAAGAAACTCCCCGCACATTCTTTTTGTCTCCCGTCTGATTGGTCAGTACTGGCTCAATACTTCTTGTCCATCAAACTCGCACGCACGTCACGTGACTGTCTGCGCGTGCGCCCTGCAGCGCCCTCTCAAACAGCGCATGCGCACAAGCGCTCCGTACCTTTCTGATATCGAGGCCGTCGTCCACCGTGTGTTTGAAGGGCCCCATCTCCACCTCCCGAATCAGCTCTTTCTGCGAGAGAGAAGGAAAAGCGCTGTCAGTGTAAATCGGACACGTTTCGCTGCAGTGTGTGTGTGTGTGTGTGTGTGTGTGTGTGTTATGTTCCGTGCGAGTTTGGTGTGTGTGTGGGGGGGCGTGCCTACGTCTACAGTGTACATGTATGGAGAGAGTGTTCCCTCCCGACATTCACCTTACCGTCGAGGTTTGTGTCACGTGTGTTCAAGCGCTGGTCTAATCCTGACTTGTGTGTGTGTGTGTGTGTGTGTGTGTGTGTGTGTGTGTGTGTGTAATTCTTGAATATGTGCGTGCATTTTGTGTCCTTGTGTCACGCGCACGCGTGTGCTCCCTCACCCTGACTTTGGTCTCGCTGTAGAGGTGCGGCAGGGTGGCGGACAGCAGGTCCCGGATGAGCGGCGGTTTGTTGTGCGCAGCCGAGTTGAAGGCGACGAGCGCGACGCGCCGCACGTTCAGGTCCGGGTCGTGCAGCGCCTCGAGGAACTCTCCCATCGAGCTGCGAAGCAGCGGGTCGATCGCCTGCGGCTGCAACGAGATATGTGTGTGTGTGTGTGTGTGTGTGTGTGTGTCGTGTGTGTGTGTGCGTGTGCGTGTCTTGTCTGCCCGTCTGTGTAAGGTGTGGTGTGTCCAACTGTGGAGGTGTGCGCGTGTGGCTGCAACGAGATGCATCCGTGGTGTGTGTGTGTGTGTGTGTGTGTGTGTGTGTGTGTTTGTGTGTTTTCAGCCTGTGCAATCGATCGTGGCATGTCTGCAACCCGAATCACCCGTTCGGTGACGCAGTGTACGACACTCGCCGCGCAATTCCACGAAGATCGTTCTGACTGATTTGAGATGATGTCCCTGTCCCTTTTGGATGCTGCCGCTCCCTATACAACCCCTCCTGCTTGAGCACCCCCACCCCGTCCCGATCTGAACTGGGGTCCTGCCCCTCCAGACCAGGCCCTTCTGGTCCCCACTGACCTGGTCTGAACTGATGATCATGTCCCTTTTAACGCTGCCCCTCCCGCCCTACATCCCCAACCATTGCCCCCACTGACCCTGATCTGCGCTGGGGGTCCTACCCCTCTGACCCAACCCTTCCGCGCCCCGCCCCGACCTGGGTCCTGCCCCTCCTGACCACGCCCATCTGGTGCCCACTGACCTGATCTGAGATGGTGAACTTGACTGCGGTGACGACGGTGCTGCGGGTGAGGGCCGACTCGACGCGCAGGTGGCCCTTGAGCTTGGGCAGCAGCCCCGGCGGGTCGAGCAGCGTCAGCTTGCCCATACACTCCGCCACCACGTTGCGCGTCCCCTCCTCCTGCACCTCGCAGTGCTTCATCAACACCGCCCTGCAACAGTCCGAGTGAGTGGGTGCGTTCGATTTCAACGGTACCAGAGGTGGGGCGAACACAGTGACAGTGCACGTTCAATGGGTGGAGTCATTTTGAGGCAGTGACTCGCCAACACCAACCAAAGAAAACGCACTACTTCACGTGCTGGAATTGGACACGTTCAATATTCAACAGAGGACAAGTCAGCACCACGCATTTACTGTGGCAACGTTCGAATTCACGTGCATCGCACCGCGCGCGCATCGTTGTTCAAACATCACTGTGCAACAGAGGCACGGTCAGTGACAATACACAACACGCCCATCTCTCCATCCCCCTCACTCACGCACTCACTCGCTCAGTGGTTTGGCCCAACGTGCAAACGCACTCCCGCCCAAACTCACTCCCTCACACCCACATCTGCCTTCTCTCCAACTCGCCCACCCACTGGCCCGCCACCTGCACAACGATCCCCGCCAACCCCCTCACCCCCAGTCAGCAGACACCAGGTCAGGGGCTTTCCACACCCACCCACCCATTCATTTCTCACCACACCCCCTCCCACACTCACCCCTTCCCACACTCAACTCTCACCAAACGCCCTCTCCCCCCACACACCCATTCTCACCACACCACCCCCTGTCACTCACCAGATGGACTCGACGTAGGTTTTGAGTGTGTCTATGGCCTGCTGGTTGACGGACTGACAGGAGATGATCTCCTTGAGTGAGTGCAGCAGGAGGTACTGGCGCTTGGGCTGCTCCTCGATCTCCTGCAGCACGAACGGGAGGAACCGCGGCAGGTTCCCCACAGACACGTTCCCTGCAGACACACAGACCAACAAGACTTTCAAGTGGAGAATCAGCCGCGTGCCGCGTACATCGACAGTACAGCACTTCATCTCAGAGGTGATGTCCAAGTTGAAAATGTGTGTGTGTGTGTGTGTGTGTGTGCGTGTGTATGTATGTGTGTCCAACCCAGACAAATGTCCTACAAGGACAATGTCCTGCTGGGACAATGTCCAAGTTGAAAATTTCTGTGGGCAGGAGGGGGGAAGGGTGTAATGCGGACAATTGAGCATCAAGAGGACACACGGACACAGATACAGGGGCAAACCAGTATCAGCACGGCTGATAGCCATGGCAAATCGAACAGAACCTCAGTGCAACATGGCGGCTGCGTTCGATTTGTTGCAGTGGCGACAAGTGGGTTCCAGTCGTGCCTTTCTTGAACTAAAAGTTGGCGATTTGGACACACCCCAACAAGGCTAAACCGCATGGTCCTGACAGGTCGTTTTCCTTCGAACATTTGAACCAACAGTCTCCCTGTATTTCCAATTGATGCCGCCAGTTCAAGCACCAGTACCTTGATTTCTTCCCATTTCTTTGAATTATCTGGGCAAACGAAAGAGCTGAACTCGAAAAAGGCCCATTTGAGCCCTGCTCAGCCAGCACCCTGTTCCCCAGCCCCCTCCACACCCAAAGCTCTGCTCACTGCCTTTGACTCTCTGTCTTTGCTATGATTGTCTCTGTTTCTTTGTCGCTTCAAGGCAGTGAGTCAATGACCTCCAGCGCAAAAGCTCAGAGTCGGATCCGGGGCCCTTGGGGTTCGGCCTCTCGAGTCGGGCACTGATCCTGCGAAAATTCGCTTTTGGCACAGCGCTCAACACCCTCCTCACAGCCCCCTTCTCACCCTGACTCAACCCGTTGAACTCACCGAGCGCGTAGGACGCGGCCGACTTGACGTCCTCGTTGGGCGAAGAGAAGGATTCGAGTATCACGTTTTGGATGTCGCCCTCCGAGCTCAGGTCGCTGGAAAATCGAAGTTTGGCGATCACTTACGTAAAGACGTGCGGGTACACACACACACACACACACACACACTCCCACACACACACACACAAACACACGTACACCCACACACTGCGGAGAGAGGTGCACAGACACACACACACACACACACACACACACACACACACACACACACACACACACACAGAGAGGTCCATGCAACATGCCATCCAATCTGAGCCTTCGACACCCCACTGCGAGCGCACACGAGCACGAGCACAAACACACACACACGTACACACACACACACACACACACCGCCCTGCCCCAGTGAAAAAGGGCTTCACTTACACATGTTTTCCGATTTCTCCCAGAGTGAGCAGCGACAGCAGCCGCACCATGTCCGTCGACGCTGCATTCTGCAAGAACAAGAACACGACGGGTTGAAGACGCGCCGTCTGACTGACGATGCAACAGCTATTCTCGCACGTACTGAACAGGGTCACGTGATGTGGAGGAAAACCAGGAACTGGTGCACAACTGCCAGTCACAGCGGTGGTGTGTGTGTGTGTGTGTCCCCCTCCCTCCACGCACCTGGACATCGGCGAGGAACTGGTGCACGACGGCGGGCCGCTCCTCCTGACACGTGACTGTGAGCGCCGCGATGCACTTGGCGAGCGACTGGAATGACTGTTTGTGCACCGCCTGCGACGGGCGGTAGATCGGGTCCGTCAGCATCTGCGAGAACAAGGACGACATGGATCAGACGAGAGACGACATGGGTCCTGCCTGGGGGGACGACACGGATTAGCCAAGAGGGATGACTTGAGTCAGGCGGGGAGACGATATGGGTCAGGTCAGGGGACGACAAGTGTCACGACAAGGGACGACACGCATTAGAAGAGAGGGATGACACGGGTTAGACTTTGCGGACGACACGAGTCACGCCAGGCGGACGACACGGGTCAGACAAGGGCGCAAAACTGTACTGACCTGCAGGAGAGCGGCGAAGTCGAGTCCGCTGAGTCCTGTCACCACCAGCGCCTGCAGGAACTCTATGGTCGCAGATAGCGCTGCGCCTGCAATGGGAACTCACTGCATTATCGACCAAAAACACGTGACATGAACACCTGGAAAATTCACCAGATCGCTGTGCTCGTTCAATCACGTGCACCTTGGAGCTCAGGGGACACGCACCGCCACCACACACACACACACGCACGCACACACACACGGACGCACCTTGCAGCAGCGGAGATCGGGAGAGCTGGATGATCTGCGCAAGGATCCCCTCGTGCACCGACTGCATCGTCGCCTTGCTCGTGTGGCAGATGGACGTCAACAGGTTCAGCGTCAACTGCAACACGCAACACGTGACGTCAGCAAAAAAAAAAAAAAAAAAAGAACACGTGACGTCAGCAAGAGCGGGAAACAGGTGACGTCAGCAACGAATTGTAGGACAGGACGTCAACAAGTTCAGAGTTCTGTAGCACATGACACCAGCAGGTTCAGAAGTGTCGGCAGTTTCAGGCCCACTCTCGCCACACTTCGCACGTGAAGCTCACCCACACCTGAGACACGTGGTCATCTCACCAGAGACACGTGGTCTCCCTCACCTGACACGTGGTCTCACCTGGGACACGTGCAGGTCTCCCTCGCTGATCCTCGCGGGCAGCTCCCGCAGCACGACGCTGTACAGGTCGGGCGGCATGTGCCTCCCGTAGTTGCGGATCAGGATGTCGAGGCAGAGCAGCGTCGAGAGGCGCAGCGCGCGGTGGTTCTTACGCAGGAAGGACGCCAGGATCGGAACGGCCTCGTTCTGAAACAGGAACCGGAAGTGTTGAGGTTCAACCGGAAGTGTGTTTCCCGTTGCGTCTTTGCACACATCAGTGGACGTTGGCACACACACACACACACACACACACACACATGCAGAAAGCAAAACACACGCCAGGTTTGTACACATCACGCGTGACGTCTCTGCACGTATGAGCGTGGTGTCGCGTGATTGTCAATATTCGCACTCGTGCGCACGCGTCGTCGAACTCACGAGACGACTACGTGTGCAACAGCGACAAGTGCATGACGTTTCACTCACTACGGTGCAACACGTGTACACGCGACGTTGTCTTCACGAAGATGTGATACAGCACTCTCCACCGTCAGTACTCACGAGTATGGGTCTGATGTCTATTTTGAGCGGCGACGCTGCGATGAGACTGAGCGCCTTGACGGTCGTGAGCCTCGTGATCTCGTTCCGGAGCCGCTCGAGGAAGATCGGGAGGCAGTAGCCGAGGTCGGGGCCCAGGCTGTCGCCCAGGTTACAGATGATCTGACCCCTGCGAGCGAACAAGAGCAGAGCGGATTGAAGACGCGCGTACTCGGACACAGCCTGCAGCAGGTCAAGGATGGACTCAGGATGTCGTTGAATTTCCCAATATTCTCAGCATCAGCGTTGCGTTGCACGCGCAAATCCTTTCGCAGTATGTATATGTGTGTGTGTGTGTGTGTGTGTGTGTGTGTGAGAGAGAGAGAGAGAGAGCGCGTGCGGTACTCACATGCAGGAAATGGCCCTCTCCTTCACCTCCTGGTCGATGTCGGCCGCCTTGAGTCTGCGCAGCGTGCAGTCGTACAGCTTGGGCACGTACGCTCCGAACTTGAAGTCACACTCCTGGTCTGAAACATTTTCATTCTTTAGTCAGCGAGGAACGGCATTCACGGTCTCTCTGTGCCATGTTTTGTGCAGGCATCTGCGCCCCGTTGGCCCGTGGGCGCAACGGCAGGTTTTGTGTTGCAGCTGTGCTCGGTCACGAAAATGCAACACCCGAAACAGGCCTGACCCAAGCGAGCGGCACACTGAGATGGCGGATGACCTCGTGTTGACCTTGACTCAACGAGCGGGCGGACGACCTCGAGTTGACCTCAGACTCAGAGTGGGCAGTGACCTTGAGTTGACCTTGACTCACCGAACCGGGGGTGACCTTGAGTTGACCTTGACTCACCGAGACGGCAGATGACATTGACGAACCGAGAGGGAGGATGACCTTGAGTTGACCTTGACTCACCGAGAGGGCGGATGACCTTGACGAGCTGCTGCGCGACGAGCAGCGCCTCTGACGTGATCTTGTAGAAGGGATCTCCGACCGCCGCCACGACGGGCTGCAACACCAGAGGGCGCGCGTGAGCAAACGGATGTGCGTGCGTGTGCGTGTGTGTGTTGATTTGCTGTTTGAGAGATTGCCATCTTTTCTTTTGGTGAGGATGAGACTGGGAAGGTGGTGTGTACCTGGTTCACGTCCACGAGAACAGCGCCCGTTGGTACAAAGATGCAGCGCGAGGCGCACCCCGTGCGGAACGGGTAAGAGGGATGCGCGGCAATGAAGCCAGGAATGTCAGGATTTGTTAATCTGGGGCGCCACACAAGTTGAATTTATCGACAGGAAGCAGCCAAAGGGGCGCGCACACACGCGTACACACACAGAGGTACCGACCCCTCCACCCCTCAAACACACACACACACACACACACACACGCAGCACATGCGTTTCGAAGCAACATGTGTGAGTGCGTACACACTCGCTCAAATTTCGAGACAACCCGAGTCGCACGACCACACACACTGACACAGAGTCCTGCACACACACACACACACACACACACACACACGCGCGCGCACAGTACTCACGGGCACGAGCACGTCTATGTGCGGGTGGAAGACGCTCGGCTGGTGACTGATGAGCAGAACGTTGAGGAAACTCAGCGTGTCGATCTTCATGTTCGAGCTCGAGTTCCTATCGCTGCAACAAAACCACGCCAAGTTTCACCACATGATTACACACTACACGAGACCAAATCTCCAGACAATTTTCCTCGGAGAGAACACCACCACGAGCACACCACTAAGAAGTCCCCCCCACCTTAATCATCACAGCGCGTCAGCCGCGCACCACTCCCCGCATTCACACCATGCACCCCCCCCCCCCCGCGACCCCTCCCCTGAACAGAGGATACGGACCCAAACCGCTATCAGCCATCGCGGCTGACAAACACCCTGCGCACCCTTCCTCCGTCCAATCCTTCCCTCCCTGCCCATCCCCACCTCCCTCTCCACGCTCCCACCCCTTCCCCCCGGACTCACCCGAGAGAGAACTGCACCCCCGGCACCACGGACTGGAGGTGGTCCGTCAGCGCCCCCGGCAGCACCTGCACCATCTCGGACAGCAGGCTGAAGCAGCCCTGCCGCGTCTTGACGCTCTTCTCCCGCAGCTGCTTGTGCACGGCCTTCACGATCTGCGGGATTTGCATCTGCAGCTGCGACACCGGGCTGCAGAGGGAGAACACGTGGTCAGAACAGCTGATGAAACACGTGGTCAGAACAGATGATGAAACACGTGGTCAGAAGAGTCGATGACACGCGCCCAGAACACAGCCTGAGAAACACGCACTTAGTGAGACCTGCAGCTTCTATGCACACCCCGAGATATACACACACACACACACCCGCACGCACCCACACTGCGGTACTGACCCCTCCTGGTCCAGCTTCCATGCACTCACACCCTGAGAGATGCACATACACACACACGCACACTGCGGTACTGACCCCTCCTCCTGGTCCATGGCGTCCGGATCGGCCGACACGGTCGGACGCGTCTGCTTGAGCAGCGTGATGTAGGCGTGGAAGATGTCCGCCTTGACGACCTCCTCCCGCTCTGGAGAACACAACACGGCCTTCAGCTCACCTTCACCGAATGAACTGAGAACCTGACGCATTGACTTTCAAACTGAAGTCCCCACTGACCTTGCCCAACAACCTTGGAACCTGACCTCGCCCACAGCCCTGGCACCTTGACCACAACTTCAGGGTTCCCACTGCGGCTGACCAACAAAATTCCATGATTTTTCCATGATTTTTCCATGATTTTTCCAGGTTTTCAAAGTTTTTCCAGGTATTTTTTGTCTTTTTTCATCAGCTTTGTAAACCTTTTTTCCAAAACAAATAAAGTAAATGAAGCATTTTTTGCCAAAAAAAGACTTTTGGCAAAAATTAAAAAATTTTCAAAAGAATCTACTGATTGATATTTTTTACTGAAAAAGCATAAAATTTGAAAAGAAATAATATATTTTTGAATTCTCTGTTGTTTTGGGAAGGCTTTGTTTTCATACAATACAGAACAAAATTTTAATCTCTCCAACTGTTGTTGGTTATGACTTG
>JAAUXT010133561.1_pt1 | contig 15291 bp, 12 predicted proteins | sample 7278171 | NCBI WGS metagenome assembly JAAUXT01 (sample SAMN14350112, study PRJNA611818) | marine sediment metagenome | isolation source: surface marine sediment (1.8m) | place: French Polynesia: Moorea | collected 2018-08 | reverse complement strand
GTTGCACTCATAACTGTGTTAACTGGTACCAATTTTAGGGCAGAAAGGACACAAACCAAAGGTGATACAACATGCAATCGAACGTTAGAATTGCAAGTATCCTCGTATTTCCAAGAACATTCTTTTCAGTCCACAACATTGTCCCGGTTCAACTGTTGCAAAACGCAAATGCTTTTCAGTTGTCTTCTGTTCGAGAAAGTTGAATGTTCACCCACTTGTGATTTTGCAGAAAATAAAACAAGCAACGGTCGTCCATGACCGTGCTTTTTGGAAACAAGCGGCCTCGATTGCGGAACGCAGGAATTTTGAATTTTGCTCTGCGTCCAGAACAGGGGAGATTGGAAACCTGGGACATCCACACAGAAAAAGTTCCTCACAGAACAGCAGACTTTGTTTCGAAAGCTTCCGCATGGGAGAAGCCACTTCAGTCACTTGTTCGTGACAGATCCAAGGCACAATATACCTTTTGAGATGGAAGGCTCTTCTCAGGAACTCAAAGGCACAACTTTGGTTGCACAGGCACAATTTTTGGTTGCACCAAATACCCCCGCCTGGTCACAGTCAAAGACAATTCAGCAAAGTTTCAGGCACCCAACCGCAGAACAAGCGGTTGAAAACAGATGATGTATCGATCAGGAGCTTCGAATTGTCTCCTCTTGATGAGTTTTAAAGGCGATTTTGCATCTCATCCAGATGGCAGAAATTTCCTTTCAGCCTGAAACAATACGATACATAATGCATTGGAACTGAACTCTTTGTTTGTCATGCATTAACTCGTAATCTTAGACAGTTGAAGCTGATACACCTGCAATTCCCTGCGTTCTGTTTGTCAACCAAGGCAAACTGTAATTTGCATTGTGATGATCGTGATGCATGGGTAGCGCAAAGATTCAAAACTTGATCCACAAGAAAACATCACTTTGAGTCCACAAGTCCAGGAATCCCGACTCCCTCTGTCTGACTCCACACCATTCACCACGTTCTGGCAACCCACAAGGTATCCTGGAGGACTCGTCCCAGGACCCTGGATCCCGATGTGGTGCACCCACTGCAGAACATGATTTGTGTGATCAGCTGCCTTCTTCCCAGAGCGACAAGCGTCTACAGAAACTGAAACTCTTGATGAGGATAAGATTGAGAGCGCTTTTGAACATTTCAGCTGCTCATGGAGGTCTAAGCTTCTTAACAACAACCCCGCATTTCATTGCAAGTTTGAATAGTTGACACTTGCTTTGGAATGCAAATCCAATTCCATTAGAAGGAGAAGTGGTTTCAGGTGTTTGGGTCTGAAATGGAGCTGGTGGTGGCGGGACGGATGGAGGTGGGTCGCGGAAGGCCAATTCCCCTGGCCTCGGGTCGACCTGACTCAGCAGTGGACGTCTCGAAGAAAGAAGACCCGCGGCTGGGCTTTCATTCAAGTGACAAGAAATCAATTTTAAACAGTTTCATTTGCACACAATCCATCTGCACCCAAAGAGACCCTTTGTTGCGCTCATGATATTCAGTTTGCCATTATTGCGTTGGTTCTGTGGAAATGTAATCTGCCCCCGGAAATTAAAAATCGCAGGGCTGATTACCCTCTGCATCACATTTGCATTCAGCGCCGGTGTGCAGGGAACCCGGCACCTGCTGACACGCAGGAATACAGTTGGACGCCTGTGTATTGTCAGCTAAATACCTTCAATCTGTGACAAATTAGGCTCGGTGTTGGAGGATTGCGGAGGCCACATCGGGAGCACAAAGGCAGCAGGCCCGGCGCGTAGATCACGTGGTCAATCCATCCGCAGAAAAATTCGCGCACGATGGAAACTTTGTTTGGACTTCCTGACTCCTGCAGCAAATCAGCATTTGAAAATGGCAAACCACTGAAGTGCACTTGGGTGAGTGAGATTCCAGCCAGTAGGCCTCCTGTGTTCAGCACCCAACCCAACTCTTCACAACTCGCACATCCATACGTGCGTGTATTTCGTTGTGCCACTTTCCAACACCAACCGCAGAGCCAGTTCCACGGCTTGCGCCAGCACAGGCACGCAGCGGCACAGAAAAGCAACCATCTAATTCGAAGCAAGTCAACTTATTGGACAAAGTCATTTGGTATAAATTTACTTCGTATTCAATTGGATTGGTGTGGTTGATTTGACGAAGGAAATTGTATTCAATGAAGCAAACTCAATCCACTGAGATTCTTTCGCTTCCGCCCAGCCACTTCGACTCCCTCCAGATTTCACTTGTCGTCGGAAAACCTGCTTTATTAGCCAATTGGCCTGGTCGGGCAGTGACAAAGGAAACAACGACTTGTTTAGGTGAACTCAATGCTGTGAAAGAGATGCTGACACTGAGAACTTCATCTAGCAATGGCTCAGTCAATCAGGGGACCCTCCATCTCAACACAAACTTCAGGCACACTGTTACGAGTAACACGTTGCGGAAACGCGGCAGGGGGCAATTCTTTTCGATGGAGACATGTTCTAGTGAAATGAGCTTCACCAGATCAGAAACCCCGACATCAGATTCTTGTTGCAGAATAACTCAATCTGACATTGCACCAGACCAAGGCTGGAGCAGCTGAACTCAGGAGAGCCGAGGCGATCCGCAGCCATAAAGCTCTGAGGGGACATTTGGGCTCCCTCCTGTCCCCATCTGTGTTTGGTTTTCAAAAGAGTATAACAAGATGTCAAGGTTGGAGTTCCCCCCCCCCAACGTTGGCTCCCTTTTTCCTGGATCCGCAGGTCTCTCCCTTGACCCAGGCAATGATTTGTCCTTGCTGAAGTGAAATCGGACCTTTTCATGTCTCCAGCGTCTGGGTCACATCGCTAGTTGAGAAAAAGATGTCTTGGCAGGACTGGGTCTGGCCCATTCCTCTTATCCGAGACACAAGTGGCACTTGCGAGAGGAGCGAACCGTTCTGAATAAACTGCTGTGAACCTTTCATGAACACCACACTCGTGAAAATGCAGCCAAACGACTTTAAGTCTCAGATGGCCTGATCTCAGTTACATCAGAACCGAAGTTATTGCCCACTTGCCCACTAAAACTTGTTGACCGCCTCTGGAGCACAAAAAGACGAACCGACCGAGTGGCCTGGATGGTCCCGCGTTTATCTGCCCATTTTCCTTGTCAGCTTCGATTTGTTGGTCTCGATACACTGTAAGGGACTCTCTCTCTTCGGAGGAGGCGCTATGGAGAACAACAGCTCCCACATGGACGAATTTGGTCCCCAGAATGGACAGTTTTGCAACAGAATGGCAGAGGAAATCGGGTGGGCGCCTTTCTGTTGTTCCAAATTCAGAAAGTTGGAAGGCCTGTTTGATTGGTTTTCGAGGTCAAATCCAGCTGGTCACCGTGATTCAGTATCACACCAAAACACAAACCTCTCCCCACAACGTCGACAGACACAAGAGTGCTTTCTGCCTCGTTTGAGTCAATCGTCTTCTGTCAAATTTGGTTTCTGTCTACTCTGAGTGAAAATGGCAGAAGTAAGTGTGTTCATGCGGTCTGTATGGGGTTGGACGGAAGCGATGATCCACATGCAAACCGTCAGTGCGTGGCGCCGAGATAAAGTCTCAGTAGAATGACGCAACAATTTGCACAGGAGCGTCACAACCAAACAAGGCAATGAAAGTAAATTTGTTCTGCGTGCAGAACAGGAGGGTTGTTTCTCGGACATCCATGTAGCGAAACTGCGAATACATCAACGCTCAAGAAATCTGAATTCACTCAAACTGCTTATTTCAAAACCGAGTTGAATCAATTGCCAGATGCATGGTGCTGTCCCGACTCAAAGCAAATGCAAAGGAACATTGTCCGAATCAGGTCAGGGTCAAAGTGGGTCTGGAGGCCAGCCCCGAGGAAACAGCCGACCCTGTGACCCAAATAATCCACTGCAAATCGACCGGAAAACACTGTTCACAGTGATTTCATTCAAGTGGAGTCTGAGACTCATATCTCTGAGCTGAAATGAGAACGAAGACGCATTTCTGCCGAACCCACCGAATGACACAGTTCCTTTGATTGTCTGTGCATGTGTTTTTTGTGACAAGCAAGCCAGCCTTGGCCTTGACCGCACTTCAATGACTTTGGCTCCTGCTGCAACACGCACCGCACTCGCAAAGTTCTTGTTTCTTCCTTTGGTTTGCAAGAAAAACAGGCCTCAGGACAAATTGCAGAAAACTTTTTGACCAGAACGAACAATTTGACCCGTCGACGCGCACTCGAGTCACACTTTTTTATCCATTCACATCACGTTCTGTCTTGTCATTGTGACTTTCGTGAAAAGAAAACGTCCCAGATGCATCCAGGCCCTTCTGGTGACTCGGGAGCCGTCGAGATCCAAACAAAAGTTTGCTCTGCTGCTGCATGTGTGAACCTTCATTGGTCTTGTCGAACCTTGGATTTGTGAGATTCTTCGCGTCAGTGGACGTGTGTTTTCTCCCGAGCACCACCTGCCTCCAATACCTCATTTCAGGGACAAAGTCTTGCAAGTTCTCCTGACAATCCAGAATGAAGCGGGCGACAAATTGCCTCCATCCATTACATAATTGAACAATTGGACTCTCCGGGATTTGAACGCCACGCGGCATAATAATTTCTGCTCAAGTGGACCAATGTGAAGCGCGATGTCTGAGCTCGGTTTGTCCACCGAAGGTTCACAAACAGAACAGGGCTCGGAGACGCGCGTTGTTCTCCAGGCCAGGTTTGAAAGAATAAAACATTAACCCAAGCTTTTTGGTCAATTGTGGACGAAGCCAACAAATGATGTTGACGAGTCTCCTGTGCTGTCTGCCTCGCCAGGTGTCTGTTTCAAAAACACAAAGACATGAAGTGAGAATCTCAAAGAAATTGAAAAAAAAAAACCCACCAGATTTCAGTTGTCGCAAGAAGGCATTTTGTTGTGTTGAGTTTCTGAAGGTTTTTATTCATAAGTGTTGGGCTCCATTGAAAGAAGTGCTCATTTGGTTTGAAGCTTTGATCAATTTTCTGTCTCCGGAATACTGATTAAATCTCCGATGTTTGTCGAGTAAAATCGAACGGGGGCAACTCTGAACAAATTTGTTCGATTCTAATCACCGTGTCCTTGAGAGAAACCCTCGTCTTCGCACAATTTTGAGACTGATTTGAAGGATAATTACCAAATGGGGAACGGTATTTTCCTGGGTTTTCACAACAGATAATGTCAAGCCCATGATGGCATGCATTTCCTGCGTTGATGTTTGTCTCTGTCTTTGCCGTTTTGGGGGAGAACGGTTGTCTGTTTGGTGCCTTTCTCTCTGCCAGAAATACGAGTACCAGAAATTTTTTGTCACCCCTGAGAAGAGACTCCAAGTGGGGACCACACTTTTTTCAAACGAGTGGTGTTTTGTGAAGCGAACAACGCTGTGGATTCCACCAACAGATGAGATTGGAACTAATCTGCACGGTTTGAAACACGGTGAGAATGGGTTTCACACCTCCACGGAACAGTCCCACATGAAGTCAGAACCGAGAGGACGGGGGAGACTGGTGTTGCCTCTCCCTCTTCGCAGAGACTGATTCCAGAGTGTGCTGGTACCTCATGTCTTGCTTGCAGAAATGTGTGGCGTTTTTCGTGTGCAGTGCAGATGTGCAACAAATGATGGGAACTGAAGTGAACCATTGGTTTTATCGCAAACATCAAAGCGGCTTTTTGAAAGCTGCAGGCTCAGGCTGTTTGTTGATAAAACTGTTCACCCGGAACCTCTCTGGCTCGATTGATTTTAATTGTTGATTTCTTGGTAGTACGTGCGAGAAACTTCGTCTGACTCTCGTTGTCGACATAATGATTCTGTGGGATCATGGTTCAGCCTGTCGCCTTTCAAACAAAAGCTGAGGTGTTTGCTTTGTTATGTTCTGCCGAGAAAGGAAAGCCAAAAACGTTTTCTCTGGGTACCAATTGTGTGGCGCAGGAAACTTTTCGTTGTGAATTCACGTACTGCTCAATCCTGAAAATCTTGTTTCCCCCAGAGATCTTTGCGTTCGTGACAGCTCGGGCTTTGGTGACATGATCAAAGGCATGAAACACTGGACACGTTAGTGAAGTTCTGGGCAGCATATGTCTACGTGCGCAGACAGAAAGTCTCGCAAGACATGCCGCTTTAGGGAAGACAAACATTGTTTAATGATCTGTGGTCTGACAAGTGCACGTTTTCGAGTGCAGTCAGTGTCAGGATCAAATTTATCGGAGAACGCATTTCTTCATCTTCAGCGCAACTTGAGCGTCTGTGGCAGAGTGATCCATCAGGCTTCACTCGTGCTTCAGCAGGAACTGGAGGGCTGTGATGTCCTGCAAGTCGATTGTGGCGAGAAATCCGACGAGTCGTTTCTGCGTGAGGCGTCACGTGTGGACGCAAAAAATGGTCGCTGTCCCACACAGTTGTGTAAATTTCTGTTCAGAAAGAAAAATGTACATATCAGTCAAAAGCGTTGCAAAGCATTTTACTCATTGGCAATGCTGCCATTCCGGGCACCCCAAATCCTGCTGTCTCTTGGGGTTGCGGTGAAAGTGTTGTCAGGAACTCCAGGCCACCCAGAACACACGTCCGCTCTGGGATGGTCACAACTGACCTGAAGAACGAAACTGCGCACCAGGGTCTTGCATGCCAGACACACGACCGATTTTTTTGGTAAATTTCTGTCTTTTTTCTCGTGCGAAGAACTAAATTGTGTGAATGTGAGTCGGGAGGTAGAGACTGCAATATCGATCTGCATGTAGGAAAGCGAATCATCTGGTAAACGAGTCGCATCTGGAGCACTCCCACGCTATTGTTTCCTCCGCTGTGCTCTGAAAACTGGGCACGGATTCGGAGTATTGAGGTTCCAGTGCAGAACGCAAATGTGGCAGACACAAGTTCTGTTGACGAAGTTTGTGGTGTAGACAGCCAGCCAGGTTTGTCTTTGATCGCTCACACAAATTCGTCAAACTGACTGACACGTTGCAAAGGGTTGCCACGTGTACATTTCAGATCCTTCAGACAATTTGTTGAACTTTCAGAGTGGATCACATAACGGGTTCAGCCCGGCCGGCTGTCCTTGGAAGCCGAACTTCAATGCACTTTGGTTGCAAATCTGACATTCCGAAGAAGCTTCCACTTGAAAAGCTTTTCCTTTGGACACTGCAAACTCCAGTGTGCGGCGGATCAGCCGTCGCACCACCTCTGCGCCTCTGTCTGTCTCACCAGGCTTTCCCAGTTCATCTACTTGAGACTCGGTGGCATCAAATTAGGTGTGAAGTCGTCCCTCTGAGTTTTCGTTTGCACGTTAAAGCTGTACGCTGAGCAACAATTTGCTGAGACGTACATCCGCTGCTAACGAGGCAGATTCCAGCTGCAAATGACGGGTTTAAGGCCACGTGAAACCCGTGTAATGGAAGGGTTTGTGAAGCATGATGAGACATGGAGATGCGCGGGCGTTAATTGGTCTTTGTACCTGCAGCCAATGCAACTTGTTGACGTCTGTCCGGGGTTTTGAGTGAACGTGAGGATGATGGAAGGATGTGCTCCCAAGTGGGGAAGGGAGTAGCAAGTCTTGGACAGAAAGCACTATTTTTGTTTGTTTCTACTCTGTGATGTTCAGCCAAATTTGAGCTGCACCTTCTCCATGGTGGTATCAGATGACTTGCCCTCAACCCACATTTTGTGAGTCAAAGAAGTTCTTTCCCACACTGTCCGTGGATAGAGAAGTGAGTTTGTGACTCAGAGTCCAGATCTGTGGGACACTCGGTTCGGTGAGAACCTATTCAGCTGACGATGAGTGTTCGACACTCAGCGACCACACTTCTCGAGCTTTCGGCGGCTCCACTAAGCGTCGTCCACCTCCTTGTTCCTTCTTTTCTCCCACTCTCGTGGTCCTGTTCCCCTTTGGGGCGTGCCTTTGTACAAATCATCGCAATCACACCAAACAGTCGCAACCAACCTGCTGGAATGTAGTGGTTGTGTTGTGCGGAGACAAACGCAGACAGAGGAGCAGCAGGGGTTTTGATACTTTCTGTTTCGTACTTGAGTGACCACAACGAATTTCCTTTTCACAATGCCTGAAGACAAAAAAGAAACAGTGTGTGTGTGTGTGTGTGTGTGTGTGCGTGAGTGTGCACATCTGTTGCAAAGATCCTCGTAATATCCTGTGCGTTCTGGACCCTGTATGCATGTGTGTTGCGTGCGACACTGACAGCATAAGATGACAGTAAAGTTCTTTGGAACCGACACAAAACACAGGAACTTTTTCTGTCGTAAACCATCTTTATTGCAAAAGCTTTTCTCAGGACAATGGCAAACACTTTGTTCGCGAGTGTCGCGCTGTTTTATGCTTCCAAGAAAATAAATATCTGCAATTAGGAGCGACTGTCAGTCGCAAGGCCCTCGTTTCCAGCAACACTTTATTTTGCACAGGAGTCTCTGTGTGGTGATAAAAAAGGCACTTCACAGTACCCAGAGCCTTGCCAAAGCATACTCTGCATACAAAACCAGAAAATGATAAGATTCCTACGACTGTCAATGCCCCTGTGACACCGCGGTTTGCGAAGCGAGATCACACTGGTCATTTCTGTGTCCTAAATGTTTGCACAGTGAATACGATATATCCGCACATTTGCCAATCGGGTTTGTTGCTTGCACGGTGCACGGATAACAAAAAGTCGTGAGGTGAATGAAGTCGACATCAACAGAGTTTATTTCGGAGGATCTTACACTTGAAAAACACGCTGAAACCAAAAATAGTGCAATGACAAGAGAAAAAAGGCGAGTATGTTACCATTGCCCAGTTGACAAGAGAAACACGTTTTGGGAAAATAAACAAAATCACTGAGAGATTTTTTTGTTTGGGAGGGACAGGTTTTGGGCTGTCTGAATCCGACCATGCTTCTTTCCTCCTAATCTCTGCTTTATGCCCTTCATAAAAGCGAGTGGGATGTGTTGTCTCTGTCGGCATTTCGGGAAGGGATCCCCCCGCAGAGATGCTTGAATACGGGCAGCCGAGCCTCACTTCCACCGTGCTAATGTCGATATGCTGTCCACAGGACTCCACGGGGAACTAACCCTGTCAAAACTGACGCCATCGGAGCCGACCAACGCCGTGTGTTCCTGAGGTCCTCACCCTGTTCCCTCGTATCTTTGGCTTCACAGACTTGGGTCTGGAGATGAAAAGGCAGACCGACCTTTTAGTTTCCTATCTCCTGCACCGGATGTGTTGCTTTGCGCTCTCCAGAAAGGAAAACTCGCCGATCATAACTCAAAGCATCTGATACGAGGAAGTTCATTCACACCCAGTGACAGGAGCTTCCAATCTGAACAGGCCATCCACAAAGGCTTTTCTCAGATGAAGCAAGAAAAGTCGTGGAATGATGGCAAATCCACTTGGATACCATTGTCCAAAACACCAAATGTGTGTGTTTATTGCAACTCAACTGTCGTTCGCGGAGACTGATAAAGTTCTGCAGTTTTTACTCGCTTCAAAAAATGCTGCAGCTGTGATAACCCTCACATCCCCGTCTCTTTTCCAACCCGCTTTTCTTCTCAACTCCAGTGACATTCTCCTCAGTAGGAACTCACCAAAACAAAACCTTCCAGATTATGAATAATCACTTCCGCCTGAATCTGTCCCCAGAGCGTCTCCACAACCATTCCTATGATCCATATTTTCCTTCAAACGACCTAATCTGGCCTAAGTAGCTCTGTGTCTGTCACTGCAAGGCCCAGTTATCCCATCTCTCCCGGGGGATTACTGTCATTCTAGAAACTTTCAAGTGGGGATGTCGCAGGTAATTGGATTACCATGTCAACAGTCGTTATTGACAACGGAGTATTGTGTGTCAGTGGGAGAAAAGCAAGATCAGCGAGCTGCACTTTTGTCCCTGGGGAAAAATTGTGAGAAACACTCGAATGCGAGCGCGTGTGCTTCGAAGACATGACTGATTATGCACATGGGAAGATGCAGATTTTCAAATTGCACACTGGTGCAATGTGCATGCATGAGGGAAGAACCCTAATCAGGTCACAGGGACAAAATCAGAACCAGCCAGAGTCCCTGAAATGCCTACCACAGTGACAGCCATTGTTTGCCTTGGCTCTGTTTTACAACTTGTGTTCTGACACATTGCTGTAGTGTTTCGTGGGTGGCAAGGATGTCTCAATCAAAGCACCATCCGTTGAAATAGGCTTGTGGGTACCCCACGAACTCACTGAACAACACTTGTGCCAGGTGGTACTGGATTGCTCTGTGCGCCTGCTTCAGGTAAAAAGTCTGGGGTCTTGAACTGTGATCTGTGATCCCTCCCCCACCACAACACAACGAACTGGCTCCACCAAGGAGCCTGCTGACCAACCAAAGCTCACCAGAATCGCACACCATGAAAGGATGGAAGGCCAAAGAATACGAGTGTGCAGGACCTTCTGTTGCTTCATCAGTTCAGGGAGGTCACATGCATCATGGCTACGAGGAACAAACAAGTGGGTCTGTGGTGGGTACCGCAGCGCAATGGTGCACCAGCACATAGCACAGCTTGGTTTCAGGTTTGGGGGCGGGGGTGTTATTGGAGACGAATTTTTTTGTTCTCGAATTTCCAGAAATCAAAAGGTGGATTCATCTTGGGATGTTCCGTTTTGTTGGGCTACTCTTTTTGGGTCATTTTGGTTTTGTGCAAATCACCGTGAGGGTGCTGGACTTATTTCTCTCTCTTCCACATCTTGGCCTGAACTTGGAGGTTTGACGTGTCACGCGTGCCAATGTTGCGAGGCTTGGCTTGGTTTCCCGCTGGTATGTTCTTTTGTCTGCGGACCCAAGTCAAAGGTGCAGCCGCCGGTGTCAGGCTTTGTTCGACCCCAATCCATCAACCGCCACCTGAAAGTGCTGGGAAATGAACTACTTCCTCAAAACACACCAAAATTAAAGTTTATTCACCCCACCTTGCAACAATTTGACCAGAAGAGCTTGGATTGTGAGGGAGCAGTTCGCCAGGCTCTGTAAGTGGCTTTCACGAGCTTCCGTTCTTGTCACCAGTGAGTTATTCTTTCCTTACTCAGGCCTCTTTGCCGTCCAGATATTGCCGTGCACGTCATATTTTCTGGGCAGTGCTCAGCAAGGGAATGACAACATAAATTCATTCGTTGATCGGCTTATTGTGAAGATTTCCATCAAAAAATCAATCACGTTCTGACGCACACAGCAGGAAAAGAATTCAACTTGATCATTTTCAATGCACCATCATGGGAAAGGAATTTACAGATGAGAATCAGTTTGAAGAGAAGGGAGTGAACGCACGTGAGACAAATACAGCTCGGGCTTAGCGCACAGATAACTGAGCGGCCTTCTTGCTGAATGAACTCCGTCTGAAGTCAAACTCAAATACAATCGGCTGTTTCCTTCTGCTCTCAATCGAGGCGTTGCTGACGTACGATATGGTGCATGGCTCCTGCCACGCGGTGGTAGCTTTGTTTTTTTCTCAGGTTTCTCAGTTTTGTTTCTTTCATTTTGTTCCATAAATCTGAACACTCTGGTTGCCAATTGACAACGATGGCCAAGTTCATCTGTGTTCCCTTTTGCGTTTGGAGCAGCTTCCATTGTTTTGTTTGCTTCACACTTGTGCCTGGTTCTCGTGTTCTGCCACTCCCTGTCAAAAGTGTTTTCCCTCTGCTGGACTACAGCTGTGAGCAAATCGGGGAAGTTTCTATTCTTTGCTTCCTGTCCCACGATTGACGCGTTTGCCACGACAGCCGCAGCAGCACACGTTCCAGCTCTTGTGCGTCAAAACCAATGTGAGTTCGGTGCACATGGAAAGTGAAGTCTTCCAACGCAGAATGAATTTGTTGTGATTGACCCACACTCATCGGGGCAGAATCAGCATGTGACGGGAGACGAGCCAGGGCTGCGCAACTCACTCTTGAATGATGTCCAAGATTTTTTTCAGCAGCTCTGCCAGAATCTCCCACGCCACCAAACTGCCCACGCAGATTTCACCAAACAATACTTCCATCCTGATCGTTGTTTCCAACATCGGCACCTTTGCACTGGCTGGAAGACGTCTGCATCATCAGAGTAGAAATCATAATTTTCAGATGACAAAAATCTCTTCTGAACAGACAATCAAAAGCATTGTTGATCTCGGCAAAGAAAAACCAACAAATTCAAGCGCGTGCTCTTCTGCGAAAGTTTCTCCGTCGTGTTGGGCTTTTTCACTTTCATATAATTGAAGCAAATTCCTCTGCAAATGTACGAGATTGTCTATCATTCCAATTCAACGGCGAGTAGGAAAACTGCCACGAACGCAAAAAATGCAAAATCACTACCCCAAACAATTCAGTTGCTCAAATGTGACACGGTCGGGGACTTGAGTGGTCCATGGTTGAGTTGCTCGAGGTGGACTGTGTTTGAATGGAGGAAGCCGAAAAAGTTCCACAGATGTTAGGAAACCAGTCTTATCTGACAAATCTGTCCGCCTGCTCGGCTCGTAGGCGGGTCTTGTGTGGCAATCTGACGTTTTGTTTGCAATAATCTGATTCAATGTCCTTCATCTTTCAATCGAAATCTGATCCAAACACAGACATCTGATCGCATTAAAAACTAATCACCCTCCAACCCGAGCAAATACATTCATCAAGCTGCATTGGAACTTTGTGTTGGGGGAAACGAGAATTTGTTTGCACGTTCAGGTTTGCCAACCGTGGTCTATCCGATCCAGGGTTACGCAACACGGGAGCTGATGTATTGATCAGATGTCGTGCTCTCTGACTGTGGCTCCTTTATCAATAATTGGATCTCAAATTTCTATGATTCACTTGCCCCTGAGTTGAGTCACTGTCAAACATCTGATGTCAGGTTTGGCGGCCAAAGGACAGGCAACTTGGTGATCCAGCCAGGTCACTCATCGCAACATCGTTCCGACGTGGCGCTGGTGAGTTCAGTCCTGCAGGAGTGTTCTGCTATCAGAGAGTCGGCTGGTTTGGTCCATAAAACCAAAGTGCGTGATCAAATATAATACAGTACGGACTCAATGCTCCCTGGTGCTGGAACCCAGCAGAACACACTCCGTTGGGAAAATACTCGTTGAGCCTGTCGAGTGGAATGACGCACGAGTCAAAATTTGACATGCGCTAGAATCAAACCATGTGCAGCTCGCAGATCCCCCCCCCCCCGCAAAAGGCCGCCACATTCCTTGTGAGACTCGAACAAGGCACTCGCATGTTTGTCTTGTCTTGTCAACACATTCTTCAACACTCGTTTGGAAAACCTTGGATTGTTCCGATGTTTGACAAGGTCGCAGCACTCCGAATCCATTCAGCTGGATCTCTTATTCATGGACTGAAGTTCTGAGGTCACTGGTGTGTGACATAAAAACACTCGTTTTGCCATTTTGGGTGCGATGAGGCAACTGCTTACTTGCTCTTGCCGACCGTGACTAAAAATTCCACCAAACCAGCCCTTGACCATTCTGACAGGCTTGGTTTTCGCCCAAGTGAAGGTGACAGCAACAAACTGCAACTCCCGGTCACAAAGTTTATTCTGTGTCACAGATCAATCTGAAACCTCTTTCTTGGTCTCGACCAGCTTCAGTTTCTGAAGAAATCGTAGCGTGAAGAGCATGTCCGGTTCAGTTTGGGTTTGATTGCAACTGTTCCAATCACTGGGCCTTGACAACTCGACTCGACTGATTAAATTTGTTTCTGAGGCCCAAGTGTGATGGCAGAAAATTGTGCACATGTTCTGCACTGCTGCTGTGACTGTAACTTTCAGTTCAATGCACCTGAAGCTTGCAGATGAAACAAATTCAGTTGGGTTGTTGCAAATCCGGCGAAACAGATCTTGCCACCCAATGACAAGACAGTGGGCGTGTGAGGTGATTGGCAGAAATACAACTGTGCTGAAAGCGAGGTTCTTCTACTCAACCGGAGAATTCGTTTGCCAAGAAAAAGACCAGCGAAGTGTTCAGCTGGCATTGTGTGATGAACCATTCTCAGGCGACATTGTTCCACCGCAGCTCTTCGTGAGAGTGACGCATGAAAAATGTGTACAAACCAAAAAACAAGTTCGTGCAAGGTTGAAAGCCAGTTGACAGAAACTGGTTGCCTTTTTTGACTCGACGAAACGCCACAAACAACGTTATTTTGAGCAATAAAACTTGTTGGAGGAAAAGCTGACATTGCGCAATCCATTCTCCTTATTCAATTGTTGTTGCATCACATCTGAACCAGAGGCCTTCAGAGGTCAGGTCCTGAAAAGCCTTTCTTGCGGCGGATCTCGCCTCTGGTCTTCGCAAATGTCACTTCTGATATTGATTTGTCCGGTGTATCTTTCCTTCGCTTTCATTTGAGAAGTTATTCCAAGGATTCAAGACTGACATCTGGAAGTGCGCCTGGAGTCAAACAGGAGAATGCCTCACTTTTGCAGCTGATGGTGAAATTCCTTCCGCAAGCTTCGAAAACCAGAAGGTTTTGGTTGGGACATCTCGTTTTTCAGGTGCACGCTCGGGTTGGTTCTGCACATCACTCTGGCTGAACCTTACATCTTATTTTCGTGAACAAAGTGCTGTGCCTTCCGACACCGGTACTCTTGAATTCTGTTCAGCTGGCGGGTCAGAAAGGTGACCCCACATCAGACACAAGTCATTATTTCCAAAGTTGGACGAGTCTATTTTGAGTGAATGGCTGCAGTGCAGGTCCATTTGTTGCCGATGAGAACAGATGAGGTTTGCTTTGAACTTGTCAAACGTTAATTCGCCTATGAGGAGGACAACTTGGGGTGTCGTTTTGTGGCTGGTGACAGCAAATATGTCACCTGTATTGGAACTGGTCACGCCAGCGGACAACTTCACACGAGACGTGATTGCCAATTTGTCAACACGCAAGCAAACCTACGAGGGAACTCCTAAAAGTCGGGTTTTTTTTGCCATAACTCGGAAACCACTCATGCGATAAAAATAATTTTAATGCCAATTCAAAGACCATGCCAATGCTCAAAAATACACGCATAAAAATGTGTTCAAAGACAACAAAAGATGCCCAAAATAGGCATTGACTTTCAGAATGTCAGAAAGAGCGTGCGATCCTTCCAAAACAGTCTGGAGCAGTTCAGTTCAGTTCAATTTTTGTCTTCATCATCATCCACAACCAGTTCAAGTTGGTGATCTGCAAGGGGGTCTATCTCGAGGTGTTGTCCCTCAAAATACCCGCCCTGAGCACAGATGCATTTCATCCATCGGACAGGCAAACTCATGATGGCACTCCGGTAGTCCTTTGGGTCAATGGCTCTGAGTTCCCTTGACACAGCAGTCTTCAGATCACGCAGGTTTTG
>JAAUXT010130367.1_pt1 | contig 15291 bp, 19 predicted proteins | sample 7278171 | NCBI WGS metagenome assembly JAAUXT01 (sample SAMN14350112, study PRJNA611818) | marine sediment metagenome | isolation source: surface marine sediment (1.8m) | place: French Polynesia: Moorea | collected 2018-08 | reverse complement strand
TGTTTGTTCATTTTCAATTGCAATTTAATTATTGATCTGTTTGAATGTATTTTGCTAAATTTTATTGCTGTTGGCATGCATTTTCAAGTTCTTGTTCTGCATTAAAGAAACTAGAATTTACGAGCATCAGAATGTTGTTTTTTCCGGACAGAAACCGCATATTCGAGGACATCCCTCGTAACTAGATGTTTGGTGGGAAATTGGTCACCGGCTTGGCACGTGTCCACACTGTTGAGTGTTCCTGTTGAAGCTGAAGTTGACGTGATTTGAGTGTGATGTGATGACCAAAGTACGTAAATGCAGGTCATGTGGCTGCGAAATTGCAGGACACCGGAAAGTTTCTTTGATTCAGGCTATTTCGCACTTGTCATCATTTTCTCTTTCTTGTTTGTGTGTGCGAATAAGTGGAGTCTTTCAGGACGCAGAAACCTTGTCAATCCATCAAAATTCAACTTTCAATCTGACAATCGTGTTGTCTTTTGGTTTCAGAGCAGAGAAGTCGGAAGTGTTGTCGGAAGATTTGCTGGTGCTGGACAAACGCGTCGAGCTCATCCGACAAGTTTGTCACAACACACAGAAGACGTTATCGGCTTGTGTCCAGGGGAAGGGAACTGACGTGGAGAAAAGATTGGTGAGTACTTTGTCATTTCGCGTGATCCTGTTCAGCTTTGAGCAAGAGAAGGCGCAAGTCGAAGTGTGGATTCACTCGCATGTACTCGCATTTGGCTCTGAGAACAATTTGAGAATCACAAAAAACGTAGCGGCCTGGTGCCGTTTTCGCAATACCTTCCGGAAACATTGTGTGTGCAAAAATAGGAAGCGAACGTATTGTTGCCTGTGAATGTGGGTGTCAGTGTTCTGAACTTGTTGAAGCAGAGTGCCTGGCGTCGGACAGAAGGATATCGAGTGAAAGATCGTAGTTTCATTGAGGTGTCAATTGTGAAGAGCCAAGTCAACATGCAGTGTCAGCAAGTGGAGAACCAGAATTTTACCGAAGAGGGGGAGAACCGTACAAACTTGGAAAAGACAGACGTTGAAAGTTCAAATTGGGGGGGGGGGGGCTGTCTGCGTTTTCCTCGCCTGAGGGAGTCCCTTCAGGTTCTGATCCGTGCAGGTTCGCCGTCGAAGTGTTTGGTCAGTTCTGAGAGGTCTTGGTTTTCAGAACCTGTGTCCAGTCACAAATACTTTCCATTTGTGCCCACTCACTCGTCTGTTGGAGCACCACCACCAACTCTCGTCAAATGTTTCCAGTGTTCAATCTGAAGAGTATTGAGGACTGTGACCCGTGTCTACTTCAGACTCATCACATTGATGTTTCACATTTTTGTGTCACATCGGAAGAGAAAATTATTTTGAGCTCCTCCTCACATGCGTAGGTCTCTGAATTGTCATAAGTGCTGAGGCAAAGTGGGATGGATCTACCTCAGTTTGCGTTGCACTCTGACCTTCATGTCATCCAAAGATGTGAACCTGGGGGGGGGGGGTGTCGACAAAATCCGCAGGCTAAAACAGCCCCACCCCAGAAAGATAACCGCGCCACGAATTCCGAGGACCCGGTTCGGCCGCTCGCCGTGGGCTTCGTGCAATCGCTTTGTCTGTCCGTCCACTTACCCGTCCGTCCGTCCGTCACTTACCCGGAGGGAGGGGAGAATCCCACATCCAATTTTTGAACTCTGAATTTGATGCTGTTTGTTCTGCAGGCTGTGTGACTCACACACCCCACACCCCTGCATGGTAAGTCACTGAGCGAAACGAGTAGGGCCGAAATCCTCAAGTTTCCTGTCAGCCAAATGGTGTGTGGAACTGTATATTTTCCAGGCGTAGTCCTCGTCTTGGAGAAAAACGCTTGTGAAAAACTGGCGAACTCTGTGCTGTGCCGCTTCCTTGGAGCACAGCTTCATTGCGAGTTTTCAACAGCGAATCAAGTGGACTGAAGACGAAGATTTTGTGTCCCAAGTGGAATTGTTCCATGATTCTTGTTCTCACAACAATGCCGCGCGTTTGTATTTTCAGAAAAAGATGCCAGAGTCCATGTTGGCGCACAGCATGATCGAATCCGGGCAACTCCTGGGAACGGACACACTCATGGGGTGAGCCACCGGACTTGCCACGACAATTCTGTGGAAGCGTGAAGTGTGAAACTTGGTGTGGACATCACAGTAGATATTCGATTTCTTTGAAAAGGAGTTCTTGATTGGTTCACTACTGAATGGAACCGTTCCTGTCTCGGAGTGCTTGCTGGCAGATCCACAACGCGAAATTTGACTGATCGCTGATCGTTGTTGACAAAACGAAATGGTTCGATATTGACGTCCACAGCAGCTCCCTCAAGCTGTTCCGTGTGTGAGAGGCTTTCTCCGCCATGACAAGATAATTGGAATGTCAGAGGTGGTGATCGCCAGCAAATTCACGAGTGTCTGAGTTATTGGTGTGGACAAGACCGCATGAATGATCGAGGGTCATTGTGACAACTATGAAGGAAAAAATCAAATCATACCTTTCACCAGAATTTGTAAGAGTTGTTTCCGTGCAGAATTCGATCGATCCAAGTGGAACACGATTTTATTTTTCCAAAAAAGAAAAAAAAAGTCGGAGTGACTGTTTGAGACTAAAGGATGATGTCACTGGCAGAAGAAACGTTGCGGTTTTGAAATTGATTTTTTCGCTGTGTGTTGCAGGAAAATGTTTCAGTTGTGTGGCGAATCGGAGGGCACCATCGCTGCAGACCTGATGCAGTGTGAACTTGAGGTGGAGAACAAGGTGCTCAACCCACTGCAGACCATCGATGTACGTCCTTTCCTGGAATTTACAATGAGTGTATCAACAAAAACCGCTGTGTGCATCTAATTTGTTCGGTGTGGCTTCTTGTTTGAGTTGCGCGAGGGTGATTCCATTTATACCTTTCACGATCTGATCAAATTCACTGGGACCATGACCATGTCCGGAAAGGTAAAAATGGAGTGGCCCTCGTTTGTGCTTTGAACTCACGGACTTGTGCTCATCTTTTACAGAACGACATCGCTGGTATTCACAAAGGCAAGAAACAGTTGACCAAGATGGTGCTAGATATGGATTCTGCACGAGGAAGGTTTGTTCACCAGCTGAAATCGTACAACGACAACATTGGTTGTTTTGAAGCTTGGGCAAAGTATTGCAGCGAAGATTTGTCACTTGTTCGATATCACGACGTATCATGACATCAGGATTCGTCGTCCCTGTTTCAGATACCTCTCGGCAGTGAAACAAACCCAAGGTTCAAGCGGTGCGGCGAAAGCAGAGAACATCCGCGACGAGATGGAGGAGGCTTCACAGCGCGTCGAACAGTGCAGGGTGAGGACGTGAACTTGTTGCGCTTTGTTCACCGCGTTATTCTCAGCTACCGTACTTGATGTGGAGAATTGTCCCGTTTTCTCTCTTGCAGGACCAGATTTCCACAGACATTTATACGTTTATCTCCAAAGAGACAGAACATTGCCAGATGTTGTTGGACGTGAGTAGCCAGAGTTCAGACACTGCTCGTGTATTCTAGCCAAAAGGAAGTCAGCGAAACTTTCTTTCGACACCAAACCAACCTGACTACGTTGTCATTGCAGTTGGTGAGAGCTCAATCCCAGTACCACAAGAGGAGTTTGGAAGTATTGGAAGGATTGCTGCCACAACTGCAAGAGCAAATGGGTAGGAAGTTGAACTTTTTTCAGGATTGCTGAAAGGACGCGCTGAGGCTGACGTTGCCATTCCATGTGATGCATGTCTTTTCAGAACAAACCAGTGCGACACCTGTGTACGGAAATGCACTGGAAGATCATTTGAAGAGAACCAACCGAGACATTTCTCTCGTGTTGGAGGAGTGCGTCTGTCTATTGTTGGTTTATGGTATGAGCGAAGAAGGCCTTTTCCGGATTGCTGGAAGCGCGTCTAAAGTCAAGAAACTTCGAGTAAGTTTTACAAAGAACATTGTCGAGTCGGCAGGTTCAAACTGACCATCAGAAACACAGCGCGATGTGCAACATATTGTGTAGGCGGCGTTTGATTCCGGAGGGATAGACATCCGCGAGTTCGACAGCGACATTCACGCCGTGGCTGGTGCGCTGAAGCTTTACCTGCGAGAACTTCCAGACCCACTTATGACCTGCGATCTGTATCAAGAATGGATGCACGCAGCAAATCTGTAAGTCAAGTGAGGAGTGGCTATTGACTTGAGTTGGTGCAATTCCTTGTCGTATTCGCGTGGTCCCAATGGCATCTGCTTTCTTGCAGGCCTGTGGAACAAAGACTTCAGGCTCTGTGGATGGTGCTTGACAAACTGCCAAAAACTCACTACATCAATCTTCGGTGAGTGATTTTGACGCCCGCGATTCTCCGCTGGGAGTATCTACTTGCGGGCTTGGTGTGATCACTGAGAGTGTATTTGTACGTGTTTGTCTGTGTACCAAATGGTAACTAACGGGGGGATTCCGAGTTGGAAATGCCATGGCAATTGAATGAGTTGGCAACTGTCATAGTGACTTGTCCCCCACCCCCTCTCCCCTCCTTCCGAGCTAGAAATGCCATGGCAGTTGATTATGAGCTGGCAGTTGTCATGGTGACTTGTCCCCCACCCCTTCTCACCTCCTCTCCTCTCCTGCCCTTCCGATGGGGTGAATCACCATGGCTGGAAAATTATCACCAACCAATCCTGAGCTGGAAATTGCCCCCTCCCCCGCCTGAATCACCATGGGAAAATTTGCAAGTTTCCTGTTGGCCCAGTTGGCATGAATGTCGCCTTCTTGTTGTACCTGGTGTTGCTGTTCTCGGGTTTGTCCGGTTGTACGGTATAAGTGGACCATTTTGTCTGCAATTCGGGAAAATGTCAACGTGTGACTTTTACGACGTTGCGATCACGACCATGAACCTGCATGTCTGGGTTTTGCTTTTCCTTCAGCTACCTGATAAAGTTCCTGGCGAAGTTGGCAGAAAATCAAGACATCAACAAAATGTCTCCAAGCAACATCGCGATTGTGATGGGACCGAACCTCATGTGGGCGCCAGGAGACGGAGGGTGAGAGAAATGTGACTACAGTGGCCGTCCAGAATTTGCGGATCTGTTGGGCCCATTTGTCAACCACTCTGGTCTTGGAGCTCTTTTCCTTGCACACGTGGCACAGATATGGTACCTCCTCACAGACCACGAACATCTCTTGCGTTCTCTGTTTCGAGAGTCTCACAAATGTCGTGTGTCGCACTTGAGTTCCGAAGGTAATGTGCAGTTTTCTTTTCTTGTTCAGGCCCAGTATGCTGTCCACCAGTATGCAGAGTGCCATTGTGGAAAGTCTCATCAGCCACTCGGACTGGTTCTTCCCTGAGGGTGAGTGTTCACCGTGCTCTTCCAAGTTGAACAATTCCTTCTCACTTGAATTCAGGTAGCCGCTCTTTGTTCACACTGCAAAGGCTAGTGATCAGATGAGCACCAATTCCAGATACTCTATATGTACACAGGCCTTTACTCAAGTGTACACCACACTTTCCCCACATATTGTTATCAGATTGTTGTTACCATGTACAAACATAGTGTGAAAATTGGCGACGACACTATCTGTGGTTCATGTAAGTAACGTTGTGCACTGAGTACAAGAGCAATTCTTCGTGTATTTTGAAAAACAAAAGAAACATCTCTGCGCGATTTCAGAACTATCAGTTTGATACTGTGTTTGTTGGTGGGATACCCGCGAACTGTAACCTTCAGATTCTTCAGATTGAAGTTTTTGTCAACAAGTGGTGGCAGAACAGTAGTTTGCTGTCCTCTGCGTTGGTGGGGGCTGCCCTCCATGACGCTGAGAAACCCGATTGACGACCGTTGCTTCCTGTCTTCAGATGTAAATTTCCATGAGACGAGCAAAGGGATGTCGAGCCCTGCTGTAGACCGCCGGCGGTCCAGGATGCCTCCACTGCCCAACAATCTCACTCTTCCACGGCCCAGACCAAAGAGTACCCATGTCATAAACGTGGCACTGACCTCAGGGTTAAGCTCCACCCCACCTTCGAAACAACGCGACGATAGTGATATCAAAAAGGCAGCAACCACCAAAAAGAATGACTCGTCCATCAAAGACTCGCCGAAGTCAGGCAGCGGACATAACACCCTGTCGAGAATTCGATTGAGAAAATCCAAAGACAAAGATCGGACTCCAACACCACCTAAAGAATCGTTCTTTAGTCGGTCTCACAAACGAGAAGGCACACCAAAGGAAAGTATAGGCTCTCCAAAGTTGATTGAAGGTCCTAGTCAAACGCAGAATTTAGGAAATGATAGTCACAGGCTGAGCAACAATGTCACACAATCGATCGAAAGCGCAAAAACCGAACCGAATTCTGAAGAAGTTGCTTCGAAAGAAAGCACACCCATCGCCAAACGAAAAGCTAGAGAGATGTATTTTGACCACGACAGTTTCAGAGGAACACCCGAAAGGGACCTCGGCAGCAGTGATACGTTTAGCGCAGACTTCAAAAGTCTGCCGGAAGTGAAAAGCATCGATAGCCACAATTTTGACAGGCTGAGCTTGTCCAGCGCACCGATGCCGTACAAACACAGTCGGACTGCAAGCATTGGAAGTAACGAGAGCAGTTTCAGTGCTACATTGTTGGGTTATGGCAGTCTTGGTGGGCACAGGAGAATGGCTCATTCCTTCACAGAGGGCAACGGAGAAGAGTATGCGGACACCATATCAGAGCCTGCAGACCTCGGCCGCACTGGGTCCATTCGCAAAGCGAGTGCAGTGCGCGCCACTACCCCACCCCCGAAACCCCCTCCTCCCAAAGGTCTGCATAAGGATGTGTACAACACGGTGTTTGCTTTGCAAGAACTGGGTACTGGCTGGTCTGATTACTTGACACGAGTTCGCAATTTGTGGGATGGTCATATGAGCAAGCCTGAGGCGGAGAGTAAAGAGGTGGCGGCTTCTGTGGATGGTCAAGAGACTGCTGCATCTGCATCTCATGGCAGTGCGCACAGCGAGGCACCTGCTGAGGACACTTGTGTTCAAAATGCACCCGAAACTGGTGCTGCTGCAGAGCAGACCTCTAGCCATGTGCCAGATGGCAGTGGGCACAGTAAAGGTATGATCCACTCATCCTCCACGTTTGTTGTTTTTATCTTTCCACCTCTTCTGTCTTTTCACCACTTTGCAGAGAGTGTGCTTCAAGTTGCAAAACCTCCGTCAGTTCAGATCCTCTGAAATCTCGGCGTAACACAGAGACCTCTCTTTGGGTGCATCAAAATTCGTAACACATTTGAGTTGGTTTGATTTACCTTCTACACATCTGTACTGTGATCACTGAACGGTCGCTCAACGTAACAAGGATTCAGTTTGGTCGCTTTGGAAAAGGTGGATCTGCACTTGATTCTTTCGTGCCCACGTGCCTTTACTGCTTAACAAATTGAATGTTGTAGACGCGTTTTGAGCTGGGCTGCCTGTAGTTTTCCAAAAAAGGCGTGCTCGCAGAATTCCATGCATGACCCTGCTGTCATGGTTGCTCCACCTCTTGATGCCATGTTGCATGGCTGGATCTGTTGTACAAACGCTGTGGCTCGGGATCTGTGGTGTTGTCTGCAGCATGAGATGTTGTCCGTTCAGTTTGAGGTTCTGGTTATTCACAATCGTCTTCACATTCTTAAGTTTTGTGTTCGTTATTTTCCAATGGCTTTATAATTTTCCGTGCGTAGTAGTGGATCGATAGTGTGATTACAGTGCAAGTTCAGTGAGATGAGCCTGATGGCCAGATCTACTTTTACAAGACAGACATGAGACGTCACATATCAAAGCACACTCGGGACCAAAAGTGTAACGTTTGATAAGTAGCATGGTAGATAGGTGGTAAATTTACATTGTACGTAATGATTTACCTTTTTCGTAGTTTAATTTTGATTATTGTTGTAACAAGAATGAAAACGTTTGGAGTGTGATTTTTGAAGATAACTGCATGAGAAATTTACAGAAATTTTGAGGTAATTTTGCCGTCAACAATTACAACAGTTCGTGAAGAAACAACTGAAGGGGAACCGAAGTTCAGTGGTGCTTGTTCGCCCTGTTCGTCTGCAATCAAAGTACCCGTATCACGAGAAAGCTACACAGTTCCCTTAGTTGTCAATAAGATTCCTGTCACCAAGCTTTTGATAAGCCCAAACCAAAGTTTCTTTTCAGATGAGAACTCCATTGACAACCGATTTTGCTGAGCATGCAGTCGCTTGACCGCGCTATTTGGCTTACTCGTTGTAGAAGTCGACTTCGGCGTCACCCCTGGGTCCGTCTCTCCTGCACACTCCGGCAGTAGCAGTTCGCTTCTCGACTCCAACCAGAACCTGAACCTGAATCACCACGAGGCGCCTAGCTCCGCGCTCCCACCTGGCAGCGGCAGCGGCGCTTCGCCTTCGTCTCGCGTCTTCGGTGCCATCGCCGGAGCTGTCGGGCCCGCTATGGTGATCCAAACGGCAACGGCTCCAAACAACGCCGCGCCGCCGCCAGAAGCCCCGCCCTCCATGACCACTTCCACCAACAACCTGAGCTCACCAGAGGACAGGTACGATTCATTGGTGGTCACGTGGTGTCACCGTGTTGTGACAATTTTGGTGCCATCCCCGAACAGTTCGATCTCCACAGTCACGCCGTTTGATCATGCGTTTGTCTCTTGAATAACCTCGCCATTGTGTTGAGTGTTTAAATTTCTTTTGCAGAGTTCCGCAGCCTGCAAGTCCGCGACTTGGGAAAAGAATGACCAAGAAGCCGGCGCCTCCACCACCCGGAGCTTTCGATCGCTCCGCACCAGCACCAGAACCCAGCAGCGCCACCTCACCGTCTGGGGACTCCGGCAAACCGCCCATACCCGAGAGGCCCCAGGCACCACCACCTGGTCCTCCAAGCTCCGGAGAAAAGCTCTACCCTTCATTGACAGGGGTCACAGAGCACAAACCTGAGAAACCAGAGAAACCGAGTAGTCCGCGTCCTGAACGGCCCAGTGCACCGCCTCCGGACAGGCCTGCAGACAAACCACACAAACCGCCTCCGCCCAGCAGTGCGGACAAACCTACGGTTCCAAATCGCCCGGAACAGCCACCGATTGTGCGACAAGACCGACATAGTGGGGGCGGGGGTGCTGCAAGACCCCCTCGTCCGCAACCCCCTCCCCCTCCCCCGCCGGAGAAACGCACAAGTCTGGAAGCCAAAGCTCCCTTAGCAGAACATGAACCCGTGTCTCCCCTGGACATAAAAAATTCTAGTGATGCAACAACGCATTTGTAGTGTGGCTCATCGCCCATGGCAAATTGAGGTAGTGTTGTCCGTACCAGACTTGGGAAGAGTTTTCTTGATGGATTTGAAATGAAAAAGACGGGATTGCATGACAAAAGTTGAAACGAAAATGACAGTATTGTTACCATTCAGTGTATATTTTGTACAGCTGTTTGCGACAAGAATGATGTTCAAATGAAGTCGATTGAATTCCATGATGCAGACTGTTGATAAAGCACAATGCTATTCGCGCTCGTGCAAAAATGACTCGAAAATTCGCGACTTTCTGCCACGAGCGTCTGAGATTTCGTGCGGGGAAAACATGTTGGCTTTCTCCGGTGAGATTCCAGCTCCATTTCAGAAATGACCAACTTTGATTTGCCTGGTTTGTTCGACACTCTTGTCTCAGGCTGCACTGCAAATCCAGTGTAGCCTTTGGCTCTTTTCAACGTCCCGCGTCTTGGCAACTCTGATATTGTCGGAACTCGCGTACATTGAACCTCAAGTGTTTCATGCAATCTCGTTGTTTGTGTGATGTCTCATGTTGAATTATTACCTGGCGACAGATCAGACATTTCCATTTGTCAGGTGCAATGTTCGTCTGTCTCGACGTCCACCAGTTTCTTCACTGCGCCAAGAGGCACATACGGAACTTTGGAAACTGTGTCAACATTGTACTTCGAGGTGCCTTCAGTTTTATTCTATCAGAGAAACAATGTTGTGGGCCTTTTGACCTCAATGTTGTTGCAGCTTGTTTTGTACGGTATTCAACGCCAAAATGATTCAGGAAATGAACTTGTCCACTGCAAGCAAAATTGGTGCAGTTTCAAGGGAAGTGTCTGCAGACAGGTTCCACAAGAAACATGTACATAATCCCCCAAAAAAACAACAGCACGTAACTCTGGCGAGTAGCACGCTGTTGGTTGCACACACACCGGTGCAGCATGGTGTTTTTGGTGTGCCTTTCCGTTTTCCTCTTGCGATCTCTGTGCAAGAACGCGAGTTGTTGCCATATTTTTTTGCCTGTTCTTTTCAAGATGCGCACGTCGACCTTCTTCCCCCTGATCGTGACGCGTTATCAAGAGAACAAGGGTGCAATTCTGTCGTGCAAGACTTTTTCCGAAAGCTTAAAAACCAGGTAAAATTGAGTAAGTTTCTTCCATCTGCAATCTGTGATAGGCGAGACGTGCTCTTTATTTGCCGTGTGCTTAGAAAATGAACTTTTGTACAAAACTTCCCCCGGAGTGCTCATTGTGATTGTCTGACCACGTTGTTTGCTGTCGGTCCGTGAAGTGTTACCGTTTTCCAAATAGTGTTGATAACTGTTCAACGGTGCTAGATGTTGAAGTTTCAGACTTTTGAAGAAAATAGCGACGTAATTTTGTTTTGTTGTCAAAATCGATTCACCGGGTTCTGCCTTGTAGATTTTCAACATGTTTTTTGTCAAAAACCCGTTGGACGTATTTTTTGATGTGGACGCGGACTACTCGTACCAGTTTGATGCAGCGCATCAATAGGTGTCGCATGGTTGGTGTTTTTTTTCGCACTGGTATTTCTGTTATGACATCCCAGATTGTTGGTGCCTTGTTACATTGTGTTGAATGTTTCCGTGGACTTCAGTAATCAAACATTTTCAATTGTCTGCAATTAAAAAAATGAAAGAAGCACCGTTCGTTTGACAACGCGTTTGCGCCGTCTTGTTTTCATTGAAAAATCTCTATCTTCGCTTGCATCTGGGACATTTTTGACAGTTTCTTCCGCATCGCTGTGCTGTACAAGGCGAAAACATCTGCAGCAGCCGTTTGACAGGCAGACAGACACTTTTGGTACAGCTCGTTTGAGAAAGTGCCCGTACCTTTGGCGAGGATGACATTTTTATCTCTGCTCTCAAATGCAAATGTAAACGTTGCGACTGCCTTGCTTTCTTGCTTCAGTGTCGGATCGAGCAGAACGTGGTGTTGCTCGTCCACAATACAATGAACTGCTGCCACAGTGCAGCGCATTGGAATGGCGGCATCCAGCAGTGCCAGACAGGAAGCATTGATACAGCAGGCAATTATCGAACCAGAATTTTGCATCTCCTGCAGTATTACAGTGATAGTAGTCCTCGGATGCAACGATGACAGAATGACACTCTCGCATGTGTTCCGCACAAGTCTTTCCTGAAGTTTTTCTGCGCATCCAGGCAGTCCGATCTTTGGCTTGAAAATAATTTCCAGCGTTGCTCGATCAATGAGCTCTCGCGCCACTTTCACTTCTGCTGGTCCGTACACAGCGACAAGCACTGAAGTGTCTCCTTGGCTCAGCATCGCCGATCCGTCAGATCTGGACAGCACCGTCAGCTCGCTGGTCATCTCTCGGACTTGAATTGATGTCTGCTCGTGTCCTTCCATCTTCTGCCACTTCATCACACCTGTCCAAAAACAAGCTAAAAATAGCAACTGCAGTCAAACAGTAAGGACATGCTGAAAGCCCTTGATCTCTCACTTTGCAAAGAATCATTCCCCCATCCCAGTTCGTGAATATGCTCTTTTTCTCCACCAGTAGTTTCACACAATATCCACACAACACCCGCAAATTTCAAGCAAGCCAAAACAAACTTTACAGAAACGCATCTCATGAGAAGAGACGTAGACGAGAATTCTCACAATTGATATTCGAGGAATGTGACCAAAAATCAAGCAAGCAACGCTGTTGACAAAGAGTTGTAAACCTTGGGAGAAACAACAAAAGCAGAGCTTTGAACACTGGCGCGTCGCACCAAGTGACAGGGCGGGGTAACCACAACCGATAATTCCCAAGTGATCAACCCCACCACTTCTGCCCCCCCCTCCCGCATCGCAGCCGCCACAAGAAGTCCGGGGGGGGGGGGGGGCAATGGTCGCGTGCCGTCATGTGTGGTAGCAGCGGGGGAGTAATGGCCCAGGTGGGGGCTATGGACCTTGGCTGGCAGTGATGGACCTGTGGGGGAGGGGTAATAAGCCATGGTTGGGGGGGAAGCCGAGGCACGGGAAATGACTTGGGTGTAGGAGGGGGAGGTAATGGGCCTCGGTCGGGGGGTAATGGCTTGTGGGGGGGGGGGGAGGTGGTCAACGTGCAGAGACACACACACACACACACACACACACACACACCAACGTAAATGCTACTGGCACGAAGATGACCGGCTTCTGCGACCATCAATGTCCACTGATGACCACTCACTGTTGGGTGGCGCCCGCCCCCCTTCTCCCTGTGGTTGCTGCCGCTTGTGACCAGTACAGAACACGGGCTCACGCGCGCCCAAGTCAAAGTAAACAAACCATGGGAAAGAGCACCAGCTGTTCGAACCACATATGTGCACTTTCACAGGGGCCTGAGTTCCCACATTTTCTGATCTGATCACGCCACACCAAATGCCAGAATGCTGCTTTTCCTACCACATGCCTTCAATATCGCCCATATGAAACAACACTTTGACAAATAATCAAGTTGTTCAGGAATGAGTAGAGCATAAGACGACTTCAGAGAGGCATGATCTGGTATTTGGTACAAAAGAGACGTCATTACCACTGATATCTGGATATTTTTCAGGGCTTATCTTGCAGACTTTAAGTATCCAAAACCAAATCACTTGATGTGCAAAATACTCTTCCGCCTCACATAAATATGTCCGATATGAAAAGTAAAGCAGCTGCAGCCGACTGTGAAATAGGATTGACCGTCATACATTTTTCGACAAGAAACATGACAGCGTTTTGAACGAACCAAACTGGATCAAAAAATTGACAAGAAATTTGTTGGCGGATTAATTTTACATTTCGCCTTGGTATATTTCTTTGAGACATCGCCGTCGCGTAAGAAACAAAGCAAAGCGCAAAGGAACTTTAAAAGTTTCAAAATAAATCGCTTCCAGGAGTCTTGGCTATTTGCAGTTCAACTAGTTGGTTCACAAACGGACGGATTGAATTTCAACACGAAACTGGCTTGCGAAGACAACTCAGGAAAACTTCCCGTCGAACGGAAGCGAATCCCGGAACTGAAGTGACGTCACTACACGCGCAGCAGACACAGCGGTGTGGGAAGTTAAAAGTATTGAGAACGCAAATTTTTGAGTGTTCTTTGACTGCTGTTGTGACTTTTCTGAACGAATTATTCCAACTAGTCTTAAATATGTCGTACAGAGATCGAAGAGATGATCGTGGAAGCCGGGGAGGGTGAGTAGATCAGTGTTTTTCTTTGACTAAAGATGGGCGACGAGACAAGTGCGCGTCGGCCATTTTGAGCCGGAAGAATGATTTCTCGAGAACACAAAAAGTGGTCGAAAATGCCTTCTCACCTGTGTGAAAACGTACCCGTCGATGCTCCAAATGAGAAAGAAATAACTCAAATTTCCACGTGAAGTCAAGTTCCAAAAGGGTGAAGTGTCCGCTAACATGACCTGAATGACCCAACACAACGTTGAGAGCCGATTCAAAATCTTAGATGTCGACATCTAGATCTAGAGTCTACTTCAGCTCCTTGATGGAGTTTTAGAAGTGTGACGTCCACTGGTTCTCATTCATTCTAGAATCTACTGTTGCCGTGCTCTTCACGCTGGCAACGCCTCTTGCAGGAGCCGCTGTTTAGCTTTGTGTTGTTGAGCCCTTAGTTGACGCGTTGCCTCTGCCCTTTGCAGGAGTCGCTACGGGAGTAGTGATCGCGGAAGCAGTGGGGGTGGCAGGTACGGCAGCAGCATGCCTGGTGGATATGGCGGGCCCAGAGGAGGAGGGAGAGACAAGATGGGCGAACCTGGCGCTCGTCTTCGCAAGCCACACTGGGATCTGAGCCGTCTGCCCAAGTTCGAGAAGAATTTCTACAGCGAACTTCCAACTGTGGGCAGTAGGAGTCAGGTGCTTGTTATATTCCTTGCTCTGTTTGTATTGCGGAGTTGTATTTTTGTTGCCAAGTTCAGTGGCAGGCTTGCCCGATCCGGGTTTGCGGGGCGAAAAGAGACAAATATGACACGTTTGACTTGTTCAATGCGCACTTGTGACAGGCCGAAGTCGACAAGTACAGACGGGATCACAACATCACAGTGCAGGGAGCAGAAATTCCGAAACCCTGCCTGACTTTTGAAGAGGCAAACTTTCCAGGTGAGTTTCATGTGTGCCACTTCAATCGTCATTGATAGATTGGTGATGAGTGGCTGTTCCTGATGACACTTCCCAGTGCTCACGAATGCAACGATTGATTGCCGGTAGTCGATTCTGATCCAGGTTTATGGACACCATCCCACTCTGGGCTGAAGGAAGAAGGAAGATCTTTTCAGGTCCCTTCCCGAATTGGCCAGGGATCCATATACCCTGTGTCTCATTGCATTCCATCGGGCTCCTGTCTGCAATGATGACCCCGCCCCCTGGGAAATTGTCAGCGCTTCTGGAGCTATAAATTTCGAGGGGGGAAAGCCGACTCAAATTTCGATTGCAATCATCGCGTTTTTCAACGCGTGGTCACTGGTGTTCTTTTCAGATTACGTGATGAATCAGGTCCGTGTAAACCAGTGGGTGTCACCAACACCAATTCAAGCACAGGGTTGGCCAATGGCTCTCACTGGAAATGACGTAGTTGGGATTGCACAGACTGGATCGGGAAAAACTCTTGCGGTAAGTTGGGGCAGAAAGACTCGAGAAAAGTCCTGTTGGGTGTTCTCCAATGGTGTTTTCACACTTTTTGCACACAAACATTTGTTTGCCTCTCTCTTTCAGTTTATCTTGCCTGCGATAGTTCATATCAACCATCAAGATTACTTGAGCCGTGGTGATGGACCAATAGTAAGTGTTCAGCGATCAGAGGCAGTTCATTTGTAGCTCCATGAGGATAATGGTACCGCAGTTTGTCCCGTTTTCGACCGTCTCCAACACCAGGGTGGGAGGACCCACACAATTTCTCAGCTTCTGACCTCCGGAGTTCCTTGTGGGCCCGCCCCCCCCCCCCCAAAAAACAAAAAAAACTAAACACCCAAGCAGCCGGGGGGCCATTGCCGCTGCCCGGCCGCCGGGGGGGGAGGCGA
>JAAUXT010114652.1_pt1 | contig 15292 bp, 15 predicted proteins | sample 7278171 | NCBI WGS metagenome assembly JAAUXT01 (sample SAMN14350112, study PRJNA611818) | marine sediment metagenome | isolation source: surface marine sediment (1.8m) | place: French Polynesia: Moorea | collected 2018-08 | reverse complement strand
TGTTCTCTTTTCCGGATGCAAGGAAAGTTCACAACCGACTGCGATGGATCGGTAAGACACGAAAAATGGCAGGAACCAGCGGGAACACTTTGATGGCTCTTACCGCGTACAGGCTTGGTTTCTGCTGTTGAAACTTGAACAGTGAGAAAAGCTGTGGGAAACAGATGGATTCGACTCGTCATTGGTAATCGATGATGGGAATGTGAGGTTTGCGTATGACCTGATACAACCCCTGAAACTGACACTTTTCTTCAGTTCAGCACGTGGATATAGGAAGACGAGGTTCGATAGAGAGAATTTTTCGCGAGGACCTTTGATCCAGGGAAAACTGATTTGTAGTTGGTTGCGTTGGGATGACAGGAGTTGATAGTGGTGGGTGGGTGGGGTCAGGTGGAGTGGGTGGGTGCGCGTTTGTGCGTGCGTGCGTGCGTTTGGATGGGCTGTAGCAGCGAGTGTGTGTGTGTGTGTGTACGGGAGTGGAGACTGTGTGTTGTGTGCGTGTTTCTGCGTAAGTGTGAGGGTGGGGACGGTGTGCATGTGTGTGTGTGTGTGTGTGTGTGTGTGTACGAGGATTGGGGCTGTGTGGGTGCGCGTGTGTGTGTGTGTGGAAGTGAGAGTGAGAAGGGATGTGATTGTATCACTGAATGGGTCTGATCAATGTCGAGCTGCTCTGTGCGATTACATCGCATTGATCTGAGCGCACGCGCACACGCAGCGTGCTGCACTCACCGCGCACGGGGGAGACCCGCATCACAGCGCATGCGTGACGCGTCTGTGCAGGTCAATCGGCGCATACGTGCGAAGATGTGGGGGAGCTCGATCTGTGTGTCAATATCAGGTGTGTTGTGACCCTTGCTACACGTTGCAGGTTGTGTGGACCCTTCCTGCACAAGCACGAGAGAACTGCAGGTGCTCCAGATGGAGGGTTGAGTGCAGTAGCAGCAGCTGCAGGGGATGTTGATTCCGCTCGAGTACCGTGAGAACCGGTGGAAACTGGGGCAAGTAGGTGCCTCTCAAGGTTCCAATTCACCACGTGACGTCAGATTCACACCACGAAACACGTGTCACGGGTGTGTGAATAGGTATCAGATGGCGGGAAACCTCAGGTCAGATGGCGGGAAACCTCAGGTCAGATGGCGGGAAACAAGGGTCAGATGGCAGGAAACAAGGGTCAGATGGCGGGAAACAGGGGTCAGATTCACACTGGAAGCGTTGTGTTGCTTCCTTTGTGCCCGTTACTACGTGTCCACGTCCACGTTGCGAGAGCGCGACGCACGGGGTGCTGAAAGTCTCTGATGACATGCGCCTTGACGCAGCGCGTGAAGCACCAGGTGTAAACCCACCTTCCCACGAAACACATGCCACGGGGGTGTGAATAGGAATCAGATGGCGGGAAACAGGGGTCAGATGGCGGGAAACAAGGGTCAGATGGCGGGAAACAAGGGTCAGATGGCGGGAAACAAGGGTCAGATGGCGGGAAACAAGGGTCAGATGGGAGGCGACCGTATTCACCCGTGCAAAGTCGCACTCAAACTACAGATGCACCCCTTCTTTCGCCTTGATTTTCTGTTGTCCGGTCTCATCAAATCAACACACCCAACATCCTGTAAAATACGCACCCCTACTTTTGGTACTCAATTTTGAGAAAAAAAGTTGCATCTGATACACGGGTGGATACGGTACCTGTAGAAGCAGCAGCCTCCACCGCGCGGTCGGTGTGTATCCTGTAGATCTGGAGGTGCTTCCGCTCTGGATTCCGCCCAAGGTCGGGCTGGGTGTTTATCAACAGTGGAGCGGCATGGGGAGGTGAGGCTCTGTACTCAGTGCACGTACACACGTACCTGTAACGTCGTGGTGGACGTAAGCGAGGCGCAACGTTGGCTTTCTGCCTGCAGTGGCCGAACAGAAGGGAGGCTTGTTTTGTCTTGAGCGCGTCAACTGGTGCACGTTGCTTTTGCAATGGTGGAGATATTTTCTTGGATTTTAATCAAAAGTGGCACAACCATTGAGAGTGTCAGCAAATTGCGTTGAAGAACCTGCACTGCCAAAACTTTTCCAGCAAGTTGAAGAAAGACACAACGTCTGGTGCAAGTACGTTCTGGTGCACGTGTTTTGAGAAGGACTCGAGGACAGGACGAGTGTAGATCTCCCCGGTGTTTGGTCACATGGAAGGGATCGGGACTTGGACAAGGTGCTGGTGCGTACGTGGTTCACGTGCCATTGAGCAAGGATTGAAACAGACTGTGGCGTCTGTCTGCCTACAGGTGGGCTCGTACCGGGCAACAAGTGACCTGGGAGCTAAGAGTGCGACGCGGTTGTCGTTCGGATCAGTGGTATGGAAGTGACACCTGAAGATCCTTCTCGGTCATGTGACACTGTGGTACGACACGTGTCATTGGATACCGTATGTACAGTGTCATCTGACACTGTGATACGTAACGTAGTTGGATCCGTCGGTTCAAATGGTCAGAAGTACTCGTGAAAGTGTCGTGTCCACGGTGAATACGATATCACGTGGCGTGACATGTGACGTGTGTGTGTGTGTGTGTGTGTGTGTGTGTGTGTGTGTGTGAGGTTTGCTGAGGTTTCCCGCAGAGGGAGAGAGAGAGGGAAAGAGAGAGACAGACAGACAAAAAAGAAAAGGGGAAGAGAGATGATGAAGGCAACAGAGAGTGGAGGGGAAGAGAGAGTAGGAGAGAGGGAAGAGGGAGTGGGAGAGGGGAAAAGAAGAGTGAAGAGAAAAAGAGGGAGAAAGACAGATAGAGGCAGTGAGATGGTATGGGCACGCACACACAGACAGAGAGAAGAGAGAGTCAGAAGAAAAGAGAAGAGAGACTAGAAATAAAGAGACAATACGCATAGGTTTTCTGCATTTGCGTCTCGGTGAGGTTGTTGACGCCTATCAAGGATCAGGTTGTGAAAAACACACCCCCTCCTCCCCACCGCCGGGCGGTGCTGTTTCCCAATTTGAGGTCAAATTAATTTCTTGACTTGTCGCTGTGTGACGCTGCGAAAGTAATTTAGCTTTGTGGGATTAAACAAACCTGAACAGATGAATCCCCCTCAGGGACGCAGCGTCTGAAGCTTGACTCACGCAGGGCGCCACCCAGCGTCGCACGCGACGTCATTACGCTGACGTCATCACGCTGACGTCATTACGTTGACGTCATGCTGCATCGCAACGCTGGTCATGCGGTGCCGACAGCTGTTGTTTTAACGCTTAGTGTTGAACGGTATTTGACAGGAACACAACGCATCCCGCACCCAGTGTGAATTGACCTTATCTTGTGCCTCTGGTGTGAATTCTGCCTCAGGTGTTTCGCCTCAAACTTTGGCCTCTGTTCTTTCACACCACAGAACGTGGGAATCGACAGAACTTTGCTGGGCGGTTCGATTGACACCTCCAGTCACACGAGTGGGGTGCGAGTAAAGTTTGTTCGTTTTCACTTCACGCCAAGTGTGTATTTTGCTCTTGACGGGAGCACCCCTGAACACCCCCCCCCTTTCGTTGCTGGTGAAAATATCTGAAACTGAGCATCGACAAGGTTCTGCAGAGCTAAATTGCACAACTCCGTCTGATTCGCAGAGACGCAACGTCGCAGCTGACGCAGAACGGAAATTTGACGACAGAAGGGATTTTTGACAGTGTAGATGCTTCTCAAGAACAATTCGACCCCTATTGTGAATGTGACTGTGAGGTCTGACGCATCTGTGTGAAGATTATCCCTGGGGGGCTGTGCCCGTGTGAAGGAGATGAGCCCCCTGCGTGAACAAGGGAAGATCGCTTCAAAACGCGGACGGATGGTACGTTGACCACGCAGTCCTGCATCAGTAACTGTGGGGGGAAGAGAGTCAGGGCAAATTCGGAACTGAGTGGGTTTTTTTCCAAGATTATTGGAGGAACAGGAAGTGTATTTTTGCCTGCTTGGAAGGGTGCTACCTTGCACACAGAAGACCCTGGATAATTTGAACCAAAAAGGAAGGCTCAATGGAAACTCAGTTTCGACGTATTTCACGCTGGTTGTGTTCTGCGCTGTGTCGTCGCTGGCGTCCACTGACTTGTGCAGGGATGGTGACGCACGACGCTTCCAGCGTGAAACAGGCGTGAGGGCATCTGAACACTGAATGCGATTTTCAGTTTCACGGGGTTTCTGGTTACCTTTCAGAAAAGTTCAAAACGGCTGCAAAAATTATTTTGCCGACAAAATATTGCAAATTGCCCGAAACAAGTGCAGACTTCTGGACCGGAAATCGGCGTGTCCTGGAAATCGCGTTCAGTGTGAAATCGCCGCTTACGTGTTGAATTTTCTTTTCGCAACGGCAGAAGTGCAACAGACACTGAGGAAAAGAAATGTTTGACAAAAACAAGAAGTTGTGAGAATTTTTACAAACTGTGAGGAAGGGAAACACAACATAAGACTGTTTCCATGGAAACAGGACGGAAGCACACAAATGCCTGAAGATCTGGAGATGTCGAACTGTGAGGAACAGTCTGAACGAATCACAGTCGAGAACAGAAACGAGGCGGCGTTCCACGTTGTCAGTCACGTGACGATGGGCGTGGCCAGCCGGAAACGGAAGTTGATTGACGTGAGCGCGTCCGAGCGACGCAGCGTCGACGTGCCGGACGTGGACGTGGACCCGACGCCAACGCCCTCTGTCGGGAGACGCGGGAGCGACGCGGACGATCTCGACGAGGTAACGTTTCTTTTCCTTCGGGGTTTTTGTCGTGGTGTTTCACGTCACAGCAGCCGCAACAGGCAAGAACGTGTTTTGCGCAATTCTGCGTTTCACGTGCGTGTCTGCGTTTCGCGCATGCGCTTTGTGACGATAAACAAACTGACGCAGTCCCGCGTCAACCCTTTCTGAAGACGCGCTTGGGCGGATCTGATGAATTTGTCTGCTGGGTGCCCTCACAAAAGCAAACACCCTCGAATGTTGTAACGTTTTTGCGCAAACTGTTGCAGTTGACCACAAATTGTGTGTGTGTGTGTGTGTGTGTGTGTGCAAGTGAGTCCCTCACGTTGGGCGTCCTGCAGTGTGCGTTTGATCTGCATGTGCGTGCGTGTGTGTGCGTGTATATTTTCTCAAACTTGAAATTTGCACCGTGAGCGCTCTTCAGGGTTTGGGTGTCTGAGTTTACCGGTAACCTTTGCGCGGTTGTTTTCTGTGTTCGATTGCCGTTCTGTGTTCGGTGAAGCTTGTCCTGGTGTTCGACGTTCAGTGGACGAAGAACCGTGTGTGGGCCAGATGTTCGCATGGTTCGACGCCAACAAAACACGGCGATTCCCATCTGAGGTGATGGATGTTGCGTCTGTGCGCAGATCGAAGTACCCGGGGTCGTGTGACGTCATGTGACGTCACGTGGTCTGAACACGTGGGCTGCAGAGGTAAACACGTTGGTCGGAATGTGTGGAATGATGTTTTTCGAGAGACGTGCCAGCTTCCTGCATAGCGGAGCGTCAGGCCGGGTTCACACCGGATGCGACGCGCGTTGCGTCGCTATTTTGCGGAACGTTGACCCGGGTTCACGCTGGGTGTGATGTGCGTTGCGCTGCGAACAGCGATTCGTCTGGGCCTGGTTCACGTCCCTGTACATCTCGACGTGCGTGAGCCACCCAACGCAACGAATGCGTGCCTTGAAGAACAGCGCCACGCGTGACGCAAAACTGTGCAGGGACGCAGCGCAAGACGCAGTTTTCATTGACTCTGCAAAAGGCGCAGGACCTATTTGCGCTGAGACGCAGCGCACGACGCCTCAGTGTGAACCCCGCCTCAGACCTGCCCCCCGCACTCAGAGCTGAACCATTTCTTGGCAGCGCTTTCCACTTCCTGGCTTCAGCTTCCTCGCTGCGGCAGCGTCGGCCTGTTGAACACCACACACGTCACGTGTCGCGTTCTGCACGTTGCGTCCCATGACGCTGCGTCATACGTCGCATCCCTGGGTGTTACGTCATGTGTGCATCACGTGTTGCGTCTCTGGGCATTACGTCACCCGTCGCGTCCCAATGACGTTACGTCATATGTTGCGTCCCAGGACGTTACGTCTTACGCTATATTCCCACAGAAATCAATGACCGCCACGTCGCAAGCGATGACGCAACGTCCAATTCACAATTTATACGAGACTCACGTTGACCCAAACGCACCTCACTGCGTAACCAATGGTGATGCGTTGACGTGAATGGACGCGGAGTCGTTATGGTTGAAATCGCTGGCGGGATACTGACGCAACGTGTGACGCATTCAGTGCGAGGAAGACCTGAGCGGAGGTGTGCGTTTTTCTCGTGTTTGGGTTGGCAGACCCCACGTCAGACGCGGAGGGCTCTGACGTCATCGGGGCAGCCGCTCCGCTCTCAACCAATGAGCGCGCAGCTCATTGCTCTTCGCCGACTCACTCCTCTCACTACATGTAGGCGGGAACTGCAGGTGAGCTCCGTCTAATGGCAGGAACTACAGGGTCACTCCACCTGGTGGTGGGAATTACAAGGTCGCTGCGCATGACCCATCTGTACCCGTCCCCCTCCTGACTCCAACGTCTGATCTCCCCGTTAAAATCAGTTTGGATTTATCAGAAGTCACCTTTTCTCCTACATGTATCAACGGAGCAGTGATCCACAGGAACTATTGCCTTGGCAGAGACTGCGCCTTTCAAGCGAGGTCTAGACAAGACAAGAAGCAGGTCTTTTGATGACGCGTGTGGGGTACCTTGTTCACTTGCTGCTTGGGCAAGGCAGATCTTCTGACGTACGACCGAACAAAGTTAGAAAGTTGGAGGCGCACGCCAGTGCGCTTTCGGCATCGATTCTACTTTGCGCAAAAAGTGTCTGAGTTGACGTCCAGTGTTTTTCTACGAAAATAGTTGAAAACAACAGAAATACGAGTCTTGTGTGCGTCACGTGACCCAAAGCTGAAGCGGATCAACGATTGAGGCTCAGGGAAACCAAAGCAAAGCTGCGGGGAGCAGCCCAGACTCGAGCCGCAGAAACAGATCAGCGAGGCTTCAATGGACCTGATCGTGGGGTCTGGACCCCCCTGACCCCCCCCCCCAAATTTTTTCGCTGTTTTTGCGCCTCAGGTACAAGGAGAAGTTGTTGAGTTTTTACGCTTGCCCTGTGGTTGAAGATGGACCCTCCCCTCGCGGCGTGCCCCTGGCGCGGTTCTGGATCTGCTTGGAGGCGCCAGGCCCCATCCCCGTCACACTGTGTGTCTGTCAAACCGTGTTTTCTGACGCGGACGCTGGGTGTGAGCGACGTTTGCTCGGGGCTGCGTCCGCGACGATTGGCCTCGTTAACTTCCGGTGCGTTCGATTTGACTCTCGCGAGCTCGATCTCCGATGGCGTTTCTCGGAATCGAACGCAGCCTCAGTGACGTAGGGACCACGGACGTGTTGACGTGAACAGGACGGGAACGTGTGACGTGCTTGGGGATCCCATAAAAACATGAACGGTCAAACGCACAGCGCGTAGAGCTTGTTTGGCACGGTCACTGCAGGTGCTTTGTCCGTGAAAATTCGCACAGGACTGCAGGCAGACGCCCCACACTTGCCTCGTGTTGTTTCGTGGTCGAGGGGAGGACACAGCGATGGCAGACGGGACGACAACGAAGGACCTGTCCTGCCCCATGATCCATAATCCGAGGCACAAATCTGTGTTGACCTTCTCCTTCTGTCACGCCTGACGAAAGAAATGTAGAAATGCCCACAAAATGAACTTTTTGTGCTCCCAACCTGAAATTGGCGTCATCGCGGAAGTTTGAAAACGGTAATTGGATTGTGGGAGCGGAAACGAAGGATATTGGGAGCTTTGCTGGCGTTCATCACAGCCGCAGTTGCTCTGTGCAGAGAAGGTCACAAATCTGTGTCTGCGTCTGTGGAGAGAAGGTCACAAATCTCTGTCTGCGTCTGTGGAGAGAAGGTCACAAATCTGTGTCTGCGTCTGTGGAGAGAAAGTCACAAATCTGTGTCTGCGTCTGGTGTTTTTTTATGGGGAGAGGTCGGATTTCTTTGCACAGAGATATCATTTGGCCACATTGAGAAAGGTTGGGTGCAACACAGAGAAGTCCTGTGATCACACAGAGTGTCAGGGGATCATACATGGAGGGGTCACGTGATCACATATTCACCCGAGGAGGTCGTGTGATCACGCAGACGCAGGTCTCGCAGACGCAGACACAGGTTTGAGAACACACCCGTCGTGCGTCGTGCGTCGTGCATCGTGCGTCGCCGCGGGCGACAAGCGTCGCGGCGTCTCTCGCGACGCGACATCGTTACGTCGTCAAACCTGAGACGCTGTTTGCCCCCCCCCCGTGCGGGGGGGGGGGGGGGAGGTGCCGGGGGGGGGGGGGGGGGGCGGGGGGGGGGGGGCGGGGGGGGGGGGGGGGGGGGGCCAGGGGACATTTCATCCACCTTGCCATGTACTGCACTACCACATGGTGCTTCGCCCAAAAGAGACTTCGCACAACAATAAGACAATATAAACCTGCCTGGTACCTGAGCTGCAGCTGTGTGTTCAGCTCCATGTTTTGTATCCAGACCCACAGGAAGTACATACAATGAGGTCCACCACCGGGATGGGTTCCACCCACCAGGTGTTTTTCATCAGCTTCTGTGTCACGTGGCTGCCTTTGTTGTCACAAGCACAAAACAACAATAAGTCTGAAGAAGAATGCAGCTTCAGCTCCCTGTTCACACACACACACACACACACGCACACTGATGAATCAGGTCCACAGTTGATCTCATGTTCCTGAGCGGCAATGATTTCCACAAGTGGACTGTTTCTCAGATTCTACCTGGTGAATGTTTGGGTCACGCAAGTACAAACACAAACACAATGCGGTCCGACCGGAACTGGAGAAGAGTGCAGAAAGGGTTTCTTGATTGATACACTTTTCAGAAGTGAGGAAACACTTTGTGTGTTCTTTCCACTGTCTTTTCTTTCAATAGCAAATATTTGAGAGTTTCAACAGATTACTTTCATCAAAGATGCAGGCCCATGTGTCAATGTATCAAAAATGCACGCATGTACCAAAAAAGAAGTTTTTGTTTTGTAATTCTTGTTGCACAACTCAAATTTTGCCTGGACTCTGAGGCAATTCAAAGTTTGCATTACTTTGAAAGCTGAAGTTCTGAATTCTGTGGAATTGTGCTGCTTTGCAGTGGGACCAAAATTGAATCAGAAAGGAAACATTTTCCAAAAAGGAAAGCCTTTCCAAAATGCTTTGTCACCAGAACAACAAACTTTTGAGTCACCTCTTTGTTGGCAATGTATTCATGTTTTGACATTGTCAGCAGAAACAAGAGATTTGGTCTCTTTGTCCTCCGGTAATCATTTGAAAAACAAATACATGACATTGTCTTTTGAGGGAGCGTGTTCATTCAGCAAATATCACAATGCTGGGGACAGTACCAAAGTCGCACTGAATCACAGGCTTTTGGTCTGAGCACTCAGTCCAATATCGTGCTTTGAGAAAAAATGGTAGCAGGAAATATTCTTTCCCAGATTATGACAAAAACACCGCACCTCTGGAGGACACAGAGGTCACAGTGAACGTGCTCGTTCAGGATATAGATGAGGTCAGTGAGGTGGCCATGACCTACAGACTGTGGACCTTCATGTCCTTTGAATGGCAAGATTCCAGGCTCAAGGTAGGCACGCACATGCAAGTCAAAATCATCCAAACAGGGTTGAAATCCAATTCTTTCTGTTGACCTGCTGCAGTTTTACACAACATGTGACGCTGTATTTTGCAAAATACACTTGCCAAATAAAATTACAACCTTTTTCTAATGTCAGTGAAGGACATCATTCCATGAGGCAGGGAAGTGTTGTGTTTGTGGGCTCAGTTCATGGTGCCAAATTAAAACTGTAGTTTGCAGACAAAGGAATCACAAACATTGGCCTCTCAGCTGCACAACTCAAGGACAAACTTTGGTTGCCTGAATTTTATTTCCTGTGAGTAGGAAATATTCTCCTTTCTGTGAAACTCATGGTAATTTCCATAGCATGTGCTGCACAATTCAGGCAGACTGCTGGTGTTATTTCTTTTTTGTTACCATGGTTACAGTGAGGAGAAGGGCTCCCAGGCCCTGCACCCAGATCACAGCATAGAGTCCAACACAGTCTGCAGCATCAACTCATCAGGAACTGTCAACTACCACAGAAATCTGCTGGTCACTTTGAAATGTCCTATGAACTTGAGGGTGGGTATGAAACACAGAGTAACTCTGTGTTGCCTGAAAATTAAGACAGAAACACACATATTTCATCTGTGAGGATGATTTTAGAGAAGAAAGAGGGTGCATACTTGTTTGAACATGTGTTTTGATTTCTGATCTTCTGCAAATGTGGGTCGATGTTTCCTGGTCAGTTCAAACAAGCCTCTGTGTGTGCTGGAACAAGAAAACTGTCACAAGTAACTTTTTTGCAGGGATATCCCCTGGATTCTCAACAGTGTTCCTTGACCATTGCACGCAAAGCCGGAGGAGCAGCAGGACTCTCCTGGGCCACAGTCCCTGTCACTTTCAACCAAACTGACACCTTCAATTTGGGGAGTTTTGCCCTGAATGGTGTCAGAACTGAGAACAGGTGTCACTACCTGAAGATAATTTTGGGGCTGAAAAGGCAAATTGGATTCTTTGTGATGCAGGTCAGTGAACCAGTCACACAAGTTATTCTTGTGTCGCTTGAACACCCCTCACTCCACACAACCCTGGTGGCCTTTATATTGCACATTTTCAGCACTATTTGCCCAGTATCTTCATGGTGCTGTTTTCCTGGATCACCTTCTGGGTTGAAATGGATACAGGAAATAAGGTGAGTTTTGTGTATCTCAGTCTGTGCTCCTCAACAGAAACATGTCTGAATTGTGTGAAATGTCATTTTCTGGCAAATGTTTCCAACTCCTAAATGTTTTTGAAAATCAGGTCAACATGCAGCTACTGTTGATTCTGACCATCGCGACCTTGAACTACACATCCCAGAGTTCCCTGCCCAAGGTTCCCTACATCAAGGCTCTGGATGTCTGGTTCCTGGGTGAGTAACTACACATCCCAGAGTTCCCTGCCCAAGGTTCCCTACATCAAGGCTCTGGATGTTTGGTTCCTGGGTGAGTGCTGACAACATTTCCTATGTCGTGCATGTGGGCTCAACAGACACCAAAACTGGTCCTGCTTGAGGAAGGGACCAAACCACAATGGTATAAGGTTGAAGAAACAGAAATGTCTTCGTGACACTGCTGCAAAATTTTCTTGTTCACAACAAAAGCTCAACTTTGGCATGCTGTCAGAAACAATTTTCTCCAGGAAAAACCCAGTCATTGAGGGCACTGATCAAGCACATTAACATCACAGAAATAATCAGTGGACTTTCTCCATCTGGTTTCAGGCTGCCTGGTGTTTGTGGGTTTGTCTCTGGTTGTGTCCTGTGGGGTCAGTTTCCTCACTCAACACTCCAAACCCAGCACTGAGCCAGATGTAGAAATTGGTCAGCAGTCCAAGCCTGAAGAAGAGAATGGTGAAGCTTCAGAGTCTGGTTATGTGAGGCCTGAAGGTGGAACCACAGGGGCTATTAAAGCACAGCTAAAACTCCTGAGGTGTGTCAGGAGGTGGCGGAAATGTTCACCTCAGCTTCTTCTTCTCTTAGTTTCCAGAGTCATGTTCCCAACAGCCTTCATGGTTTTCAATGCCATCTACTGGCAGATGTTTTTGTGAACCAATGGTGAAAAGGCAGTGTTTTGCAATTTACAAAAAAGCACCTTTGTTTTTGAGTTTTTTTTTGTTTCTGGTGAAATTGTTTCCTTGAGTCTCTGAAGAAAAACACATGAAAAATGTTTGATGCATTTGTCTCCAAATATACATGTATTTGTTTTCAATTTTTGGAAGAATTTCAACTGCTCTTTGTGACAGAAAGATCTGTTCTTGTTCTTGTGTCCAACACTGATTGTTGTGTCTGGTTTGAATCTTTGTTCACCAATGAATGACATTTTTTGTTGGAATAAACTCATGATGGTGTCACAGAAATAACTAGTTGGTTTCTACAGCCACACCTCAGGTCAAGTCATCCCCCCCACCCACCCTGGATCTGCTGAAGTCTCCAACACATATTGTGTGTGTTTTTAGCCATTGTGTTGAGTTTGTGATAAACTGATTGTGTTCCTGTTTTCACTTTTTACTGGCTGAAGAAGAAAGCTTGTGTGTGTGTTTGTTTGGAGGTCTCTTTGATCGCGCGTGCGCAGGGTCAGCTGGTAACGTCCACAATTCACTCAAATAGCTCACACCCACTCCATTCTCACCCAAAGAGGTTCAGACAACCAATTCACACCCAAACAGATCACACTCAACCTATTCTTCCTGAAATAGGTGACACCCAAATTGGTCACACCGACTGCATTCACACCTGAACAGGTCACTACAACCAATAAGTGGCCTCCAGGTTCAGGGGGTCCTGGTATGGCGCTGAGTGGATTCCCTCTGGATCCGCTGGGAGGGAGCCTTGTGCGGGGGGGGGGCAGGACGCACAGCTCTGGACCCCCGGGAAAACAATTCACAGAACACGCTTTGTTGTTGGAGTGTGTCAGTAATTCAACACAGGAAAAAGACTTCTGAAAGATCTGCAAACTTGTTTGGGTTGGGATCGCAAACATATTTATCACCACGCATTTCTATCGAAATGACGTCACATTTCCGCGCTCGTTTCTACGTCAACGCGCACGTGACGTGACGCACGTGTTCGCAACACGTGTTTTCGGAAGGCCACGACCTCAGCTGGGAAAATGGAAGCTTTTCGAGAGCAGCAGAAGCCTCGCTTCTCCATGGCCATGTTGGGTTCATGTGTGAGGCTTGCCTTTGGCCCTGGCTTGGTGGAGACAGCTTGGGCGATGTCAGCTGTTTCGGCTCACACCAGTTGCCACAATGCACAAATCGAACGCGCCCAATGACAACACTGTTTGACAAACATTGCAACACCACTGCTTTGAAGGGACATGGATCCATGTGGGACCAGAAACACAGAGAAACGCAAAGAACAAAGGGAAATTCATTCATAATAAGCCTGATAAATTTGCTTTTGTCCCTGTCACACGCATTTTGGCATGATGATGTTGAATCATCAAAGTTTCACACATTGAGAACATTGTGAGCATGCGCCACAGCGCTCTGTGTGTTCAGCTTCGTGTTTCCTGTTCTGACCCACCACAAGAACCCTCGGGTCCACAGCAGACATGGCCTCCAGGCTCGGCGTGCTCGTCACGTGTTGCCTCGTCACCTTCTGTGTCACGTGGCTTACGTCAGTGTCACGTGGCCAAAGCAACAATGAGACTGAGGGAGAATGTGGCAAAAGATGCCTGATTGACAAACTGTTCACAAGTGAGTGAAATTGTTTTTATCTGAATCTGTCTTTTTTGGGCAAAGTGCCAGAAGAAATCAGAATCAGAGTCAAAAAGTTGTTTTTGAAAAAAAACAAGCATTGCCTTCAATCCCAAAGTGTTAGCAAGTCCAGAGGGTTGGTTGATTCCAGGGCATTTTCTACAGAATGCATTTTTGGACCCACACTGGGCTTTGTTGGCAGGTAGGAACCAAGCAAATGTTGGGGATCTCCTCTTGCTCTTTTAGGCCTGTGACCATCAAAAATTATTTCAGAGAGAGCAGTAATATTGTCAGCCACTGAAATACATTTTGTTTTGTTTTTGTTTTGTTTTGGGGGGATATTTTCTGCACTTGAATCACAATATCATCTGTGCCATTTTGATTGTTCACTGTCACAAAAAAATCAAAACTACAGAACTTTATTTTCCTATGATTACCACAGATTATGACAAGGACACCCCACCTCAAATGGACACAGTGGTGACAGTGAGCGTACTCATTGAAGATATTGATGATGTCAGCGAGAATGACATGACCTACAGACTGTGGACCTACTTTTCTTTTGAGTGGTGGGACAGGAGGCTCAAGGTACAGAGTGACTTGGCCAAGACAGTTTGTTTGCAAGCTTTATGAAAGCATTACATACCTACTCAATGGGGTGTAAAATACATTCAGGATCTGATTGGGAGTGTTATCAGAGATTTTTTTGATGTATTGATCTTCAGTTTGCAGAGAAGGGCATCACTGACCTGCCTGTCATGAAGCTGTCTGCTGATATGGTCAAATACAATCTTTGGCTGCCTGGGTTTTACTTCAGGTCAGTGAAAATGACACAGAGTTTTCTGTGAGAGAAAGAGTGGCAGAGTTTTACACCAACACTGCTGTTCAAAGGATGTTATTGAGTCAGTCTGAACAGTTTGTTTCTATGGTTACAGGGAGGAGAAGGGTTCCAAGGCGTTCCACCCTGACGACATCATAGATGCCAACACAATCTGCACTGTCAGACCCACAGGAGTTGTTCACTACAACAGAGACCTGCTGGTCACCTTGAAGTGTCCAATGGACTTGAGGGTTGGTGTGAAATTCTGTGTGTCAGTGTGCACAAGTTTGTGCAAGTACATCATGTTGTGATTCCTGTCTGCTGTGTGTGTGCATTTGTTTGTGTGTATGTCCACCTATGGGGCCTGTTTATGTATGCACATTCCTTTACTACCCTTTCTTGAAACAATGTGTGTGGGTGTGGACAGTTGTTCCTGTTTTGCAGAGGTACCCACTGGACACCCAGCAGTGCAACATGACCCTGTTCCTGACATCTGGAAAAACAGCTGAGCTCTCCTGGGCCAATGTTATCAAAGGCAAAACCATGAAGTTCAACCTGGGTAGCTTTGCCCTGGATGGTCACAGTGCTGTGAACTGCCCCTCTGAAGTTGCCAACTGCCTGAGGATTGTGTTCACACTGAAGAGGCAGATGGGGTACTTCTTGATGCAGGTCTGTGTTCTTTGCCTTGTGACAAAGTGATATATCCACATCAGAAAAATAGCAAACATTTGTTATGGCAAAAGTGAGTGTTTTGGTCTGGTTTCAGGTTTACTTGCCCAGTATGCTGGTGGTGATGTTCTCCTGGATCACATTCTGGGTAGAAATGGATGCTGGAAACCAGGTGTGTGTGTTTGTGCAAATGTGTTCATCATTTCAAAATGATAAATAACAAAGAAAATATTCCTCAGTGTTTCACAGTCTCCATCACATTTGAAAACTAGGTCAACATGCAGCTGCTGCTGATCCTGACCATCGCGACCTTGAACTACACATCCCAGAGTTCCCTACCCAAGGTTCCCTACATCAAGGCTCTAGATGTCTGGTTCCTGGGTGAGTAACTACACATCCCAGAGTTCCCTACCCAAGGTTCCCTACATCAAGGCTCT
>JAAUXT010030349.1_pt1 | contig 15294 bp, 18 predicted proteins | sample 7278171 | NCBI WGS metagenome assembly JAAUXT01 (sample SAMN14350112, study PRJNA611818) | marine sediment metagenome | isolation source: surface marine sediment (1.8m) | place: French Polynesia: Moorea | collected 2018-08 | reverse complement strand
TATATATATTAGATAGGGAATAGATGTATAATATCAAAATTCTGCTATTTTGCTGGCAATTACCCAGCATTCCCTCCCCCAGGGGTGATCACGTGACCCCTTGTGGTTCTGCCTCTCTCTTTGACTGTCATGGCATCTGCCCAAAGGAGTCTGTGACTGATCACACCTGAAGAAGTGGATGTGTTGAGTTTCTTGCAGCAAAACATCGCTTGGAAATGAGAGATCAAATCTCACACCCAGGGGCTGCCCAAGACTCACCCCAAGGTCTTGAGGGCTGTTATACAACACCTTAATCTTGGGCCAACCAGTCCCCGAAACTTCGACCGCCTCGTCTGGGCCGTTGCCCACGGGCAATAGACGGTAAGTGGTTCTCAAGTCACTCCACAATGGAGCATTCGAGCGAAACAGTTTAGATTCTACTCGCGTTGAATGATCGATCCAAATTCTGTCCTCAAGTTCAAACACGCCGATTCAAGTCAAGCGAGCTAAATTCGCTACCGGTTTCACAGAAATCAGGTTAAATTCGACCCACACAAACCAACCCAGCACTCGCTCTCCACACCTGCCTTATTTGTCCGCGAAAAATCAGTGTTGCCAAGAGATAAGAAATCATGCACATTCCATTGAATCAGAGTGACCCCGGACACAAACCTCGGGTGTAGCCGGCCGCCAGAACCTGGGCGCCTGCGTGTTGCGGTCCCCATCGGGGCTTCTCATCTTTGGTGTCGTTTTCCGAGAAACTGTTGCAGTTTTGATCCTCCTCGGACATGGAATTCTGCAGAATTTCCTGAGCGGTTTTGCCCTGCATGACGGCCGCCATGTTGGAGTCGCTCACCCTATCGACGGGCGACGCTCTGATTGGTCGACCCGAAATCAGATCGATTCGGCGCCGCCATCACAAACCGGCGGCAGCTTCACCATCACAAACTCACATTTCTTTCGCTTCGCGTTTTCATCAGTGTCATTATTTCTCCATTTGCTGCAGCTGTTTGTTCACGACAGAAAAACAAGAAGTGGCAATGTGTGCACCATTTTATTTTTCAGGGCCAAATTTGTCTCATCTGTACAAAATCGAGAATTTCAAATTCATGCTTCAACGCGGAAATGCATCTTTGTCGCACGGAATGACACTGACAAAACTCGACTGAGTTATCTTCAGAAGAAGCTGCACAAGTGTTCTGAATTCAAACAGTTCGTTCTCCCTCTCTCTCCCTGACGCAATGTCGCTCTTATCGCTGCGACCCAGAGTACTGATCGTACTGGCCCGACGGCGGGGGAGGCGGGGGCGGCGCAATGCTCGACGGCGCACCGGTCCCCGGGGCTGAACCCGGCGGGGGGACGGGCGGGGGTCCCGGGGGCGGGGGCACCCCTCCGTACTGCTGCGACGCGCTGCTGGGAGGCGGCACGGGCGGGGGCGGCGGCAGCCGCGGAGGCTGCGGCATCGAACTGCCCGGCGGAGGGGGAGGGCCCGACCCGGGCGGGGGCGGCGGTCTGGGTCCCGGAACCCCCGGCGGGGGTGGGCCTCGCAGCGGCGGCGGACCCTGGCTGGGTGGCGGGGGCCGCAACGGAGGGGGGCCCGGGGGTCCCTCCCCAGGAGGAGCCGGTGGACCACGACCTGGGGGTTCCGGAAGAATCTTCGAGTCGTACTTGAAGGCGAACTGCAGGAAAAACTGGAAAAGAAAACCACAAGATGAGAAACCATTCATTCTCGAAGGTACATGAGCAACAAGACCACGGTTGTGCAGACACCTTCCACAACAGTCAACTCAAAACGTCACTTTTACACGTGTTGTCTCTCACTTTTTGACCTGAAAATAGTTCGCGTCTGTACCTGCTTCGTTTCCTTGTTCCAGTGCGTCCAGAATTTCTTGGGATCCTTGTCCACTTCTCTGCTTGGAACCTGAAATGACACAACACATTTGCAGATGTTTTCCTTCGACAACTCAACAAGAACACGATTCCGTGTTGTCTGACGCTGACTCAGCAAAGGAGTTAAATGTGAGTCTGTCGTGCCGCACCTTGAAGGCGATCGTCTCGTACGGCTCGGCGGCGAACAGCAGGTACTGCCACTTCCGGTCGGGTGGCTCCACCTTCTGTTCGTACGCCGCCATGAAGCGGTGACGCGGCATCAACCCCTCCACGATCTCCGGGTAATCGATCTGCACGGGAACAGAACAGTTCCATTCGTTCACTCGTTGTGCTTGCGTGTGTGTGTGCGCCACCGTGTGTGATGGATGCCCACAGCTCGCGGATGATTGGAACGGCGTGTACGTGTGCGCGAGTGTGTGTGTGTGTGTGTGTGTGTGTGTGTGTGTGTGTGTGTGTGACGCGTACCTGATAAAGCAGACTTTGCTGGCCACTCTCCGGATCCCTCTGCTTCGTAACTGGAACAGACAGCACAAAATCATGACCCATGGACGTCGATGACAGACTGACACGTTCTCCAACAAACAAATCAACCAATAACTTCAGCTTCCCCGCCAATGTGACACAATGTTGTTTTTATGGAACAAATACCGACCTTTGTATCCGGGTCGTCCGATTTTGACGAACTTCCTGATGTCGACGCGCGGTTTCTCGGGCGCGGGTTGCGCGGGCGCGTCCTTCGCTTCTTTAGCTGCGCGTCGAGCTCTGCGAACAAGTGCGGACAGGTCACAACAGGTGGCACCTCCGGATGTCTGGTGCACAGGTTCGAATAACATTGTGGTCAGAAAGCGTTTTCTAGTGGCACAAGTTGTTCAATTCCACTTCCACGGACGTCCACGGACTCGTGGCTTTGATGCTGAGTACTCACAAATTTGCCTGATGCTTCTTGCCCTGGGTATGCGCGAGATAACTGCCCTGCAATGCAAGCAAACACAGTTGGTGGATTTGTCAAACAGTTTTGAACTCACAACGATTCAGTTCAGAAGATGGTCTTGTACTTTGAGCAGACTTTACCTCGTTGTTGTGAAGAGTCAGACACAATTTGCACTCGTATGACCCCAAGTGATTCTTCATAAAATAAGGATCCTGCAAAGACAAAGGAGATTCAATGAAGCCCAAAGTCAATTCGGCGTAGTGTGATAACTGGGACAATGCAATTGTAATGCAAACAAAGCTACTTTGTGGGAATGAGGATGAATTTGGTTTTCTTTGCACGAACATGAAAGTTTTTCCTAGTGGCAGGCAGGTTTCTGCTTGAGAAACAGAGAACACACCAACAAAATTACGAGCTGGGAAATTCGTGAAAACAAATGTCAGATGATTTGGGAAAAGGAAAAGAAGTTTGGACGCAAGAAAAGAAGTTCCCGTTTGGTGGCGCCACCTTGTTGATGTCGATGGTCTCGAGCGCGAGTTGGCGCAGGCGCTCCCGGCGGTCGCGGTTCGACTCGGACGCCGACGCGACGCCGCCCGTCCCCGTCTTCCCGCCCGCGCGGTGCTGGAAATCCATCCTGATGCTGACGCCGCCGCCGGTGACGCCGCCTCGTGGTCAAATCGAACAGCTCAAGCGGTCTGAAAACAAGAGGTTTCTTCCCGTGAGGTTTGCATTTTTTTCTGATCGCCAGTTGCATCTCAAACTCCATGATCTTTTGCTGTCAACCGCGTTGACTTTGGTAGCAGTGGTGGACCAAGTGTGTTCAGAGACGGGAGATCTGTTGCAACGGAGAGAAAAACTCGTACGACAGCGATACAACACCACCTATGGTGCAAACGACGTGCGATTTGTTGTGTCCTGTTATTACGAGGATTCCGCAACTCAAATGGCTCCAACTCAGCTGCACTACACCGTTGCGTTTGTTTGACAAATTTTTATTGCGAAACAGAAACTGATCACATGCACAGAAATGTCAGTCACAGTCACACTCCAGTGTCAGCCTGACTCATAATATGTATTCATGGCAGAGGTCGCTTCAAGCGCATCGTCCTTCGTGCCTACACTGAGCACGCGCGGAATTCACGCAAGGAATCAGCATCTTTTGGAAGCAGTGGAACTTTCGCACAGCAGAGACATCATGAGGCGACGCGAACGGTTTTGTCTGCACTCGAAATCTGCCCGCGACTGTGCAGCGTGGACGCAAATGAAAATCCACGAGCATGAAATGTCTCCACACAACAACGTGCGAATTGCGCTGTTCATCAGTCACGTGTTCCGTCACGTGTTCCACTGAGGACCTCCGTCCTCGTAACTCCCCGATATCGTGGCGCCACTGAAATCCATCCCCGGATTCTGCAAACCAACAAGTCGAGCATTCAGACTCAAAACCGAAAACTCGGCAGACAAATTGACGGCGAACCACTGGGGAAGTCACAACTTGATCAAAGGAAACATCACGTTTTCACAAAATGTTGCAAGCTTTCCAGAAGCAGAAGTTCCCGCACCTCTCGCTGGAAGCGTTCGAGCGTGCTTTTCTGCTGCATCTGGTCCAGAACAAAGGGGTTCGCCTCGAACTCTCCTTGCAGCAAGGATCTCCAAACGTTACTTGCAGAACGATCCACTTTCTCCATGCAAATCCGCACAAACTTTTTGTCTTCTGCAAATTGTCAGAAATCGCGTCAGTGATCTTCTCAGCCTGTTCGATTTTTGCCGTCAGCTTGCCAATGCGACTTTTGAGGCAAATCACAGGGAGTTGTTGAAAACTCGATTTTGTCCGAGCTCTTACCAAATGTCCACAGCACTTCACTGGCGAGCACCGGGCCAAACAATTCTCCCTACAATTCAGACGAAAATACGGTCAGAACCACTTTCAGCCATTTCACCGGATGAACTCAAATTCGAGCAGCTTGGAAGACTTTTTGTCAAAAGACTGAACACTGATGTCTTGATCAGGGCAAATCCAACTCGACGCCAAATCCGGGAAGTTCCTTGTGCAACTCACACGGAGAACGTCGTTCCCCTTGATCACGACGTGAATGGATCTGGGTTTGAAGCTGCATTTGATTTCCTTGGCCAGGGTCCCCTGCTCCACAGTGATCTCAATGTAAACCTCTTCGTTGGTCTGCCACCAGCAGCCCCAGGGTGTCGCACACTTCACGACCCCGCTCCGCTCATCGAAGTGACTCATCTGCCTCACTTTACTTCACTTGTCAAATCTGCTCTGAAAACCAAAAGGTTATCAGAATCACTGTTTGGCTTCAGGAAACTTCTCAGTTGCTTCTGGAGCCACCTTGTCAAATGTATCTTGGGAAACAGGAGAAGTACAAATCCTTCAGTGGACACACTCTCGTGTTCGCTCGACAGATCTGCTCAGCAACTGGTCTTCATTCAACCATCCCAGGACTGTCACACACAAGTCAGTCTGTGACGGCTCTTCAGCACTTGAGCCAGGACGAAACAGTAGATCTGCCCAGGATACACAACTCTCAGATGGCATGGCCTTTATTCTATCAATGAATACTGGACCTGACACAGTCCGTTTGCAGCAGCAATGCTCCTGGTTCCTTCAGCATCCCAAGAAATCGACAAGAAGCCAAATCGCAAATGCACAAGAAACGCTTTCATGGGCGCGGCCATGTTGGAAAAACGCCGGAGCGTGGAAACAAAAAGACCTCAAATTTCATCAAATCTACAGGGTCAACCGCAAAGACATGAAGCCCACTTGGTCTCTGTAGCACAAAGTTTATTATGAATACCTCTGAAATGGAAAATTCTCTCACAGTCACCACTAAAACTGTCAAAACGCAACTCACCAAACGTTGTTGAAGCCGCTGTTCGATGGTCGTGTCTTTTCCAAACCGGAGAAATTTAGAAATTTAGCCTACGGATACGAAGAGTTCGACCGCACGAGATTGTGAGCGATAATAGAAGGATTGATACTCAAACACTTTCGCACACCATGGATGAAGCAAAACTGTACTTGAGACAGTTCGTCAGAAGCCAGCTGAACGTTATTGGAACAACTCAGAACCCAGAGGAACTGCGCGACGCGTTGCAAACCTTGAGATGTTTGGCGTCTGGCGCAGCGCACCCGCAGAGAATGGGCTTGAAAACGACGATCTCGGAGAAAGCGTTGAGAGATCTTTTCCGACAGCATCACAATCATCATGTGAGTGAATTTCACACTTTCATCTTTCCTCATTCTGCCCCATTTACCCCATCCTCCACGTTTCCTGTCGTGAGCGTGCGCGTACACACCGCACACACACACACACACACACACACACACACACACACACACACACTGTAGACTCGAGAACTGCAGAGTGAAACTGAAACGACGGATGTCATGACAGCTGGAGGCAACACAGATTCAGGCGTTTGCTGTTCATCTTTACTGGGACTGATTGTTGAATGTTGATTCACCGCCCAACCCACTCACGTTCACGGTTTTCTCACAGGTTCTGGAGACGTTGGTGAAGACTATCTCGGTCGAGTGGACGACGCTTGTTACGAAAGGAAACGCAGAGCAACATTTGAACGCGCTGTTCCTCGAAGGGGACGCGACGGCTGCGTTCACTGTGCTCGCCACTTCCGTTGCCACGCACAACAGGTGAGGAGCTGAATTGAGATGCTTGCGGTGTCTGTGAAACGCCAACTGCAGAAGAAGAACGCAGCAAACAGATTTTGGTGAAACACAACAATGTGAAAAAGACATCCCTTTCCAAAACCAAGGCAGCTGCTCTCCTTGGCGGAACGAGACACATGTGTTTGACGAATATTTTGCAGACTTGACTTCAAGGTGCAGAAATGCGTGTCAATTCTGGAAGAATCCCTGCAGAAAGGTCAAATGACGGAAGTCTTATGGCAACAGTGCAACATTGGAATCAAGACAGGTTTGTTGACTCTGCCAGTTCCTTCTGCTGTCAATGGACAAGTGACAACGTCTCTCTGCTTGCCTGAATGGCGTCACATACTCGCTCAAAGGTTTTATACGATTCGCGAAGTCTTCAGTTGATATGAGAGTGTGGGTTATTCACCTCCATTGACATTCCAAATTTGGAGGAACAAACGCGCAAATTTTCGAAACCTACGCGTGAAGTTTTGAGTGATCATTCTCGCAGCTGGGTTCTCTCCGACGCCGGACGCTGACTCGGCTCCGAGCAGCAGAGTCTCCGTGGACGCGAACACGCAACACGCCTGGGAGTCGCTCATCAACACCATCGCGTCACTCCCCGACAAAGTCACCGCCAAACTCGGCAAGGAAACCAGGTGAATTTCATGTTTTCTTGAACCCCTGATGCTGAAAAATGTATTCGTGCTTCTGTTCGTCTGACGGCTGAAGAAACAGTTGGCAAGGCTGCAACAAACGAACATTCTGCGCGTTACAACTGACTGCCTCTTGTGTAATGTACATGGGTTTGTGTTTCCGTTTTCAGTGCCTTGTTTTACCCTGAAGGGTATTGCCGCTACGTGGCGAACGCTGTGATTGGTTCGCTGGAGCTAGTTCACTCCGCGCTCGCTGGTGGCGCCACCACATCAGTCACATTCCTCAGCCAACTGCTCGCCAAGTTCGCCATGATAGGATATGGAGGTGAGGGTTCACAGCAAATTCTGGGAACCACCATGTCAGCGCAACTTGAGTCCTGGTAGATCTACAGCACCGTATGGCCCCCAGGGCACATTGTACACCGCGCGGTTGTTGCAGTCACCGCGCTGTTGTGTGTGTGCGTGTGTGTGCGTGTGTGACGACAAAAACACAAGGGAGGGGGTGGGCAAGCATTGAAAAACACACTTGCCTGCTCGTCTTCAGAAAAAAAAACTTGCCCGGCATTTCACCTCTCCCCGTCTCAAATCGGAAATTCTTTTTCACTTGCAGAGTCCATGTGGCTGATGCTACAGCCTCACTTCCTGGCGAAGTCTTCCGACAGCTTCCTCTGGAGTCGCGTCTACGAGAAGCTCATCTCCCGGGTTCCCGACAGAGCGCTGGAGGCCGTCGTCGTGCCGATACTTAACAACCTGCCCTGGTGCGTGTGGGTCTGTGTGTGTGTGTGTGTGTGTGTGTCTGTCTGTCTGTCTGTCTGTCTGTGTGGCGAGTGTGTGTGTGTGTGTGTGTGTGTGTGTGTGTGTGTGTGTGTTCCATAGCTCAACAGTTTTCCAGGTGTGGGCGGGTGTGTTACGAAAGTGTGCGTATCTATGTTGTGGGGTGTACGTCTGTGTATTTGTGTGTTCAGTTTCAGCTGAGTCATTTTCCAAACAGCTCATGTCATGGGAATGTGGGTGGGACTTCACGCTTGTCTCCCAGCTGGAAAAAATTCTTGTTGTCGCACAGGTACGGGATGGTGGACAGACTTCTGGGAAACACCGTTCTCACGTCGCACAAACTGCGCAGTCTTCTGACCAGCAAACTCGTGCTTCTGCGCACGTTCCCACGTGACTTGTTTCTGCACAACCTGATTGGTCACCTCGCCACGTCCAGCTCAAGGAAACATCTGCATCTGTCTGTGAGTGCAAGCAGCCCGTTGACAAGGGGGAGACTCTTGTTCTGTGATATCTGTGGTCAATGCTTTTTCGCTCTTTTTCCTTTGTTGAAATTCTAGGTTGCCTGGCCTCTGTGTGTGTGTATGTACGTGTGTGTGTGTGTGTGTGTGTGTGTGTGTGTGTGTGTGTGTGTGTCTGTTCTTCGTGTGTCACCGAGTGTGCGCGCGCATGTCGGCGAGTCTCCAATTGTGTCAGGTCGCTGTGTGTAATTCACAGAACACACTGACACAAAACTTTACTTTCAATAGTCTGATGATCTGTTTCCTGCTCCAGTTGCTGCAGCACGTGCTCGAGGTGTGGAGCGACCGCAGCGCTGTCAAACACACGTCGTACGAGCAGCACCGCTACCTCAGCAAAGTGATCCTCATCAGCCTCGCTTTCGTCTCGCGCGACGACCTCAAGACGCTGCAACACGGTACGCATGCGCAGATTGGAAGACGCCACAACATGGCACTCGTGCATGCGCACCCGAACCTGGCGCGAAGTGGCGTTTTATTCCCTGAACCGCGGTGGGCCCAGGGCAGGCAAGGTTCCTGGCCTCAGCTGCTGTGAGGGGACTGTGAAAATGGGGTATCAAGGAATGAACTTGGCCAAAGGTTGGACCCCTATCTTTGAACGTTCATAGCCATTATTTGGTTTCATTCTTTGTTCTACGTCTTGTTTTCTCAGTGTGGCATTCAGTAATGTATTCAGCGACAAATTCACGAAAGTTTCCCTGTGCTGGGGGATCGTGGAAGGCAAGCGCGTTCGCACAAGCAGTGGCTACGTTGCGCAGTGCTTTGTCATGACAGTGCTGACTGTGATTGGTTTGTTTGCGCAGACTTGCTCGGCGTGTTGATGAGCGGTGCGCAGGCGCACCTGGACAGCCCCATACCGGAAGTGAGGAGACTCTGCATGGTCGTCGCCGAGGCGATCACCGACAGACTCAACGTCACGGAACACAAACTCAAGTTCGAGGTCGGTTCGCGGGGATCTGGTGGAGCGAGGGGAGAGCGGCGTAACAAAGAATCTGCCCGTGGTTTGACTGCAGATTCGTGCTGATGTGGAATGAAGAACAAAACCGTTTTCTTGGTGCAGAGAATGCTACCACTTGGTCAAATCAAAATAGTTTTTGTCTTGTGTGAGGAACGCGATGGCAGAGACGTTGTCACAATATTTCTCCCTTGTTTTCACGCTGTTCCTCTACGAAACCAAATCAGTCACACATACACAAAACTACAAGTAACATTTGATTTCCTGCGTTGCAAGTTCACGGAATCTTTCATCTCAATTTTCAGTACGAAGACGATGAAGACGTTCGGAATCTCAAGTCGCTGCTGGAACCGCCTGCGAAACCCGATCTGACAGCGGTTGTGACCAAGTGAGTCAGAATGGGGATTCGTTATGCGCGCATCGAGAATTTCTGATGGTGAGCGCGTTCGTCCATCACGCCCCACATTCCCTGGACACCGTATGCGGAACAAAGCCACGCAGCCTTTGTTTTCGCCGTGCCCTGGGAGCACACCCCGTGTGTCCCAGCCAGATTCGTGGTCGTTCTGTGCCGATGTTCTTCTCCGGGGCGGGGGTGTACAGCACACACTCAAGCAAATAACCGAGTGTGACAGGTGCTCGCGGCACAACAAGCGAACGGGCCCAATCACAGGAATCCTGTCACAGTGTGGTGGCGTTTGCCATTGCAGAGCGGTGGAATCACTGAAGTTGGATGCGGCTCCGACGGAAGATTCAGGGACGCATGACGAGAAGGAACAGAACGGAAATACTGGTGCAGCCGCTTCGGATTTGGACAGGTTTGGATCTTGGCGCTGTTCTCATAGATCTACAGACGTAGGGGACCGAGATGCTGCAGTGGATCCAGGATTGGGGTTGGGAGGGGTGTCTTCGCTCTCAGCCAGCGTCCGCCGCTCAGAGGCTCAGAAGAAGAGGGTTCAATGTGGGATCAGAGTGCCCAGTTCTGAGACAAGGGGACCTTTGGAGGGACAAGGGCTGTGGGGTCCTCAGCGTGGACCCACCCAATAGATGACCCAAATGGCGAGCCTCTGCCGATTCAGCCAGCGTCCACCACTCAGAGGTTCAGAAACAGAAGGGTAATTTTAGGGGTCACAAGTCAAGATGGTGTCCACGGCATGGACCCACCAGATAGACGACTCAAAATGACGAGCCTCGGCAGATTCGCGCTGAATGTTTTCAGTGACGACGAGCTTGAGCCGTACGACATGTCTAACGACCGCGTCGTGGAGGCGGCGCCTCGCCCGCGGTACGTGCGCGACTGCATGGAGGGGCTGCTCGACTCGGGCAACCCGCAGCGCGTCGAGGTGTGCCTCACCGCGGCCGCGGGATTAGTGCGCGCGCACACCACCACCGTGCAGGAGGTGAGAGACGTCATGCTGGTGGGAAGTCGCGTTGGACAACTGTTCCACGCAAACGATGGCGCAATGAATTTTTGCTCGCTCACCGCTCGGGAACGATTTGATTTCAAATTCCACACGAGTTCTTCAGCGTGGCCCTAATGTTTCACAAGGAGATTTTGTCTCCACCTCAGAGACTGTTTCCACGTTGACTCAGCTGGTACGAATCATTCCCCCGCAAACTCTGTGTGCACGCGCTCTTTCTACTTTCACTCTACGCATGCGCAATTTCAGGTGAGCGCGGAGTTCTGTAAGATCCTGCTGCACATGGATGACGGTGGCGCCATCCCCGGGTTCCCGCTGCACCGTCACGCCGCCATGACGGCGCTCGGCGTCGCGTCGCCCGTCCCCGTGAGTAATCGCGCTGACCCGGCGGCGTCCGACTTCGTGCGCCGTTCTCTCGAGAACTTACGTACCGCGTGCGACCCAGCTGTCTTGCCATGCATGCCGGTGTCTCAGGACCAGACAACGACCGTACTATTTTTCTGACATCGTTGTGTGGTCCTAAAATTTCAGGACCACACAATGACTGGTCGTTGTCTGGGACTGGTCGTTGTCTGGGACTGGTCGTTGTCTGGTCCTGTTACACCGGGGATACGGTGAAACGTAGACACATTGGGATATACACAAGGAAGGCAGCTCTTGTTTTCTGAAGACTTTCTCTGTCCACAATCGTAAACTTGACCTGTCAGGAACTGGTTCCCCTCGAAGGTCAATTCAGTTCATCTGGGACCGGAAACTGAACACATGGGATCTTTCTCACGCACATTTGTCTACACTGCAGGTCGCACAATACCTGACGAGGGAATTTTACGAGCCAAACTACAACATCCGGCAGCGTCTGGACATGCTCGAGGTGCGGAACCATTGCATTCACGTGTTTCGCTTGTCTGCAGACGCTGCCAGCTATTGTCCGACATCTCGCAACTTCACGAGACCGCCAGTGGTGCAAATGTTGGTTTTGACGCAGGTTCTGGCTGCAACTGCGCGCGAGTTGTCCGATCCGACCGACTCGACGACACCAGCGCCCTCTTCTGGGGTCAGACACGTGCAGTCAACCGCAGCGCCATCTGTCGCGGACACGGAGCCGGAAATACCCGAAGACTGGCGGGAAGTCGTGCAGCGACGAATCGAGAGCAAAACCCGACGCTTCGCGAAGGGGCCGAGGGCGCCCGAAGCGACGAAATCAGCCAATCGCTTCGCTCCGGTGGCCGGTCACTTCTTCTTCCCGCTGATGACCAAATTTGACAGGTGAAAATTTATTGACCTTCATGCAACGCAAAATGTGCGATTTGTTTTCGTGTCGTGCGGTATCAATTCAATAGAATTGATCTCGCCTGGCTTGCTTTGCGCGGATTGTTTCCCTGGTAACGCCTGGACGTGACGTTCCAAACGTGCATCCACTTGGTGAACTTTCTTTCGTGTCTCTGAACCAGGAACATGGCCTCATCGAACGGAGGTCTTGATTTTAGCAGCGCGTTGTAGCCAAAAGGGCTTCGAAACTGCTCGCGTTTGACTTTTATCTTTTCGGCCAAAATCCCAGTGACATAGACGTCGTCAATCCAAAAGTACGTCGTCGAAAGTGACGCGTCGTAAAGTTTCCGCGCGACGTCAGGTGTCGTGACGTAAGCGAAGCCCTCGCACCACGACGGGTACCGGTCTGCAGGGTACTCGTCACGTGACACGTACCACTTGTCCGATTGGTCGCGTCGCGGGCCTTGATTCTGGTAGGCCGAGCAGTAGATTGTGCCATCGTTGAAACTGCCACCAGGGGGCTTGGCGTTTCTTGTTTCTGAGATCGCAGAAGTTTGAAATATGGACGCGTACTTTTGATCAAGAAATTCAGCCAACTTGGAGACGTGAACAAAAATGTCGTCGTCCAGTTTGACCACAATTTGGACTGAGGCACAAAAGTTTGTGACCCACTTGAGACCCATGATGTGTTTGTGAGTCAAGTTCTTGTAGTGGTCCACGAAGTCCTCCTGAATCATATCGCGATACTTCGCGCTCTCCCATTCGACGAGAGCCTGTGTACTCGCGTGAGCTGGGAGAGCCAATAGGAAGACGGTTCGGAAGGTTCGGTTGCTATGCGACCTCACTGACGCCCAGGTGGAGCGGATGAGTCTGCGCTCCCGGAAATGGTCAGCGGCGGAATGGACGAAGAGAAGGACGGACACTGGTGTGGAGCAGATCCCGGGGTTGTTGATGGTGTAGCTGAACTTGTGCGGATTCCTGACCGTCTTGATCTGCAGACTTGTCGCGACCTCCTTGGCGGGTGGTTGCTGCGGCGGTCGGGTCGCTTGAGAGTCAGAGCGCGCCCAGTTTGGGCCGGTCGCCATGGGAACGATGTCACCATGTTTGACCCGAGTCGGGTCAGGGAAGGTCATGGTCGTGATGTACCAGACGAGGAAGAGCACGGCGCAGGGTCCGAGGCACTGCGCGCGCCACGCGCGAAGAAGCAGTCTGCGCATGTCTTTCGCCCAGGGTCCGAACTTTGACGCGCAGGGTCCGTGCGCGCGCCACGCGCGCTGGGGTAATCTTGGTATGTCAGGTACGAGCAGAGGCCGAGGCACTGCGCGCTATGCGGGATGTAGATGTCCGCGCGCAAAGGCAGCGGGCCTCAGGCACTGCGCGCGTCACGCGCGGTGTACCTATCTGCGTGTTGTCAACTTCACGCGCAGGGTCAGAGACTTCACGCGCATGTTTCGCGCCTTCAGGGTCCGTGCGCGCGCCAAGCTTCACGCACAGGAGACGAGTTCACGCGCTTGCCTCATCCTTCTCCCGCAGGGTGCGAGCCTCAACGCGCAGCGTCCAAACTTTCACGCGCAGGGTTCGTGTCAATTGAGCGTCAGTTTTGCTCCCTTTTCCGTGTTCTCCCGTCTGACGTCTTGTTGGTATCCAGAGTTATTTTTGGAGTTGTGGTGTCGATCTGTGGTGGTTTGAGAAAAAGAAAACCGTCTGTCGATTCCATGTGGTAAGAACACATTTAATGATTTCTGGAAAATTATTTGAAAGCGAAATTGGAAAAGTTGGCTGCCCTGATCAATTTTCGAATTCGGAGTTGTTTTTGAGGAGAATTATTGTTTTATTGCTGCTCCAATCACCTCAGTCAATTTGCAGAACCGACAAAAACAGGTCAATCGAAACTCAACCGAAATAAATCGATTTTCTCTTCACCGAAATTAATCGATTTTGGGTGAGAATTAATGAGGCCCTCTTGACCTATTGCGTTTCATCAGAAACTTTGCAGGCATTTTGAGTGCGAAAGACATTTCTTTCCGAGCACAATCACACGAATTAGGGGCTCTTGCCTGGACGCGGGCGGCGGCGTCGGTCGGATCTTCGGTCTGGTGCTCGTCGCGTCTCGATGCGCATGCGCGCGCACGCCCCGGCCGCTTCGGGCGTCTCGTCGATCTACCCGCTCCCAGCTTGAACAGGGCAGTTTCTCCGTTCAAGTGACACACGTCAATGCGCTGGGTGGGTTTTGCAGTTTCCAACAAATTTGATCAGACACACAAAAAGCCAAAATTCCAGGCTCCTCGCAGTCCCACGAACGAACGACTGAACGAGCTGTCGCTATCGCTTGACAATTTCAGACATGGTTGCAATGAAGAGTGCAAAGCTTTCTCACCTGAATATGCCTGACGCTTGCTTCGCAGGCGCTTTCTTGTTTGAACAAAGGTTTCCGGTTGCGCAGTCACAGGTCGTTGGACGAATCGTTCACGAGCCTCAGATGATTGAGACTCGTGCGTCTCGCTCTACATTCCGCGCTTTGAATCGCCGCTCACGCTCCAGCTTCAGCCAGTTGCGGTTGAGCGAAAGATAAACAGCTTCAAGCTTGATCTTTGCCTTGATCGAAATGAAACGACAGTTTTGGTGTTGTTGTTGTGATGTCGTGGCTTTTCCTGTGGAACTTCGACGTCTGCATGAACTCTGTGCCCTTGCATCATGACCCCCGAACCCTGCACAAGGAGTTTCACCAGGTCATGAAAACGTGCAAAAGGTGTTGTGGCTCTGGCAAGGAGCCCTTTCCGAGGACTACATTTTCTCAGGGCAGAAAGAAGTTTGGAACAAAAAGTTGCCTCTGCCTTGTGACCAGAATGGATTGTCCTCCGTCCGGCCTGGTGATTTGTGCTCACCTGTCTTTGTGGCACGCATCGCCAAGTCCACTGACATTTCTCCTCTCTCTGCAGCACGCACATCATCAGCCGTGTTGATGGTCCTCACGCCTCTTTCTCACTTCAGACAGGAGCCTCATTCTCATGCACTTCTGACCGGAGCCTCGTTTTCACTGCAGCCTCGTTATCAGCCGCGGTAGCGGAGCTGATATTGGTTTGCCCCTGTATCCGCATACGTCCGTCTTGGGGGGACAAAACATCTGTTTTACTCCTGTTCCAGTGATCACAGACTGGAATCACAGTGGGTGCAGACACCCTAAGGGGTACTCTACAAGTTGCATATGGTGTCATTTTTTTCTTCTGCTCTGATGAG
>JAAUXT010020246.1_pt1 | contig 15294 bp, 17 predicted proteins | sample 7278171 | NCBI WGS metagenome assembly JAAUXT01 (sample SAMN14350112, study PRJNA611818) | marine sediment metagenome | isolation source: surface marine sediment (1.8m) | place: French Polynesia: Moorea | collected 2018-08 | reverse complement strand
TGGTGTGAACGCATCTGGTGTGAACGCATCTGGTGTGAACACATGGTTCTGGTGTGAACATGTCTGGTGTGAACGCATAGTTCTGGTGTGAACACGTCTGGTGTGAACGCGGCCTCGGGCGAACGTGGTCAGCTTCTGTGCAGCAGTCCCAGGCACGCCGTTCAGCCGTTTGCCTCAACTTCAGTCTGGACTCTGGAGATACGCACGATCATTGTGGCCGTGTTGAGAGGTTCAGATGTATCGTAATTCAACTCTCCCGACGACAACAATACGACACTGTTTCACATCACGGGGGTCAGTGGGCTCCGTGAGAGCGACACGTCGGGTCAGGTCCCATGGAATCGGGAGAGCAAAGTCCCAGGAACAAAGGCCCAACGAACGAGAACGGATGTCCACCGTACGCAGCAGGGGCTGACCCATCAGTTTGAGCTAGGATGCGAGCATGTGCCCTGCATTGCGTTCCAGTACGTACGTGAGCGACAACGCTGTAGCTTCCAGTCTTACACACAGTCTGACACCTGGTGTGACCCCGCCCTAGGTCCCACGGTTCCCACCCAGACCACAACGCCCACACCACCCGAAACCCTTCCGGAGCCCATATCTGGCCTCCATCTGCACGGCGGGGTCAGGCTGGAGGCGATCAGTCCCTATTATCGCCCCCACGTGGGTCATCACGCATGCATAACAACGGGACCCGCCAGGGCCCAGGTTCCCCAGTCTCACCACTCACCCACAAAACACACAAACAGACGGAGAGGGGCTGTCACAGAAGGAAGCGTGTTGATTGATAGCCAAGAATTTCTTAGCGTTCTGGAAAGTATGTCAAGTTACATCGGCAGTGGGTCAGGATCAGGGTCGACCCGAGCCAGGCTGTCCCTGCTTGGAAAGTCCCGATCCATGAAGGCGCACAGACGGGTTTCATATGGAGCTTGAGGCCCTCCTACTCCTGGATCAGAGCCTGTCGTGGAGTTCCTGACCAGCAAATGCCATAGGTTCACTGACGAATCCAAGACCACGGAGACGAGGGCCCCAAGATGGGAACCTGGAAGAGGCTAAACACCAATGCTTCCGCCAGGTCAGCGAGTTCTTCGCTCTGTGCTGCCACAGATGTGCTCGGAAACATCACAGATGTATCAGTGGTGAATATGAACGAGTGTCGGGGCTGGTTATTCCTGGCCATAAGTTCACATTACCCGTGCGCCCGGTGGGTGAGTGCGGTGCACGTGAAACATTGCACCTGCCGGGAAATTGGGTTGAAATATACGAGCTGTGTGCGCGAGGCGTACTGCGTTCAGATGCGCTCGTTGGAGAGAGGTGAATTGGTCATAATTCAGTGTGTGTTGGGGAATGGGCTTCGTTTGTGAAGGTCAGCGTGAATCTGAGGCTGATTTGTGGAGCAAGGAATGCACCGAGTATCTTTGAGAGAAGGATTTTGAAAGACAAGCTTGGTGTGTGCAGCGCAAGAGTCTGTTGATAGATCTATCTACTCTTGCTGAAGATCTTGGTTGAGTCTGCATCCACAGAGAGACGAGGAAATGTCCTCTGTGTTGAACCATCTCCAACAGACAAAGAACTCAAACTACATTCTGCAACTCTGCGATCACAGTGGTTTCTCACCTCACAAGAAAGTTTCCTTTTCAACCACAAAACTCCTTACTTGACCAAAGGCCTCGCAAAAACATCGTGTGATTTCACAGGAACCAACTTTGCACAGTGAGAAACAAATCAGTCAGAAGTCCGAAATGAGGGTGAAGTCAGGATCTCACTATTCGCAACCACCCATTTGTGTCAGGAAATTTTGAATTTTGTGTCAAAAATTTGTGCATTGAGTTTGCTCTGACTTGGACCCGCACCTCACTTAAGTATTCGGCGCATGCGTCGTCGCCGCGAGGGGTTTGAGTGAAGCGTTCCTCGCTGATCCGAGCGGCGTCGCGCACAGAGCGCGCTTTGTTCAGACGTCACCGCGCTGAGAGGGACAAATCCTCCACACAGGCACCGTTTATGAGTCATTTTCCCTGATTCAGCGCTGAAATTGACTCGAAGCGTGAGAGGTTTTGCAAATTGTGTACACGTTCTGTTTGAACAATGCAGAAATCGGATTTGAAGGCCCCTGGAGCCACCCTGTGGATCTGCGTGAAATCAGGAATGGGGTTCACGGAGAGTGGAGGGATTGTTGCAGGGCAATTGAGATTGATCCTTCGCAGTTTGTTGTACTTGAAATGGAGCAGCATGTTCTTTTCTCTTGTTCCATACACGCATGGTCAAACTGCTTTCAACAAGAATCTCTGACCTGAAAAAGGACGGGAAGTCCTGCGAACGCACACACACACACACGCACGCGTGTTCCTTCTTGCGCGCTTGCCCTTAGGGTCCTTGGTTCGTCACCGGGAATAGTCCTGGATTGTCTGAGAACTAGCAGAATTTCACGATCTGTTTGGACCCTCTTTGAACCACTTCCGGGGCTGGGCCACGTCAGGGTGCTTCCACAGAAACAGCCAGCGGCGCGTCCAGGGGTGGGGTTGGGACCAAGGACCCCCTGTGACCGCGAACAAATAAACGACCCCCCCCAAACTATGGCATACTATGCACCACAGGAATAAACATTTCAGGTTGTGACGAACACAATTGGGACTCTCCCTCCTTTCTTCACGCCCCACCTTGGTGTTTGTCAATGTTGACGTCACTCTGACCGACCCTCGTCTTCTCTTTCTGCCTACAAGGTCACGAACTACAACTCCGACCTCATCACAGGAGCTTGATTCACATCATTCGCTTTTGTGCCCTTCAAACCCGACGCGAACTAACCGACATATCTTCGTGTCTCTGCAGGATCCTGAACTACAGCCCGGACCTGCCCATGCATCAGATCCAGAGGGCGCTGCGTCGCGCCTTCGACGTCTGGGGATCGGTGACGCACCTCGACTTCCGGGAGGTGATGCTCGGAGACGCCGACATCCGGGTCCAGTTCGCGCACGGGTACCACTCGGACGGGTACCCGTTCGACGGGCCAGGTGAGCGATCCGGGACGCAACACGCACGCATACAGGCAGACACGCACGCACACTAAAGCGCGCACACGGACGCAAACGAACGCTCCCACCCACCCACACCCACACACGCAAACAGACGCACACACACACAGCAAGCGAGTACGCGTGTACACACACGATGGGCCAGGTGACCCTTGTTAAAGACGAATACACGCAGGCACAAACGTACACGCACCACGAACACACACACACACACAAACAAACACACACACACACACACACACACACACACACAAACGCAGGCGCGCAACAGCAACATAACTTTGTGTGTCGGACGTGTTTGTTTGCTTCAATTCGACTGGCAAAACAAAATTGACAAGCCCTGCTTGAAAAGGGTACAGTGAGTGAAGACAGCATGACCGGGACCAGGACCGCACCGGATAAACCCTGCACTGATGATCTTGAGAGACGCATTTCTGCAGTTCTCAACACCCATGGAACATCTGCCAACGACCCTGGTTTCCAGGGCCTTCGCTCCTTCCGGTATTCACGTCTGGTTCTGGTGGCGCCTGCCTCGGCTCCTGAAGGAGAGTCACATGACCGGATCCTGGCGTCAGGTTCAACCCTTCAGCCTCCTCTAAACGTCCTCTCAACCTCCTCAGCGCGAAAACGAGCGGCTGATTGGACGAGGAAAATTGGCCTCAAGATTCCGCTGATGTGGCCGCTGCACGCTGCACCAAGGTTCAGAAGTTGAATGAAGGTTCAGAAGATCGAGAGAATTTTCCACAAGACATTTGATGAGCACTGCAGTGAAAATTTTCTCAGACGTGGTTCCTGGTTGTGGAAGGAATCCAACTCCATAAACCTGCTCAAGACAAAGTATACGAGCAGTTGGCATTATCTCTAAATCCATGGCGAAAAACTCGTCTGAAGTGACACAGCCTCTGCTTTCCTCTGAACTGGACGACGTCTTGATGGTTGGTGCGTTGCTGACTGAGAGATCAGGATGTTTGAGAAGGTTTTGTAGTTGTCGGGTCTGTGTGCGGTGATCGGCTGTTGATGTGATTGTTGAGACAGGTTCTGTAAACACGTGGGGCGGAGGTGTGAAGTAACGAGGCAACAAGTTCCTCACGGCAGGAGGGGCAGAGGGGGCAGGGCAGTGCAGAGGCGGCGGTAGGGGAGGGGTATGGAGGTTTCAGCGCTGCACAGAGAACCTCACGGCAGCAGGGAGGGGGCGGCACTAGTGGGTTTCATCCCCGAGGAGAGATACGCACAGGTGCTTGCAGGAACACAGCTTGTGTCAAACAGTGCATGTGGTGGAGGAGCGAGACTAGTAACACTAGTACATGGGAGCAAGAATAATCTTCACCCACTCGTCATAATTGCAGGTACTGATCATTGCACTGCAGATTCCAAGGCTGGTCCTGGCCCAAAGTCCAACCGCTTAGAATTGCGGTTGGGCCTCTCGATTTGCCTTTGGATGCGTACGAATAGATTGCGTGGTTCATCTGTCCCCAGCCGAATGTCGGATGTCAATTCAGATTTTGAAGTTCGTCACATTTGTTTGACAAGAGTCTTCTTTTCCTGCATCATGACATTTCTTTCTACACCGGAAGTGTCACGACGCACGCAGTTTTTCGCAGTTCCGGTTTGCACCTGCTCCCCACAGTACAAAGACCCATAAATCCCCGCGCTGGGCCCCTGGATGATGCGAGGTGGAGAACAAGGCACACGTGCGTCCGGACTGCGTGATCTACGGATCCGGACTCGACAAATTATGGACTTGTACCGGATGATTTGTGGGTATCCGGCCGAGAGTGAACTGACCAACCTGAGGTCCGCCGAGAAAAAGTTTCTGAACAGGTTTTCCCGTCAGGTGATTTGTTGTGCAAATTCAATGGGCCAGTTTCAGATGAGCTCATTTGGTTCAAAGTGATCAGCTCAGTGAATTCCACTTCAACAGTTGCGCCAGATCGTTTCTTCCAGGCCCCACGGACTCCAACTATGTCAAGAATGCCAGGAACTGTGGATGGTGCTACTGGTGGTAGATCTATCTGTGAGTGAAGCGACTCGAATCCCGCTGCTGTAGTTCCAAAGTTGTCAATGGGCCTCTCAGGTCATGAACACATCTTGTCTAAGTCTAAAAGAAATGGCGCAGACGTATCAGGTGAAACCTGAACTCAACGTTGGTCGAAACAGACCAGGCTCACAGGTTCTGCAGATTCAGCGCAAAGGTGCTGCTTAAACTGAACACCAGAAATCCAAAACCAGCCCAGCGAAGACTGCTCCGCAGGTGAAAAAGTGAAGGTTCCACTGCACCTGAAGCGCGTGAGTTGCCCCGTCAGACCCACCGCACCCGGAGCCTCGGGTTGCACTGAGAACCCCCCGCTTCCCGGAACCCCTCCCGAGGTGGAGGGAGCAGGTGGAGTGAAGTGACGTGAGGCTCTTTTTCAGCCTCAGCCCCAACAACCCGAGTTCAAACCCGCACACTGCACCCTCTCTCAGAACTGCCAGTTTCCCGTCGGAACCTATCATGGTTTCGGCCTGTAGTGAGAGGAGGTGTTCTGTGTGTGGGAAGGTTCTTGTGCGGGAAGCCTGGATCTTTGAAGTGAAGAACCTTCCTCTGACAGTTGCATGGGCGATGCGCGGGTTTTGTGTTGGGCAGGTTCGATTTACACACCGAAAATGTCCACCAAAATCAAAGAAGTTTCAGGTGTACACCAGTGTCAAATCAAACGCAGTCCACCAGAGCTACCAATCCCAACCACCAGATTGGGAAAGCCAGTAGCTTCTGGTACACCAGAACAGTCTGGTGGAGCAAAAAGAATGATATCAACATCCACCAGAAGCATTTTCGGCGGTTGCGGTGTGCATATTGAACTACCTTTGACTGAGTTCAGTGTTCATCGCAGCGCAGGCGAGCAACTTCGATGCAGGGGTGCGTGGTGTTGGTTGTTCCTGTGCTGGAGTCTGGATCTTTTGATGTTGAGAATCTTTGCCTGACAGCTGGACGCGTTTGGCTTTTGTTTTTAGCCGAGTTCATTGTATTCGAGCAACTTTGGTGCAGCGATGGTGTCTGTTTGCGCTGGTGTGTGGGACGGAAGCACTGAAAGTGCTGCGCGAAGCAGGAAGAATCGTGTGCGCAAAGGAAATGAGATGATATCGTGTTACAGTCACACATCCGTGGAGAGAGCGAATCCAGTGATGTTCACCTGAATGCATTGCATTTTTGAATCAAGCGAGCCAAGGTGCGAGTGATGCAAGATGATGACCACTGCGTCAAAAGACACTCACAGAAGGAATCTGCTTGAGCTTGGACTTAACGTCTCAAGCAGATCTGAGGACGAAGAATTCTGCAGGTCCTTGGTCTTCTCGCTGAGTTCTCAGCATTGTCTTCACAATACCTGGAAGGGATGAGCAACAAAGAACACAATTCATGACCAGTGACTCCCCAGGCCACTGGAACCAGCAGAGGGCGTCAGATTGCGGGGAGTGTGCCAGAACGAGGTCGCGTGCTGTGTGCGTGTGTGTGTGGCGCGTGCAGGTGTGCGTGCAGAGGTGCGCTGGTCTGAAATATCCTCCGCAGTCAATGGCGCGTGACCTCCATTGTGAGAAACGCACACTGGAAAATCAGAACTGAACTCGAGGCTCGTATTTGAGGCCTGAAGCGCCTCGCGTATCCAGGGACGCGGCTTCTCTAATTGGCAATCTGCGTCCGAGGTACCTCGGGTCCGAGGAGAAATATCCGTCTGCGCGCGCCGCATCGTAACCGACCAATTAGAGTCCGGTACAGAAGGCCCCTCCTCATGCATATCTGCTGTGCGTTTCATCCAGGGTCAGAGCAATGGAAGAGAGGGTCAAGGTTTCTGGTGCTGGTTTGATTGATGTGAATGTGAAAGGGGAATAGAGGAGTTTTCAAAAGTTTGACAAATGGACCTCTGGGTCCCTGTGAAGTGTGCGCGCACAAACGCACACTTTCGCACACGGTTGCATTGGTAGATTTCTATTCAGGGAGGTTTTCTGAGGTACCTTCGGACGTACACGCACACACACGCGCGCTCGCGTTCTCCTTCAGAACATCACATCAATGTCTTGACACACGCACAAACGACGTACTCACGCTTTGCGCTCTATTCTAGTCCTGGCTCCCGCATTCGGAACGTGCACACACACACACTAACACACACACACACACACATACACACACACTGACCTCCCTCTCTATTCTTCAGGTCTGGTGGCTGGCGCACGCCGACACACACACACTCACACACACACACACACACACACTGACCTCACTATCAATTCTTCAGGTCTGGTGCTGGCGCACGCCTTCTACCCCGGGGAGGACCGAGGTGGAGACGTGCACTTCGACGAGGAGGAGGACTGGACCGCCAACACCGTCGAAGGTAGATCTGAGTGAACCTGAGGACCATTCTTGTGGCAAAGGCGGTGAAATTTGTTGGGTTGGGTCAGGAGGGTTGATGTGTGTCCCACCGGCAGGGACACTCGCCCACAAGGGCAAGGGGCGTGTTTTTCTGTGTTGGAAGCCCTTTCAACCTGAAGACCCCTGGGTGTCTGTGTTGTGTTTTCAGGGACGAACCTGTTCTCGGTGGCGGTGCATGAGATCGGACACTCCCTGGGGCTGAGCCACTCGTCCGTGCCCGGCGCTCTCATGTACCCGTGGTACCGCGGGCTCGAGGAAGACTTCGAGCTCCACACAGACGACATCGCCGGAGTCCAGTACCTCTACGGTGAGACAGTCGAGAGACGCAATAACCTAGCCCGAGCCTCAATATTCCCAACCCGTGTCTCTGGTGGATCCAGGGCCCATTCTGCTGAAAGTGTCCCGAGAGTGAAAACTTGATTTGCAGTATTTGAAACACAATCCGCGTTGTGGCTGGCCGTTTTGACCAAAATGGCTAACTTCGCCTTCTTTACCCCATCTCCAAGCCTGGGGCAAAGTGGCACCACTTCGCCACCGGCCAGCCGCAAATGGAACTCGCCCAACAAGAAACTTTGATTCAAATTGGGGAGTGTTGTTAGTGAGGCGAGGAAAAAATGGGGAAACTGAAGATTCTGGGTTCTGGATCCACTGGACATGTGTTCCCAGCACCAAGTGTCAGGATCACAATCGTATGCCTGTGGCAAGGTACCCAACCCGGAGGTAAGGCGCAGGCCCTGTGTCCATGTCGTGGTGACCCAACCCTGTATTCACACCTTCATACTAACACCCTCTGCACTGCACCAGCTATTGTCATGCACTTTGCCTGTGAACCCTGAACATCAGCATTCACATTCGTGATGGCTTTGCTGGCTCAGCCCTGTTCCACCCAGGATACGTCAGAGTTGTGTCCCTCATCATGGCCCAAAGACAAACCACAGGGGCGCAACAGGTGACGAGTCCACTGTGATACAGGCCTGAGCTTGATTGACTTCGCCTTGAAAAGAATTGCTGTGTTGATGCTTGTGTTGCCAACAGAACCTGTCCATTTGCACGACCTGCCAGACAGAAAGCAACTTCCATGTCTTTAGAGCTTTCTTGAAAAATTTCTTTGCAGTCCGTCCCTCGGCGTTTCCTTTTCTCCTTCCCTTCAACAGAAGCCCAACACATCTTGTCAATATTTCAAAGTTTGACACTGCAGATCGCATTGCTGCACCTTGAAATTTTTGAAAGCACAAACATTTAGTCGCGGTAGTTCTTTTTCATAGAGCAGTTTCGTTGCTTTGAAATTGAAGTTTTGATTTTAATGGAGTCACTTTCACAAAGCTTGAAATGTTAATTCATGCATCAACTGTACTTGTAAAGTGAACCTCGTGTATCCGGGATCCACACAGAGTGAAGAGGTGAACACGCGAGTCTGGCCAAGTGTGGCCAATATGGCCCCAAACTATTTCTTTGATTCTTCACAGTGAATTCCTTGCAAATGACTTGGCTTTGACACGGCCAGCGTGGTTATTTGGCATTTCATGCAAAATTGGCATCAAAACGTGAAAATAATTTTGACCGAGATGCAAAACAATACGCCCCCGACTGGCTTGGAATTGAAAACAATATTTGGGGGAGGGGGCGGTGGAGGTGGGGCGATCGCCTGCTTCATCCCATTGACATTTTGTGCTGTGACAGAAACACACGCACAAGGAATATTTCGGCCCACAGTCCCAATTTTCCACGGTTTCAAATTATCAAGGAAGTAATTAATGGTGTCCGAATCGGATGAGACCGTGACAATAAAACGTGACAATAGAACGGTGTCCGGTTCGATTGGTTGAACAAAACGAGACGTACCCACGTCAAACGTGTCCTGAAATAGTTTCACCTTCGTGAGAAAAGGTTTTGTTCACTCTCCCACTTCTGAACAACATGGAATTCACCAAGAGATGAATTCTGTCTGCCAGAAAAACTTTTCCTGGAGTGTGCAGACAGATTTGAAGTGATGCTCTTCAAATCACACGAGGCACAGACGCAATTCTGACGCTCAGACTCAAAGCTCTGTGTGGCATCCCCGGTATCGAGGATATGTAATGTTATTAGTCTGTTCGTTTGAGAACTTTCGCCTTTGACACGTCTCTGAATCTGGATGTGGATTCACAACTTTGATGGAAATTTCTTCATCTATCAAAATGAAAGATGTTCAACCTGTTTAGAATTCCTCCAACATCTCAATTTGATGGGCAAAAATGTTTTGAGCCCAGGTTCTCAAACGAACACTTTTCTCACTGAATGTCTTTTTTCGCACTCTGTTGTATTGGATGTGTTTCATGTTGTGTTTCTGTATGTTTGTACTGATTCTATTGTGTGCCGACTGTGTTTCCCGCCAGGTGTCAAAACGCCCCTTCATCGCCCACGCTCCACCACGCGTCGTCCTCCGACCTCAGGTAACGCACCTTCTGCCACTTTCAAGTCGTGGCCACACTGCCACTCGTCAATCAGTTGCCGCGCGATTCAATTCAAGCGTAAATTTGAACAAGGTGGCCACACTGCAACCGCCTGGTGGGGTGATTGTCACCACACCAACTGGTGTACGAGTGGGAAGCGCCAATTGTTTGGTGCGCATCAAAAAATAGAAAATGCCTGCAGTGTGGCCATCTCCGTTGAGAAACAAGAAAGACATTTTTTCAAAATTGACGCGCGTCAAGCAGTTGACGCGTGCAGGGTGGCCGGTCCTTTGCTTTCTTGTAGAGAAACACACCTTTGAAAGGGTTTTATCGAAGGAGAACTTTTGCGGTGAAAAGTGAGGGGCTATAAACATTCAGTTTCGTGACAGCTGAACACCTGAAACGTTCGTGAGGCAGCTTCTATCAAAGCTCGGATGATGAAACTCGAGAACTCTGCCAAGGCTTGTCAAAAATCGCCTCCGGTGCATTGTGACCGCAAAATTTTTGTGTGAAGTTTTGCAAGCTCAGCAAGTCACTGAGAAACGCTTTCTACAAGAACCCAAACAGTCCACGAACCAAGAGAGGTCGAGCGTTTTGCACGTTGGTGCCCGTTGCTGCTGCATGTTGGTGGGTGCTGCATATGTTCTGCAGAAAAATATGCGAATCTCAAACATGTGAACCGTGAAAAAAGTTCACCGTAAATAGACCTGCATTGGTTGTGGCCAAAAACCCCACCCTTTGTCAAGTCTCTGCGACTGCTTCTGGCGCAAACGTGGAAATCGCTCAAGTTCCATGGGACAGAACGCGAGTGTTGTTGTTGTTGCTTGAGGGACGATTCGCGTCTGGTCTCCTGGGTTCCTGCCTGGATTTATCTCTGTCCGTCGCCTGTAAACTCCGCTCGTTTTCTCATCACGATAAAAGCATTGTACTTGCAAACAGCGGCTCGTTAGTTGAGGCTTCCGCTCTGAGATCGTCCTCACCGTGAAAACGGACTCTGGGTGTGTCATGCGCAACGCACTTCCACCAGGGGGCGCTGTGGCTGCGCTTGTGACGCCCTCCAATGCAGATTTGTGTTGATTTGTGCGACAACAAATCCACTGCGATCACGATCGAGCAGTTTTTGTCAGAGTTTGAAGATTGGATTGCCAGATCTGGAATCCGATCCAGCCGCGCGTCAAGTTCGGTCAATCAGTTGAATGTAAAATGCAAACAAACCCGTCAAACTTCGGATGGCAAAAAATCAAACTGACAAGCGGCCTTTCTGTCAACAACGCTGTTTTACTGTGTACCATTACAGCGCACTTGCCTCATGCCTTATTTGAACCAAACAATTTCAATTTGTTCCGAATTTGGGAACTAATGAAGGAATCCCCCAAATGAGTCCAAATTACTGTCAAGCGGAATCCCGAAAGCGAAGCGGCTTGCTTGAGCCGAGGAAAACACCGCACATCGAGTGCTTGCAGATTGGTGAGGACAACGTTTTTGGTTCAAATGGCTCTTATGAACAAAGTGTTGTGATGTTTCATCAATAGGCCTGTGATTGAATCAAAAAGCGTGCAGTACGTAGCAGAATCAAAGTATTCTGACAGTTAACATGTGTGACCGATCAACCAAATTAGTCAGGTCCTTTGTTTGTCATAATTCATTTGTGCTCAACTGTGACCAAATGGTATCGCTGAAACCATGTTGACTGTCAGAATACTTTGATTCTACCTCGTAACTGTACGAGCACCATAGCGGAGCAGCAGTTGTCAGTTTTTCCAGGGGGAGAGACAGACAAAATTCGATGGCCGCGATTGCGTCGCCCGAACTGCGAAATGTCATGTCGCAAGACCTTTGAAGTTTGGGCTGCAGCTAGCTGTCGTTTCAATGATACTGGGAGAGTACTGCCCCATCTTCAAAGAGCAATGGGATGTGACTTCAACCCTCCTTCATCACAGATGTCCACACGTCTTCCCTCCTCTCTCCCCCAGGCACGCCGGGCGTCGGGCAGCCTCCTCCGCCGCCGCCGCCGCCGCCGCCCACGACGACGCCGCCGTGGGAGCGCTCGACGCCCGTCTACCCGACCGACTGGCCGAGCAACGACGGAGGGGACCGGCTCCCGCACCCGCACACCTGCTACACCAACCTGGACGCGATCGCTGTGATCCGGGGAGAGGTGTTCGCCTTCAAGGGGAACGTGAGTGCAGTGAAGGAGTGCTGTGAATGAGTGCAGTACGTGAGTGCACCAGGTGTGTGTGAGTGCATGTGAGTGCAATGCACGAGTGCACCAGACATGTGTGAGTGCTTGTGACTGTTGTGTGCAAGTGCAATGCACGAGTGTACCAGATGTGTGCAAGTATTTGTGAGTGTTGTGTGAGTGAGTGGTGGGCGTTGGGTAAGTGCGAAGGAGGTATATCTGTGCGTGACAATTTTGACCAGCTCTGTTCTCCAAGTTTGCTTGAAGAATGCGACGAATTTTATCCATTTGACTTGTTCAGGAGCTGCAGATGGCAGAAGCCAGAAAAATGCAACGTTCACGTTGTTGATTATTCACACCTTCATATGTCACAGACACGAAGCCCTCGTGTGAATCCAACACTCATTTCCTGTTGGACAACACGTCCATGAAATAAAGATTTTCATTTCCTGTCCAAAATGATAACGAGGCGTCCTGTCTGTCATGATGATACTGCCAGCCCCTCTCACGTCAACCTCACAAGTTCGCAGCGTGCAGCGATGGTTTTGTCGCTCCGATCAAAGGGCGTAGATCTGTCTGGAAACGTTTGTGAAGTCGCCCTCGCACCAACCGCGCTATTGACACAGAGAAATTTCTCGTCTTTACGAGCCATGAACAGAAGTTGTGTCCCAGAAAATAGTTTTGGCGCAAAACATTGTTTCTACTCGTACTCGTGCGAACCCCGATGTTGAAACGCGCTTCTGTGCAACCCTCAGACACACAAACTTTGTGGCCCGTTGCAGTGGTTTTGGCGGTCGGATGAGAAGGGCGTCATGGCGGACTACCCCGTGCAGCTGAACCGCTTCTGGTACGGACTCCCGTCCTTCCTCGACAGCGTCGACGCCGTCTACGAGCGCCCAGGCGACGGCCGTATCGTCTTCTTCAAAGGTCAGTGGCAACGCCACCGCTGGCGTTCGGCGTCAATGGCGCAGCCGGCGGCGTTGATGTCACACACGCTGGATCTGGCATGTGACGTCAAGGGTTCTGGCCGAAGCGTTGCGGTTTGTGTCGTACTCGTAGCGCCGTTGGCTTGAGAAGCACTGGTGGCGTTGTGGGTGGCTGGCGCCGTCGTTGGCGTCAAACGTCTGTGGCGTTGGTGGCGTCCTTGTGCAGCCACAAGGTCATGGGAGATTTCCTCAGTGAGCCTCCGGTTTGGACCTGCCCGGTGCTGAAGAAAAAAGTCCACTCTTCACCGCCGCAAGGCTGCATGCATCGCACCTGACCTCTCAATGAACCAGCAATTCACGCTCACCCCCCCTCCTCCTCGGTGTTTGCAGATAAGAAGTACTGGCTGTTCAACGGGAACCACCTGGTGCCCAACTTCCCGTCGGAGGGGCGCCCCCTGACGGAGCTCGGCTTCCCGCACGACATCACGCGCGTCGACGACGCCTTCATCTGGGGCCACAACGCCAAGACTTACTTCATCACAGGTCAGGGCACAGGCACGCACACACACACACACACACACACACACACACAATTCACCACAGGTCAGCAGATGGGCAGCGGACGATCCAGGGAGGGTCGGGTCCACACACACGCACACCGAATGACAATGACCTCCTTTGCACCAAGCTGTTGTTGCACACACAAAAAGGTGCACACACACAAGCACATACACACGCACGCACACACACACATACACTTCTCAAGTCAGAAAATCTATGAGCAGCAGAGAATGCGTGGAGGACGGGTCCACACACGCACGCCGAAAGACAACGAGCTCCTTTACACCAAGTTGTTGTTGCACACACAAAAAGGTGCAGACACACAAGCACATACACACACACTCGCTCACACACACACACACACACACACACACACACCAGAAGGGTCGGGTCCCTCTAGGGCCTGGGTCGATTCACCAGCAAGAATCCCGGTCCTCAAGCTGTTCTCGCATACGCACTCATGTATGAACACACACACAAACACACACACACACACACACACACACACACACACCTGTCCATTTGTTTCACGAATTTCTTTTTCCGTTCTGCCACTTTGCTGCAAAGTTCAACTTTCTTGAATCGAAAGACTCAGACAAAATTTTCTGCACCAGTCCACGATGTCTGCGGTTGACCACGAAGGAAAATTGCCTTTTGAGTTGCCTCATCTTGGTGCTGCTGGATTCCGCCCCTGCGGGGCTGGTCCTTCCTTCCGCTGATAGATGCGGGTGTCCGACGCCTTGCGTAACCGACGGGCGAGTGGACTGTGGGGGGATGAATTATACAGCGCGATGTATGTCCGGGGAATGCACAACTTGACTCGCAGACGCATATTTCTTCATCTACATAACCAATGCCAACACTGCCCCATGGCACTGTGAAAACCACGTGCCCATTCGGCGAACACTGTAAAATTTGTCAAAAATTCTGAACTCTTGGAAAACGCATGGGTTGGTCTGACTTCTTCACTGGAGACTTGGTGCTATCATCATGCACCTTCAGTGATTTTGCTTCTGAACACTCAGTTTTTGGAAACTGAAAACTTTTTTTGGGACCTTGAGCCACAACACGGAAAGGCTGCGATTCTGAACTGAAGTTCTGCAGATGTGTTGAGATGAACTTGAGTTCCTCAGGTTCACAACTTTTGGAAACACACAAGTGTGAAGGCTCGTTTTTGCGCGGACGTTTTCACACAGACGCAACTCATTCATCAAAAACAACAAATGTGTGCATCTGGCTGTCCGTCGTGAAGACGAGAATTCGGCTCCGAGTCCTGATCAACACCTCAGTTCGTCTATTGGGCCAAATGGGTGCCGTGATGGAAGCTCTGAAGCAGTGATAAGAAGAGAATGTTGGCCTGTCCAAGTCTCTCCCCCAGTCTTGGACTACACCGTGCAAACTCTTTCTCACGGCATCACACATACAAACGCACACGTGTACGTGTGTCTGTCTGGTTCTCTCTCTCTCTGTCTCTCTCTCTCTCTCTCTTGATCTCTCTCTCTCTCTCTCTCTCTTGATCTTTTGATCTCTCTCTCTCTTGATCTCTCTCTCTCTCCCCCTCCCTCTCGATTGCACCAAACCGGACCATCTCTCGACCCCTCTGTTTCTCCTCCCACAGGCGACATGTACTGGCGGTATAACGAGTTCACGGGGCACATGGACTACGACTACCCGCGCGACATGAAGATGTGGTCCGGGGTCCCGCTGCCCGTCGACGCCGCCTTCCAGTTCCGAGACGGTGAGTCAGAACCGGCGCGAG